>Ga0163144_10018289_pt1 | contig 14193 bp, 15 predicted proteins | sample OliLak19BULKMAT1_FD_123175 | JGI IMG/M metagenome (GOLD analysis project Ga0163144, IMG submission 123175) | Freshwater microbial mat bacterial communities from Lake Vanda, McMurdo Dry Valleys, Antarctica - Oligotrophic Lake LV.19.BULKMAT1 | ecosystem: Environmental > Aquatic > Freshwater >... | reverse complement strand
CTGCGGCTTGGCCGTGCTGGCTTCGCAGTCACCCGCGGCGTTCGGCTTTTCACGCTGCGGGCTGCGCGTCACCATGCCGATGCGCAAGGCGCGCACACGCGGCAGCGCGGTGCTGCTGAGCGCCGCGAAGTCGGCGCCGCTGGCCGGCTGCCAGCTCTCCAGCGTGGTGCTGCCGGCCGCCGCCGCGGCGATGCCGTACTGGGCGCGAAAGCCGATCACGTCACGCACCAGCACGGCCGAAGTGCCGTCGAGCGGGCGTTCGAGCGTCAGGCTGGTGCCGCTGAGCTGATAGCGGCTCCAGCGCAATTCGCCGAGCAGGGTGACACGCCCCTTGTCGGGGTAACCGGGGTTGACGGTGAAGGCAGCCGCGTTGTGGCGCCCGGCGTTGCCGAAGGTCAGCAACTGCCGGGTGTCGACCGTCGACGCCGTGTTGGTGGTGACGCTGCGCACCACGCAAGGATTGCCCGGCGTGTCGGGCGCCAGCAGCACAGCCTGCGTGCCGGTCACGGGCAGCAGTGAGCGCAGTTCCGCGCTGGTGCCGTCGGACGCCGCGTTCAGCAACACGTTGGTGCCGGCGGCCACCTGCGTGGCGTAAAAGACGTCGATGCGGTCGCCGGCCAGGCTGCTGGTGATGCGCACCGGCGAAAAGGTAGCGCCGTCGGAATGCACGGTGGCGTTGACGCTGAGGTTCAGCCGGTTGCACAGGAAGCGGGAGTCGCCGAAGAAACCGAGGCCGGCGGCGGCGGCATCGTTCTTCAGCGCCGACAGCGCGCTGCCGGTGTTGACTGCTGCGCCGCCTGTGCCGATGCCCTGCCGTTGTGAGGCAGTGAAGACCGAGGCGCTGCCGGCGGCGGCCAGGCCGATGAGCAGGGCCACGACGATGCCGACCATCAGCTCGATGATCGAGACGCCGCGCTGGCGCCGCGCGCTGTTCACGCGGATGGACATGTCAGGGTCGCACATCGGTCACCACCTCCAGCCTGCGTGCATCCTGCGTCTCCTTGCCGGTCCAGCCGATGGCCACTGTCAGCCGGCCGGTGCCGGCGTCGAGCACCGAGCCGGTGGTCACCGTGCCGGGCAGCGCGGTAGACACTCTTGCGGCCCAAGCGGTGGTGGCCGCCGTGGCGACCGCGCTGCCGCAGACGCCGACTGCCGGCAGCGTGTAGCAGGCGGCGTTTCGGCTGTCGACCAGCACCGTGCTGAGCAGTTCGTCGCTGAGCTGCGTGGCCACCGAACGCGACTGCGCCTCGGTGGTCTGCGCCAGCATGCGCACCTGGAAGCGTGTCAGCGCGAGCAGGCCGAAGGAGAGGATGGCGAGCGCGATCAGGGCGTCGATCAGGCCGATGCCACGAGCGCGGCCACGAACGCGATCACGAGCGCGATCACGAACACGAACTTGGCCTGGTCCGCGGCCAAGCTCGTGGCTACGTCCGCCACGCTGCGATGCCGGTGCGCCCGCGGCGCTCAGCTGCAACTGTTGACTCTGTCGCCGCATAGCCGCACTGCTCCACCGGCATCGACACGCAGCCCGGGGCAACGAAGGTCGCCCGTGCAGGTGATGCCTGTCATTGAAATGTTCATCGCGCCCGCGGTGCCGAAGGGCATCGGACGGCCTTCGCTGCCGAAGTCGATGGTCGAGGTGCCGGCGGTCACATTGCGTGACAGCGCACGTTCGCGCAGCAGCACCGGGTTCAGCGGGTCGTTCATGTCGAGCACCTGGATGGTTTCGCCGTTGCTCGACACGCGCACCGTGCGGTTGCGCTTGATCGCCTCGCTCTGCGCCAGCAGCGTCTCGGCAAGCAGCAGGTTGCCGCCCTCTCTCAGCTTCGAGTTCGTCGTGTACTCGGCGAAGTAGGGCGCGGCGGTCATGCTGAGAAGCGCGGCGATCGACAGGCCGACCATCAGTTCGATCAGCGTCATGCCGGCCTGTCGCACGGGTGGTGTCAGGTGTCGCATGTGGCGCCCTTCGTGCTCCAGCAGGCGGTGCCCGGCACGCCCTTCGGGTGCGCGGTGGTGACGCGGGCGCCGAGGTGGTTGATGGTGTAGCCATAGCCGCTCATCGCGCCCGAGCCTGTGGCGGTGGCCGTGTAGCCCTGCCCGCTGCCGCTGAGCGCGCAGGTGACCGCGAAGTTGGCCACCGTCGGCGCCGCCGCCCAGCAGGCCGTGCCATTCGCGTAATTGCCGATGTCCTGGTAACGCTGCTCCATGCGCGTGGCATAGGCCGACAGGCCATCCAGCGCCACCGGCACCTTGGCGCGCGTCACGTAGCCGTTGTAGGCGGGCAGCGCGACCGACGCGAGGATGGCGATGATGGCCACCGTGACCATCACTTCGATGAGGGTGAAGCCTCTGAGGCTTTGACGACGCATGGAACTCACCTCGGGTTGGGCTCGAAGCCATGCCGGCCACCATGGCGGTGACCTGCAGACTCCTTGCATTGATCCTAGGTTTCGGCCCGTCCGCCCGCAACTTGAGGAAGGCCGAAAACGGCCTCCCATTAACGGCCCGATGCAATCGACACAGGTCCATCCGGCGCGCCGTGAAATACGCACGGCGGCTTTTGCATGGCGGTCAAGGCGGCGGCTGCCGCGGGCCATCGGCCCGCTGGCGTGGCGCAGTCAGGCGCCGGCATCGCGCCGCGGCGCGATCGACCATCAGGCAGCGCGCGATCGAACATCGCGCAGCGCGCGATCGACCATCGCGGCCGGTTGCCGGCTACGGCTCGAACAGTTCGCCCGCGTCGCGCCTGGGCGGCAGCAGCCCGAGATGCCGGTACGCCGCCTGCGTGGCGATTCGGCCGCGCGGCGTGCGCTGAAGGTAACCCTGCTGGATCAGGTAGGGCTCGATGACGTCCTCGATGGTGCCGGGCTCTTCGCCGATGGCGGCGGCCACGTTGTCCAGCCCGACCGGGCCGCCATCGAAGCGGTGGATGATGGCTTCGAGCACCTTGCGGTCCATCACGTCGAAGCCGAGCGCATCGACGTCGAGCATCTTCAGTGCCTTGTCGGCGATGCTGACGTCGATGCGGCCGTCGGCCTTCACCTGAGCGTAGTCACGCACGCGGCGCAGCAGCCGGTTGGCGATGCGCGGCGTGCCGCGCGAGCGGCGCGCGATCTCCAGCGCACCGGCACCGTCGATCGGCACGTCGAGCAAGCCCGCCGAGCGCGTGACGATGCGCGTCAGCTCTTCGGCGGTATAGAACTCGAGACGTGCAACGATGCCGAAACGGTCGCGCAGCGGGTTGGTCAGCATGCCCGCACGCGTGGTGGCGCCGACCAGCGTGAAGGGCTGCAGGTCGAGCTTGATGGAACGGGCGGCCGGGCCCTCACCGATCATGATGTCGATCTGGTAGTCCTCCAGCGCCGGGTAGAGGATCTCTTCGACCACCGGGCTCAGGCGGTGGATCTCGTCGATGAAGAGCACATCGTTCTTTTCCAGGTTGGTGAGCAGCGCGGCCAGGTCCTTCGGCTTTTCGAGCACCGGCCCCGAGGTCTGGCGCAGGTTGACACCGAGTTCGGCGGCGATGATGTGACTGAGCGTCGTCTTGCCGAGGCCGGGCGGGCCGAACAGCAGCACGTGATCGAGTGCCTCTTTGCGCAGCTTCGCCGCGCCGATGAAGATCTCGAGCTGCTCGCGGGCTTTCACCTGGCCCACGTATTCGGCCATGCCCTTGGGCCGCAGCGCGCGTTCTATCGCTTCTTCGTTCGGGGAAGCGGGCGCGGCGCTCAGCACCCGCGGCGGGCGGGCGGCGGCACCGAAGTCGTCGGTCTGGATGGCCATGTGCACATTATCGGCACCGCAGCCGGGAAGCGCCGGCATCGAGTCTGGCTGGCGTCGGACTTCCAACATTGACGAAGCAAGTCAGCGCACACCCCGCAGCCATCGCCAGGCCCCAATCTTGGGCAAAGACTTGAGTTTCCGGGGGGGTTCCGGTAACATCACGGTTTGATTTTTCAGGGTTAACCCGTGCTTTCGATCGGTTCGGGCTTGTCGCGCGCAGCAGCCCGGCAGGCACTTCGCAAGCTGGGAGTGGCAGCGCTGGTGCTCGCCTGTCTGGCCAATGCGGGCATGGTGGCGGCGAAGGCTCCGCAACCGGATTTGCCCGTCGGCACGGTGCCGCTGGCGCAGTTGCCAGCCGAAGCTCAGCAGACCGAGCGCCTCATCCGTGCCGGCGGGCCCTTTCCGTATAGCAAGGATGGCGTGGTGTTCGGCAACCGCGAACGCCTGCTGCCGCCCAAGCCACGTGGCCATTACCGGGAGTACACGGTGAAGACGCCGGATTCCCGGGATCGTGGTGCGCGCCGGATCGTCTGTGGCGGCGAACCACCCGTCCACCCTGAGGCTTGTTTTTATACCGCCGACCACTACACGAGCTTTTACCGGATCGTGCAATGACCGTCGGTTCGATTCATTCTTTTCCTTGACTGATGAAGGAGGCAGGCGACCATGCAGTTGCAGACCGTCCGACCCAATATCGTGCAATCCATACGCGCGTACCGGGTGCAAGACCTGATGGAGGCCGCCGAGCAGGGTGGCCAACATTTCCTGTACGCCAACCTGTCGGCGGTGCAGTCCAAGCAGGAGGTGCTCGACGTCATCGCGACGTCGTTCATGTTCCCGTCGCACTACGGCAAGAACCTCGACGCCCTGTTCGACTGCATGACCGAAATCGTGCACAAGGCGGGGCAGCAACCCGGCTTCGTGGTTGTGCTCGAGCAGTTGCCCGACAACCCGCGCTTCGACCGTGAAGCCCGGGAAAGCCTGCTCGACGTCTTCCGCGACGCCGCCGACTTCTGGGCGGAGCGACGAATACCGTTCAGGTGCTTCTATTCTTTTCAGTAGCCCGCTCCCAAGATACAGGGTCATGGGAGCGGGCTACAGAGATGACCCAGAGCAGCGGCGCCGCCAAACCGGCGCCAAAGGCGTCCGCGCCCAAGAGCGGAAACAACCCCAACTTCGGCACGAACATGCCGTTGATGAGCAGCGCCTTCGACACGGCGGCGTGGCTCAGCGCCGCTTGACGGCGCGCTGGCTGGGACGCGCCGCTTGACGGCGCGTGGGACAGTTCTCACCGCTAGACGGCGGGCCGAAAGGAACGCGCCGCCGGTCGGCGCGTTTTTGCATGGGGCCGCAGCCTCGTGCGCACAGATGTTCAATCGCGCAGGACCTTGCAGGTGAGCACGAGCACCAATCTCGGTGGGCCAACACCTGAATTTGATCAAGTTGCGTGATGGCCCGGCCTCGTCGACCTTCATCAATCGTGAACAAACATTGGTGGTTGCGGGCAGCGCGGGGCTGTTCTGATCTTCTTTAAATCAAGGCCCGTGCCAGGCCGCCGGAGGCGCCCCGGTTGCGCCATGTATTCATGGTTCAACCCTCGGCCGGGCGGTGGGGGCGCCACAAGGATGTTGTCCGGTCGCCATCACATGGCGCGCCGAGAGTTGCCGGGGTAGACGAGCCGCTCGCGATGCGGGCGGATGTCGACTGGCCCTTGAGGTTCGTCAACCGGACCGGTCGGCGTCGTTGACCGCACGTTCTGCCTCAGCAGCAGAGGCTTCGAGCTTGGCGATGAGACCGAGGAAGCTGTCTCGTGCCCTGGTTCACCTTCCAGCCTCGGAAGCCCCCGGGCCTGGTCGGTGACGGTGTTCACACCGCGCTGTATGGCTTCGTCAAACTTGCCCGTTGGCCGGGGTGGATACGGATGTCGGCAAGCTCGAGGATCAAGACGGGCTCCAGTCGGAAAGGCGGACGCGGCAAGTTCAGGCTGCGGGCGCCAGCCGCTTGAGCATGTTGATCCCGGTCACGCCGTAACCCAGCCCGGCGTACAGCGCCTGCGCGCCCGGGTTTTGGCCGAACACATGCAGGCCGATGCGGCCGATGCCGACCGCGCGCACCCGCCGCTCCAGGTCTTTGAAGGCGCGCCGGGCATGGCCCTGGCGGCGGTGCGCGGCATGCACTGCCAGGTCGTAGACATACGCCGACCGCACGCCATGGTCGACCTGCACGGCAAACTACAGCACACCGACCACGCCGCCGCCTTCAGCCACGCGGATGTCGAACAGGTGTTTGTCGGGCGTGGCCGGCCCCTGCGGCAGCGAGTTCCTCAGGTCGGCCAGCGCACGCGCCACGGCACCTTCGGCAGGCCAGCTTCCGGCGGCCACCTTGTCTACAGCGTAGGCAGCGGAGGAAGACTGCTGGTAAGCCTCGAAGGCCTCCGGCCGCATCGGCGTGAGCACGGTCACAGTGCCCACACCATGCCACTCACATCTTGCAGCCGCGCCCGGGATCGGCCAGCGACTTGACGGCCACGCCGGTCACCACGTTGTAGTTGCCCTTGACCTCTCGGATGTAGAAGTCCTGCGTCGGGTTGTGCTGCTCGGACAGCGTGAACTTGCCGCGCGGGCTGTCGATCTGCACCTTCTTCATCGCCGCGATAAGCGCCTCGCGCTGGCCCACGTCGCCCTTCACCGCGGCCAGGCCGGCGCCCAGCATCTGCGCGGCGTCGTAACCCTGCAGTGCGTAGACATCGGGGTTGGTCTTGTAGGTGACGGCGAACTTGTTGCGGAAGCTGATGTTGCGCGGCGTCTCGATGTTGTCGCCGTAGTGCAGCGCAGTGACGATGCCTTGCGCCGAGGCGCCCTGCGCTTCCAGTGTGCCGTCGGTCAGGAAGCCCGATCCCATAAGGGGCACGGTCTTCTTCAGGCCGGCGGCGTCGTAGTCCTTGACGAACTTCACCGCGCCGCCACCGGCAAAGAAGGCGAAGACGACGTCGGGTCTTTGCGCTGCGATCTCGGTCAGCAGGGCCTGGAACTCGACGCCCGGGAAGGGCAGCGTCAGGTCTTTCATGACCTTGCCGCCGCCTTTCTCGAAGGACTCGGTGAAGCCCTTCACGGTCTCGTTGCCGGCGGCGTAGTTCCAGGTGATGGTCATCGCGCGCTTGTAGCCCTTGGCCGCGGCCACCACACCGGTGGCGTAACCGGGCTGCCAGTTGGAAAAGCTGCTGCGGAAGATGTTCGGCGCGCATTGCGCGCCGGTGATGCCGTCGGCGCCCGCGTTCGGTACGATCAGCAGCGTCTTGCTTTCCTTGGCCGCGCGCGCCATGGCCAAGGCCACGCCGGAGTGCACGGTGCCGACGATGACGTCGACCTGGTCGCGCTTGATCAGCTTGTTGACGTTGTCGGTGGCCTTGCTCGGGTCGCTCTCATCGTCGACCTTGAAGTACTGGATGCTGCGGCCCGAGAGCTTGCCACCCTGTTCTTCGACGTACAGCTTGAAGCCCTTTTCGATGTTGTCGCCGAGTGCCGCGAACGTGCCGGTGGCCGGCAGCATCAGGCCGACCTTGAGCGGGGCGGTCTGGGCCTGGGCGGGCAGGGTGGTGGTGAATGCCACGGCGAAGGCGGCCGCGGTGAGGGTGAACCTGGGTGTCATCGGTGATCTCCGGGAGAAAAGTATCGAAGCGGAGCATGACCGCAGCAGGCCCTTGTGGACAACGGGGTTTGCCTGAAGGCGGGCAGTGATTGATCAACCCAGCGGCAGCCCGACGTAGTTTTCCGCCATCACCGTCTGCGCGGCCACCGAGCCGCACAGGTAGTCGAGTTCGGCGCGCTGCATCTTCGCGCCGAAGGCGCCAGCGTCGGGGAACTGGTGCATCAGCGAGGTGAACCACCAGGAGAACCGCTCGGCCTTCCAGATGCGCGAGAGCGCCCGTTCGCTGTAATGGTCGAGACTCTCGGCGCTGCCGCCGTAGTGTTCCACCAGTCCGCGTGACAGCAGGGCCACGTCCGACGCCGCGAGGTTCAGCCCCTTGGCGCCGGTCGGCGGCACGATGTGGGCGGCGTCGCCGGCCAGGAACAGGCTGCCGAAGCGCATGGGCTCGGTGACGAAACTGCGCAGCGGCGCAATGCTCTTCTCGATGGCCGGCCCGGTCTGCAGACGTTCGGCGTGTTCGGGCGGCAGGCGCAGCCTCAACTCGTTCCAGAAGGCGTCATCGGACCAGTGGGCGATGTCGTCGGACAGGCTGCACTGCAGGTAATAGCGGCTGCGCGTGCGGCTGCGCATGCTGGCCAGCATGAAGCCGCGCCCGGTGTGGGCGTAGATCAGTTCGTCGGCCACCGGCGGCACGTCGGCCAGCAGGCCGAGCCAGCCGAAGGGGTAGACCTTCTCGAAGGTGCTGAACGCCGCCACCGGCAGGCTGGCCCGGCAGACGCCGTGAAAGCCGTCGCAGCCGGCGATGAAGTCGGCGTCGAGCCGCTGCGCCTTGCCGTCCGCCATGAAAGTGACATGGGGCGATTTGCCGTCGAAACCGTGCACGGCCACGTCCAACGCGTCGTATACGGTCTGGCGTCCGACTGACGCGCGGTGCGCCATCAGGTCACGCGTGACCTCGGTCTGGCCGTAGACCATGACGCGCCTGCCGGTCAGCGCGTGCAGGTCGATGCGCTGGCGCCGGCCATCGAAACAGAGCTCGAAGCCGTCGTGCGGCAGGCCCTCGGCGTGCAGGCGCCCGCCCACACCGGCGGCGTCGAGCAGGTCGACGCACACTTGCTCGAGCACGCCGGCGCGGATGCGGCCGAGCACGTAATCGGGGCTGCGCGCCTCGACGATGACGTTGTCGATGCCAGCCTTGTGCAGCAAAGCGCCGAGCAGCAGCCCCGAGGGGCCGGCGCCGACGATGGCGACCTGTGTGCGCATGGCGGGATTCCTGGAAGGTGGTTTTGACCGGGCACAAGCTTAGGCGTGCCGGGCGCCGCGTTCAATGGGCAGAAGCGGCCAGCGCTTGGACAATTCGAACATGCCCAGCCCGCTTGCCCCGGCGCACCCGCCGGAACTCCCCGCCTGCGCGCTATACGGTGAACGCGGCCTGCCTTCCTGGGCCGACCGGCTGCACTGCGAGTCCATCGCCGAGCGCAGCCGCTTGCACGATTGGGAAATCCGCCCGCACCACCACGAAGCGCTGTTCCAGTTGCTGGTGGTGGCCAGGGGCGACGTGCAGGCGCAACTCGAAGGGCGGTCGTTCAGCGCCAGCGGCCCGGTCTTGGTGACCGTGCCGGCGCTGCCGGCGCATGGCTTCCGCTTCGCACCCACCGTCGAAGGGCGGGTCTTCTCGGTCGACGAACGCCACCTGCGCGGGCTGCTGGCGGGTGAGGCCTCGCTGCGCGACACGCTGTCGCAACCGCGCGCTTGGCAGCCTGATTCGCCCATTCGCCAGGCCAACCCCGCCAACCCCGCCAAGCTCGCCAACCCCGGCGACAGTGCCACGCCGCAGGCCGCCGCCGAAACCCTGCGCGACGAGTTGCCGGGCCATGCGCGCTGGCGTGGCCTGGCAGTCGACGCCGCGCTGTTGCGCCTGCTGGTGGCGGTGGCGCGAACCGCGCCGGCCCGGCCCTTGGCCACCGGGCAGCCGCCCGGGCGTGCGCTGGCGCACCTGCAGCGGTTTCGCTCGCTGGTGGGGGCCGGCTACCGCAGCCAGCCCTCATTGGCCGTGCTGGCCGTGCAGGTCGGCATCACGACGACGCAACTGAACCGGATCTGCCGCCAGTGGCTCGGCCACTCGGCGCCGGGCGTGCTGCACGCCCGGCTGGCGTTGGAGGCGCAGCGCGAACTGGCCTACACGGCGATGAGCGTCAAGCAGGTGGCGCTCGGCCTGGGTTTCACCGATGCGGCCCATTTCACGCGGTTTTTCCTGCGCCGCAGCGGCCACACGCCCTCAGGCTGGCGCGCTGTTTGCCACGCCGGTTCAAGTCTGGCCGCCGAACGGCCGAAATAGGCTTGTGGGCGGCTGTGGTGCCGCTCAGTGCAGTGACAGGAACTCCGATGAGCCCCACGGTGACCATGCACGAATTGCGGATCGGCATGTTCGTTCATCTCGATCTGGGATGGATGTCCCATCCCTTTCCGCTGTCCAGCTTCCGCATCGCGTCGGAAGACCAGATTGCGACCATCCGGACTCTGGGCCTGACAAAGGTGCGATGGGCGCCGGAGAAGAGCGACGCCTTCGAGGCAGCCGACGCCGAGCGCTGGGTCGGCGGCGCGGGCGGGCCCGATGGGCAGGCGGCGCAAGCTGCCGGGGCGCCTGAACCGGCTCCGGCCGGGACCGCCGCGCAGACGCTGGAGGAAACTCAGGAGCAATTGTTGGCGAAAACGCAGGCGCAAAGCCGCCGCGACGAACTGGCCGGGCAGCGCGCCGCCGCGCAGTTGGCTGAGAAGCAGTACGGCGAGGCCGGCCGCGCCTGGCGCACCGCCAGCGACATGGTGGCGAGCAAACCGGAGCAGGCCAGGCGCGATACCGAGGCGCTGACGCAGGCGCTGCTCGACAAGATGATGGGCGACGGCGAGATGTGCGTGCGCCTGCTCACCAGCCAGGCCGGCGACCGCTCCACTGCGCACGCGCTCAACGTGGCGGTGATCTCGCTGCTGATGGGTCGCACCTTCGGCATGTCGGCCGACGAGATGCAGGACCTCGGCGTCGGCGCGCTGATGCACGACGTCGGCAAGCTCGACATCGCCGAGCGCCTGCGCCACCCCGACGAGCAATTCAGCGCCGCCGAGCTGAACGCCTACCGCGAACATGTGGCGCTGGGCGTGTCGCACGGCCGCCGCATGGGCATGGCGCCGGGCGCGCTGCTGGTGGTGGCGCAGCACCATGAAAACGCCGACGGCAGCGGTTTCCCGATGAAGCTGGGCAGCGAGCGCATGACGATGGCCGCGCGCATCGTGTCGATCGTCAACCGCTACGACAAGCTGTGCAACCCGCCGGTGCTGGCGCGTGCGCTGACACCGCACGAGTCGCTGTCGATGTTGTTCTCGCAGAGCCGCAACAAGTACGACACCACGGTGCTGAACGCCTTCATACGCATGATGGGCGTCTACCCGGCCGGCTCGGTAGTGCAGCTCACCGACGACCGCCACGCCATGGTGGTGGGCGTCAATTCCAGCCGTCCGCTGAAGCCGCGGGTGCTGGTGCACGACCCGCTGGTGCCGCGCGAAGAAGCGCTCGTCGTCAACCTCGACCTGCTGCCCGACCTGGGCATCCGGCGCAGCCTGCAGCCGGCTCGCCTGCCGGCCGCCGCGCTGGAATACCTGGCGCCGCGGCCGCGGGTCAGCTACTTCTTCGAGCAGTTGCAGTCGGTGGAGCCGCGCGCCGCCGAATTGGCGCTGGCGTGCAACGGATGACCCAGTCCATGTCCTCCTCCTCCGACGCCTCCCCCGACCTCGCCGCGCTGGCGGCCAGCGGATGGCAGAGCCTGGTCGAATGCCTGCCGCAGGCGACCTGGCTGGTGGATCTCGCCACGCTGCGTGTAACGGCGGTGAATGCGGCCGCGCTGGCGCTGCTCGGTCAGCCGCGGCAAGCGGTGCTGGCCGCGCGCGCCGACCTGCTTCTCGCCACCCTGGAAGACAACGCCTACTGGGACGAGGCCTTGAAAGGCAGCCCGGGCACGCTGTGTTCCGACACCACGCTGAGTGCCGCCGACGGCCGCAGCATCCACGTCACGCGCTCCATCCGCCCGCTGGCCGCTCTTCACAGTCCTGGCGCAGGTCCCGACGCGGCGCCCGGCCATTGCCTGGTGACGCTGATCGACCGCAGCGAACAGCAGCGCGATGCCGACGAGCGCGACGCTTTGTTGGCCGAGCTGCAGGCCACGCTGGAAGCCACCGCCGACGGCATCCTGGTCACCGACCTGGGCGGCCGCATCCGCGCTTTCAACCAGCGTTTCGCGGCCATGTGGAACCTCCCCGAAGACCTGCTGAAAGCGCGCGATGACGCCGCCGTGGCCGACTGGCTGCAGCGCTGCGTGGTCGACGACGGCCACTACGCTCGCCGCCTGGACGCCCTGCAGCGGGCGCTGCTGCTGTCGACCAGCGACCGCCTGGTGCTGCAGTCGGGCGAGGTCTTCGAGCGCGTGACGCGCCCGCTCTGGAGCCGCGGCCGGCCTCAGGGCCGCGTCTATTCGTTCCGCGACCTCACCGGGCAGCTGGCCGCGGCACAGCGCATCGAGCAGCTGTCGGTGACCGACGCGCTGACCGGCCTGCCGAACCGCGCCCAGCTGGCCGATGCGGTGACGAGCGCCAGCGTGCGCTCGCGCCTGGATGGCGGCGGCTTCGGGCTGCTGGTGATCGACCTCGACCGTTTCCGCAAGATCAACGACAGCCTGGGCCACGACACCGGCGACCATGTGCTGCTCGACGTGGCGCAGCGCATCCAGGGCTGCATGCGGCAAGACGATGTGCTGGCGCGCATCGGTGGCGACCAGTTCGCCGTGCTGGTGCACCACGCCGACGCGGCCGCCGCCGAGGCCACCGCGCGCCGCGTGCTGAACGTGGTGGCGCAGCCCTGCACCATCGACAACGCGCAGTTCACGCTGACCTGCAGCATCGGCGTCTCACTTTGCCCGGCCAACGGCCACGGCATCGACGAGCTGGTGCGGCATGCCGAAACCGCGATGCGCGCGGTCAAGGTCGGCGGCCGCGGCAACTACCGTTTCCACCAGCCACGCGCCGAAGTCGACATGCGCATGCAGATGCGCCTCGACCATGCGATGCGCCAGGCGCTGGTCAGCAACCGTTTTCGCTTGCACTACCAGCCGCAGATCGACCTGAAGAGCGGCCGCCTGGTCGGCGCCGAGGCGCTGATCCGCTGGCGCGACCCCGAGCTCGGCGAGATCGGCCCGGCGCGCTTCATTCCGGTGGCCGAAGACAGCGGCTTCATCGTCGCCATCGGCGACTGGGTGTTGACGCAGGCGGTGCGCCAGGCCTCGCTGTGGCAAGAGAAGGGTTGCCCGGTGCCGATTGCCGTCAACGTGTCGGCGCTGCAGTTCCAGCAGCCGCAGTTCGCCGACCGCGTGGCGCAGGTGCTGGCCGTCAGCGGGCTGGCGCCGGCGCTGCTGGAGCTGGAACTGACCGAATCGATCCTCGTGCACGATGCCGACGAGGCGCTGCTGCGCCTGCACGCGCTGGCGCGGCTGGGCGTGCAGTTGTCGATCGACGACTTCGGCACCGGGTATTCGAGCCTGGCGCACCTGAAGCGCTTCCCGATCGGCAAACTGAAGATCGACCGCAGCTTCATCATGGGCTTGCCGGCCGATGAAAACGACGCCGGCATCGTGCGCGCCATCGTGCAGATGGCGCGCGCGCTGGGCAAGAAGGTGATCGCCGAAGGGGTGGAAACCGAAGCGCAGCGGCAGTTCCTGGTCGACGCGGGTTGCGACGAATTCCAGGGCTACCTGTTCTCGCCGGCGGTCGACAGCCTGAGTTTCGAAAGCCTGCTGGCCGGCCACCCGAAAGTGGCCACCGCCGACACCGGCGCGCCCGTCACAACGCCAGCCCAGCGCATCAGGCTGGTGTCGGGCTGACGACGGCGACTGCCCGCTTGCGGCAGGCGCACAATCGATGTTTTCGTTCTTCATGAGCGAGAGGCATCGATGATCTACAAGTTCAAGAGCAAGGCCGCCGGCGACGTCATCATGCTGGGGCCGAACGGCGATGAGTTGCTGCGGCTGCTCGGCCGCGAGCCGGCCGCCAAGGGCATCATCGAACCGGCGGCGATGGCTGCGGCGCTCGTCACGCTGCAGAATGCGGCCAGCGCCGACGACGCCGCACGCTCCGCCCACGCCAATGCCAATGCCGAGGCCGAGGCCGAGGCCACCGACGCCTCCCGCCCCACCGGCATCACGGTGCGCCAGCGCGTCTGGCCGATGGTGGAAATGCTCAGGCGCGCCCAGGCCGCCAATGAACCGGTGGTCTGGGGCGTCTGAGCCCGACCCACCGCGCGCCGAACCAAAAGAACGAGGAGCCCCGGCCATGAGACTCTGGAGCGACAGCTGGACCAACGGCGACCGCATCCCCGCCCGTTTTGCCGCCGGCCGCGCCGATGGCCAAGGTGGCGTGACTTTCAGCGACAACCTGAACCCCCATCTGGCCTGGAGCGAGGTGCCCGCGGGCGCGAAGTCGATGGTCCTGATCTGCCATGATTTCGACGTGCCGAGCAAGGGCGACGACGTCAACAAGCCGGGCCGCGAAGTGCCGGCCGATCTGCCGCGCGTCGACTTCTTCCACTGGGTTCTGTTCGACCTGCCGCCGCTGCCCACGGTGATCGCCGAAGGCGAGTTCAGCCGCACCTTTCAGGCGCGCGGCAAGCCGGGGCCCGCCACCCTGCACGGCGCCCGCCACGGCCTGAACGACTACACCGGCTGGTTT
>Ga0163144_10018288_pt1 | contig 14193 bp, 10 predicted proteins | sample OliLak19BULKMAT1_FD_123175 | JGI IMG/M metagenome (GOLD analysis project Ga0163144, IMG submission 123175) | Freshwater microbial mat bacterial communities from Lake Vanda, McMurdo Dry Valleys, Antarctica - Oligotrophic Lake LV.19.BULKMAT1 | ecosystem: Environmental > Aquatic > Freshwater >... | reverse complement strand
GTAAGGGGGGGGGGGTGGAAGGGTGGTTGGGTGGTAGGGTGGGTGGGGGTGGGTGGGGTGGTTGTATGGGAGTGGGGTGGATGGTTGGATGGGGGTGGGGTGGATGGGTGGATGGGAGTGGCGATCGGTTTCCTCGCGTTACGACTCGTTCATCATCGGCAAAGCGAAGCGCTTTTTTCCTCCCATAATTAACCCCTTAGGATGCTTATTGTGAGTTTTGAGTTTTGAGGCAACTGCTCAGGCTGCTACTCAACGTCGAGCCTGCCCTCATCCCCCAGCCCCTTCTCCCGCTGGGAGAAGGGGAGCCGGATTGAAGTCCCTCTCCCTAGGGAGAGGGATTTAGGGTGAGGGTGGATCGGGCGGTTGCAAAACTGGGATGCACTCATGAGTGGATGAATGGATAGTTGGTTTTGTCTACCTACCCAGAGATAGATGTAACATTTTCTCTACTTTCGTAGAGAAAAAGCTACTTCACCTGTTAACTAGTAAGCTGAAGGCAGTTGGTGGATGCCGTTGGGGGTGAATAGCGAGGATAGGTCAGCCACCTCTGCGGATAATGTCTCACTGCCTGCCAACAGCACCTTCTGGATTCATTCAAAGTTTTGCAGTAGGAAGTGATCCCACTAGCTATATCCGGGCTATTGTCCTCCCTTTTCTGCTGAAAGACTGCTCTACTGGACTTCATCCTATGGCTTCTGATCCGTCCTCCACAGAATATTCATCCACGATCGAACCTGAAACGATCGACGCTGAAACGACTGATCTAGATCAGCCCGTCAAAACCGATGCCCCCTTTCCCATTGTGGGGATCGCTGCATCAGCCGGAGGTCTGGAGGCATTCACCCAACTCATCAGCAACTTGCCAACGGATACAGGCATGGCTTTTGTGCTAATTCAGCATCTCTCCCCCGACCACGAAAGCCTGCTGTCGGAAATTTTGGGCAGAGCGACCGCCATGCCCGTGCGCCAGGTAGAAGACCGGATGATGGTGGAGCCAAACGAGGTCTACGTCATTCCGCCTAAGACCCAGATGCAACTGGTGGATGGAATGCTCCACTTGGCTCCCCGGCAGAAAAGGCGTGGTAAATATATGCCAGGAGATATTTTCTTTGAGTCCTTAGCAGCCGATCGGGGCAACAAAGCGATCGCCGTCGTGCTGTCGGGCACCGATGGAGACGGGGCGCAGGGGTTGGAAGCCATCAAGGTAGCTGGAGGCGTGACCTTTGCTCAATCTGACAATTCCGCAAAATTTGACGGTATGCCGAATTCGGCTGTGGCCACGGGCAATGTGGATTTTGTATTATCACCAGAGTCGATCGCCGCAGAACTCGTCACCCTCAGTCAGAGTCCCTTGCTGTCTTACTCCCAGCCCGTCCATGTGGTCACGGAGTTGCCCGAACCCGGAACTGCCCTCACCACAATCTTTGCCCTCCTGCGAACCACAACGGGTGTGGACTTCACCCACTACAAGCCAAATACATTGGATCGACGACTACAGCGACGGATGCTGTTGTATAAGCTAGAGAGCCTAGACGACTACGCCCAGTATCTCCAAACGCATCCGGCTGAAGTTAAAGCTTTGTATGAGGAGATCTTGATCCACGTCACAAGTTTCTTCCGTGACCCTGAAGCTTTTGAACAATTAAAGGTGCAGGTTTTTCCGACGATCAGCCAAAATAAATCGATCGATGCGCCGATTCGGATTTGGATTGCCGGCTGTTCCACGGGGGAAGAAGTCTATTCGATCGCCATGTGCTTATTGGAGTTTTTGAGCGATCGAGCCACCCTGCCACCGATTCAGATTTTTGCCACCGAGATCAGCGAAGCCACGATCAGCAAAGCTAGGTCAGGCTTCTATTTAGACACCCAGATGGAAGGAGTTTCTCTGGAGCGCCAAAACCGCTTCTTTGTCCCCCTAGCCAGCGGGGGCTATCAAATTAGCAGTGCAGTGCGGGAATTATGTGTGTTTGCCCGGCACAACTTGGGAGGTGACCCACCCTTCTCGAATCTCGACTTTATTAGCTGTCGCAACGTGCTGATTTATTTATCAGATTCGTTGCAAGAACGGATTATGGCGCTGTTTCATTACAGTCTCAACTTGGCGGGCTTTTTGCTACTCGGCACGTCAGAAAGTGTCAAAACCTCCTCAGACTTGTTTACGCCAGTTCAGGAAAAATTTAAGATCTACGCTCGGAAATTAACGTTGACTCGTCCCCTATTTTCCTTCACTACCAGTCCTTACACGATGAATAGTGCCGATCGGCGGCAGCGGCTGACTGAAAATCTGGCGAATACCTTTGATTTGGCGCGAGAAGTTGACCAACTGATCTCCCTCCGTTATGCCCCGGTGTCTGTGGTCGTCAATGAGCAGATGGACATTCTGCAAGTGCGCGGAGACACCGATCCCTACCTGAAGCTGACCCCCGGCACCACAAACTTAAACCTGCTGATGATGGCACGGGAGGGATTGGCGGCTGCCCTACGCACGGTGATTTATCAAGCACAAACCCAAAACCTAATGGTGCGACAAGAACACATTGAGATTGAGTCGGGTGAGCGATCGATCCTGCTCAATCTGAATGTGGTTCCCTTTCAGCCCACGATCGGGAACACACCCTATTTTTTGGTGTGCTTTGAAGCCGTTTCACCCCTCGTCCTTCACCGCAGCGCCGCCCCTACTGAGAACGGGGAGCCAGCAGACTCCAAGCGAGAGATTGAGCAACTCCGTCAGGCGCTGGCCACTGCTACCCAACGGGAACTGGCGGTTCAAGTGCATCTGCAAGCGGTGATTCAAGAACAAAACAATCTCAACCAAAGCCTGCGCGTGGCGAATGAAGAAGTTCTATCGACCAATGAGGAGTTGCAAAGCACGAATGAGGAACTCCAAACCGCTAAGGAAGAGATTCAAGCGACGAACGAAGAACTCTCTACGACGAACGACGAACTCCGCAGCCGCAATCTGCAACAAAACCGCGACAATAGCGACCTGAACAATTTTATTGGCAGCATTAGTATCCCGATCATTATGCTGACTAATGATTTAAGGATTCGCCGCTTTACGCCCACGGCGCAGCGACTCTTCAATTTTATTCCTGCCGATGTCGGACGACCGTTCAACGACCTTCGGGGCAATTTTGATGTGCCTAATTTAGAACTGATGATTGCGGAGGTGCTGGAGACGCTCAACACCAAGGAACAGGAAATCCAAACGGAAACAGGGTATTGGTATGTTCTCCGCATTCGTCCCTATCGCACGATGGAAAACCAAATTGATGGGGTGGCGATCGTGTTTCTGGATATTGATGCGCTCAAACGCAATGCCGCCATGCTGGAGTCGGCCCGTAACTATGCGGAAACGATCGTCGCCACGGTGCCCACCCCGATCGTGGTGCTAGATGCTGAGATGCGGGTGAATACTGCCAATCGATCGTTCTACGAAACGTTTCAGCTTTCAGCCCTGGAAACCTTGCAAGCCGACCTGTTTGAGCTAGGCAATGGCCAATGGAACCTGCCGCTGCTCCGATCGCTCTTGGAAGAACTGTTGGTGGATGATGTGCTGCTGCAAGAATTTGAGATCGATCATGAGTTTGAGCGAGTTGGGCAAAAAACCTTGATGCTCAATGCGTGCAAGCTGCAACGCGACGACAACGTATCAAAGATTTTGCTGTCGATCGAAGATATTACCGATCGCAAACAGTTTGAAGTAGAACGATCGCAGCTATTGACCCAGGAGCAAACCGCTCGGCACCAGGCAGAAAGCGCCAACCGCGCCAAAGATGAATTTCTCTCCAACCTCTCCCATGAACTCCGCAATCCCCTCAACACGATGATGGGTTGGGCGCAAATGCTCCGCACCCGCACCCTGAATGAAGCAACGATCACCCGGGCTCTGGAGGTGATTGAGCGGAGTGCCAAAGCGCAATCCCAGTTGATTGAGGATATTCTGGATGTCTCCCGGATTACCCATGGCAAGCTGCATCTCACCACCCGTTTGCTTGATCTACGCTTAGTAGCGCAAGCGGCGATCGATGTGGTGCAATTATCAGCCACAGCAAAAAACATCCAAATCGGCTCTCAGTTGAGTTCGGCGATGGTGATGGGGGATGCCGATCGCCTCCAGCAAGTCCTGTGGAATTTGCTATCCAACGCCATCAAGTTCACCCCGTGTGGGGGACGCATTGAGGTGCAACTGGAGTGCGTCGATGAGTATGCTCAAGTCCAAATTAGTGACACAGGGCAGGGCATCTCCGACCAGTTGTTACCCCATATTTTTGAGCGGTTTCGGCAGGGAGATGCCAGCACGACTAAAGCTAAGGCAGGTCTGGGACTGGGCTTGTCGATCGTGCGGCAGTTGGTGGAAATGCATGGAGGCACCGTGCAAGCGCAGAGTCCAGGGGCGGGACAGGGGACGACACTGACCGTCAGGTTGCCGCTCCGCTCTACCCCCCAGGACGTGATACCACCGAGCGATTTAGAGCTAGAGCCGACTGCCCCGGACGCTTCCCCTGCGGAGGCGAGTGATGCCATTCTCTCTTTGGCAGGCTTGCACATTTTAACGGTGGATGATGAGGTGGATACCTGTGAGCTACTCACGGTTATGTTGGGGCAGTATGGAGCGGAGGTGTTGACGGCGGCATCGGCCAGAGAAGCACTGGCGGCGCTAAGTGCCCACCCTGATCGGTATGATGTGCTGATTTGCGATATTGGGATGCCAGAGGAAGATGGCTATTTCCTAATTCGACAAATCCGATCGCTGGATGCCGCCGCTGGAGGACAAATTCCCGCCATTGCGCTAACTGCCTATGCGAGTGAGGCAGAACAACAACGGGCGATCGAGGCAGGGTTTCAAACCCATATGGCTAAACCTGTTGATCTGGTGCAATTGGTAGCCATGGTTGCCAAACTTGTAGGACGAAGCTAGTGGGGAATAGTTTTGAGTTTTGAGTGCTGCTCAAACCCCACTAATGACAGAAACAGAGACTTGATCTTGAGGTGTATAGGGATTGCGGCAAAATAAAGGAACTCACGGATTGCTTTGGGTAACACGGATGATGCGTTCTCTCTACTTCAGCATTTTGCCTCTCCTGCTAACTGCCGCTCCGTCTGTTACGGCTCAGTTCACGCCCCAGACGACACTCCCTGGTTGGAGTCCCTGGATGCTTGTCAAGGACTCCACTCTTCCCCGTTACGAAACAGGTTTTTCTAACGCGGATGCCTCGCAATTCAGCGCCTGGAGTCTCTACTGTACCGAGATAGCCACCGCAGCCAAGCAAGAAGCCACCTACTGGCATCGGGTGAGTGATTTTGTGGGACAGATTGGTACTGGTTATGCAGGGGAAGGTTGCGTGATCAACAATGAACTCTATGGCTCTAGCCCCATGGAGGCGATCAAAACGGGGCTGAAACCCCCCGTATGCCTACAGATCACTGCCGATGTCGGCAATGGACTGGTGTTACGTCGCGAACCCAATACCCGCAGCGATCGTCTGCAAGTCTTACCTAACGGCAGCACTGTCCAGGTGGATTCTCTGCCCGCCCTTCAGGAAGACGACACGAAACGACAGTGGCTCTATGTCAATCGTCCGCAAGCGGGCTGGGTTTCAGCCGCCGCTCGATTAGGGGATCATATCAACCTGCGCCTGTGTCGCTGACCTCGGTAAGGAGGAAGCCGTCCACGGGTGCATCCCAGTTTTGTAACCGCCCGATCCACCCTCACCCTAAATCCCTCTCCCTAGGGAGAGGGATTTAGGGTGAGGGCAGGCTGAGTAGTTACCTTAAAACTTAAAACTCAAAACTCAAAACAAGCCTCCTCACAGGACAGAAACGTCTGCCATGCTGCACTAGATGTTTAATGGATGTGCCTTGTTTTGTCCGCAGGTCTGGGGGCGATAGATTTGGCTAGGGCGATGATCGGGCTGGATTTCTATCACCAAATCAACCCGATCGCCATCCTGAAGCAGCGGCCGGATAAAGAGTTCTGGGTGGAGTGCCTTCCAGAAATACTCCACAAATTGCTGCACCTCTACATCGGTCATTCCCGGCTTGCCAGCCCTAGTGCGTTGCTGCTCGGCCTCAACTCGCCATTGCATCCCCAGGCGATAATCTATGGGGTGGAGAATGAGCAGTTTATCCAGGCATTCCCAAAGGGGCAGGTAATCGGACAGGCGGGCATTGGTGTCACGGGCAAAGGCCCGATCGGCCGCAGTGACGATCGGGGCAGGAGCCGCATCAAAGGCAGCGGGCGCGATCGGGCGCACTCCCACAAACCACCCTTCAAACAACACAATATCAATTTGGCTTACCCACTCTGAAACAGTGCGATCGCCCATGCCACCAAAGGCAGATTTGTCAAAGCGGGGAATGGCAATCGGGGAAATCGATCGCTGCAACTGATCCAGCACCTCAATTCCCAGCGCCAGATCATGGGTTCCAGGCGGCCCCCGCCACACCAAACGGGGATCGCTGACCCTCAGAGCCGATCGTTCTGCGTAGGTTTTGTAGAGGTCATCTAGGGAGAGGCTCAAAGTGCGGTAACCCAAGTGGCGCAATACGATCGTCAAAACGGCTCCCAAAGTGGTTTTCCCCGTTCCTTGCCCGCCTAGGACTCCCGCAACCAGGGGGCGAGTCAAAGCCTGTCGCCAGGTTGCCAGTTGCATCGCCAAGGGCAGCCACAGCGTCCACAACCGATCGAGCAGGATGGAGGAACTCATACTGACAGGAAGGGTCACAGCGCCAAGAGCAGCCACCTCTGGAAGGACAAGGGGCAATAATCGTTGTTGCACTGCTGCGATCGATGCCACATTCTCCACGGTCACGCCAAAGGCATCGGCTCGTTGGGAATCCTCTAACAGCGAGGCTTGCAAACAATACTGCTCTGCTAGGGTCGGCGTGTGTCCCGCCACGATCGCCTTCAGAAGGTCATATAGGTCACGGGTCATTCCCCCATCTCCCCATCTTCCCATTTCCCCATCTCCCAATCAGCTTCCAAGCTTGAACGCCTCTACAAACAATCCATAGACCAACCCAATTTTCAGGGTGTTAAGTATCTCGGTAAGTAGATGTCGATCGGTGGTTCTCCGGCTACGGTAGGTGATAAGGCTGACCAGTTCTGTGAAAACGACTAGAGCAGCGGCAGCGAGAATGTCCCAACGTTGAGTTTGTCCAGCCGTGGTGGGTAAGGCTGTACCGAGGAAATTCCCCAACAGGAAAGTAATGACCAGCAAGGAGAATTTACGCCAGGGATTGCTGAAAAATTGCACACCTTGGGCGATCGTTCCATCCACTAAATTATTCAATCGGGTATTCTGCACGATTGGTTAAAGGGTCTCCGCCAAAGACTACAAAAAAATTATAAGTTGCTATGACTGAAGTAGGGGTTCAAAGATGGGACTGGGTTATATGACTAAGACAATGAGAGTTGTAGCTTACTCTAGCGTGGCGATCGGTGCAGTTGTGGCCGTAGGGCTACTCAGTCATACTTTGGGTTTGCTGCCCCCAGGATCACTCTCAGCCCGATCAACAGTGCCATTGATACAGGAGACAACTCGCGATGTCCAGTCCCCTACCTCTGCCAAAACCAAATCCCTCTTGGCTGCTTCCGCTGATCCCGAATCTGGTGCAGAGCCAAAGTCTTTGGGTGAGGATAAAGCACTGCCGATCGCTGCAAGGGGCCCAGGAAGATTGCGGGTAAGCAACCGGACTACGTTTCCGCTGAGGATGGCTGTTTTAAGTCAACGGGTGCGTGGCAATCCAGCTAAGCAATCTGGCAATTCGCGCACCAATGCCACGAGCTTCAAAGAACCTACCCATTGGGATTTCGACCCCGAAGAGGGAAGTGGCAAAGGATTGATTCTGGCCCTTCCAGAAGGTGACATCAAGCTAACTCCGGGAGATATCCTGGTTGCCTTTGCCCAGGATGGTTCTCGGCACTATTGGGGCCCCTACGTCGTTGGAGAGACGGCCATGCCAGCCTGGAATCGTGAGGGCAAGGAATGGCAGTTGGTGCTAAAACCCTAGGGCAGCTTGGCAGAATTTTCTGACCAAGTGGGGGGATAGTTTTGAGTTTTGAGTTTTGAGTTTTGAGTGCTACGCACTTGCTTCTGCTAGCTTGCACTAGAGGAGAAATCCTGGTTATCGATCGCTGAAGGGCAGAATCACTGTAACAGTGGTGCCAATTCCAATGGTGCTGTCTAGGGCGATCGTGCCTTGATGGTGTTCTACACATTGTTTAACAATGGATAATCCCAATCCCTTCCGAGACGGATTTCTGTTTCTCCTCACTTGATGGGGATGGTTCATCAACCTCGATTGCTCACCAATGGAAATACCTCTGCCTTGGTCTCGGATTTGAAAGATTGCACCTTGGGAGTGGCGGCTTAGATTCAGTTCAACTTGACTGTCAACTGGGGAATAGGTAACGGCATTCGTCAGTAAATTAGTCAGAATTGATCTCAACATCCGTTGGTCTAAACAACAAATTGCCTCAGGGGATTGCCCATTCTCCTGCCCACTCTTGTTAGTCTTTCCAGAGTCAATCTGGTTGGTAAACACCAGTTGACACCTCTCATGAGCCATCTGCAACTCCTCAACTAAGTTATGACAAAAAGCAACCAGATTAAAAGAAGTTGGGGAAAAGCTCAGGGTGTCAACCGAGGTTTCATTGCTAGTTTGAAAGTCTTCTAGCAACTGATTCATGTGCTTGACGCAACTTTGAATTCGTTGCAGACAGGCGGATTTCTTTTCTTCCGAAAGTTGACGATCGCTCTTATCTAATAATTCCGCTGACAATAAGATAGTGCTAAGGGGATTGCGAAACTCGTGGGCAACGATTGAAAAAAATTGTGATTTCAGTTCGTTTAACTGCTGCTCTTTTTCCAATGCTTCACGAATCCCTGTTTCTGTGTGATGTCTTGACAAAGCAATCTCGATCGCTGTTGCCAATTCTCGATCTTCAAAGGGTTTCAGTACATAGCCAAAAGGGGAACTGGCCGTTGCCCGGTTCAAGGTTGTTCCGTCAGTATGAGCTGTTAGGTAAATGACTGGAATTTGAAAGTTATCTCGGATTTGTTGAGCCGTTTCGATGCCATCTTGCCCTCCCTGAAGCTTGATATCCATCAGCACTAAATCAGGCTCCAATTCCCCCACTTTCCGCATCGCTTCCTCAGCCGTGGGAACGATCGCCGCAACTTCATACCCAAAATTAATCAAGCCGTTTTTAATATCTAAAGCAATAATCCCTTCGTCTTCGACAATTAGAATACTGGCCGCCATAAAATCAAGCCTTTTGTTTTGGTTCAGTGAATTTTGGTTCAACAAACACGAGAGTAAATCGCGTTCCTGCGTCTCGATCGAGGGCGATCGTTGCCTTTAACTGAAGGGCTAACGTGCAAACTAACTGTAAACCTAAAGAATTAGTATTCCTAAAGTCTAAACCTTCTGGCAATCCAATACCATTGTCATTAATCACTAGAACATATTGATTATCACTATTTAGTGAGAAGTTAACCGTAATTTCTCCCTTTCGGTTTGCGGGAAATGCATGTTTCAACGAATTAGAAACAAGTTCATTAATAATTAAGCCACAGGGAATTGCTGTATCCATTTCTAATCGAAATTCACTCACTTGAATGTATAAATCAATGCGGTGAAGCTCATCGGCATAGGAGCGAAACAAATTGGTCGTTAAACTCCGCACGTAGCTCCCAAAGTCGCTGCGGGCCAGGTCTTCTGCCTGATAGAGCTTTTCGTGGATTAGCGCCATGACCCGGATACGATTCTGGCTGTCTTTCAACACTGTCAACGTTTTAGGGTCACTGATCCGACTTGCCTGAAGCCGCAGCAAGCTCATCACAATTTGCAGATTGTTTTTAACTCGGTGATGGATTTCCTTCAACAACACCTCTTTCTCTGCCAGCGATGCTTTGATTTGGGCTTCTGCGTGTTTCAAATCTGTGATGTCAAAAAAAGCAGCTAGGGTGGTTAACTCTCCATTAAATACCAAGGTTTCGGCTGACAAAGCCCCCCAGAATGGTGTGCCGTCTGCTTTCTTGAGCCGCAGCTCGTAATTGCGGAGACACCCATTTTGGATCACCGTGTTCAACAGTTTTTGACGATCGCTGGTGTCGTAATATAGCTCTGGGGAGACGCGACCCAGCATATCCTCTGGCGAATACCCAAAGGTTGTATGTAAGTGCTGATTGGCATAAACGATTAAGCCATCTGAGACACGACCAATAATGATGGGAATGGGTGTGGTTTCTGACACCGCCCGAAATTTGGCTTCACTCTCTTGCAGCGCCACCTCAGTTTGCTTGCGATCGGTGATATCCCGTCTCAGTGCCACATAATGCAGAATGGTCTGGGAGGCGTTGTACACAGGCGAAACGGTGGTGTCTTGGCTGATGAGAGAGCCATCTTTGCGCTGGCTGATAAGCTGCCCGCGCCACACCTGTCCTTGCTTCAAGGTCTGTTCAGCCGCCTCGTAGTAGCCCACTTCATGCTCGCTGCTCCGGAAAAACTCCTCAGGAGTCTTACCAATTACCTCCTCTTTGGAGTAACCCGTAATTTGCTCAAAGGCTGAGTTGACGTATTGAATTCTAAACCCAGCATCCGTAATTTCGATCGCATCCCCTGCATGTTCCACAGCGATGGCCAATAACGCATGATTAGCCTCAACTCGCTGTCGTTCTGCAATTTCCTGCCGCAGTTGTTCATTGGCTTGTCTCAAAGCTGCCGTCCGTTCTGCGACCCGCTGCTCCAATTCTTCGTTCGTTTTTTGCAACACTGCCTCGGCTTGTTTGCGATCGGTAATGCTCACAAACATACTGAGGACACACGCTTCCCCATTCAGTTCAATTTTCTCAAGAGATGTTAAAGCATGGCAAATTTGACCCGATTTCGTCTGAATTTCGACCTCATAGTCATGCAGAAATCCATGCTGACTGAGAGTATCCCGCATTTGTTGTAGACTTTGCCCTGGGGGAAGAAGATTGAGTTCAGTGGCCGTTCGCCCGATCACGTCCGTGCGATCGTAGCCCGTCAATCGCTGAAAACTAGCATTGGCATCCACAAAGCGTCCTTCTGACGATGAAGTAATGCAGATGGCAATGCCAGAGTGAAACACCTTGGTAAAGCGTTGATTGCTCTCCTTCAGCGCTGCCATGAGGGACTGGTGAGTGGGATAATTGGCGGGCAGCGGGACACTATCCACAGCTATTTCTGCCCCAGGTGCCTCTGGCACTGGTACAAGTCCGATCGCCCGCTCCAATGTTTCGGTACATTCCTGAATTGCAGCTTGGTGAGAACTGTTACAGGCTTGCAAAAGGTGGAGTAGGCGAACGATCGCGGGGGACAATGAAGCAGAATCCTGGGAATAATCATCCATAACGTCCACCTAAGCTCCTCGATTGCAAAGCTAATTAGAAAGTGTTTGTAAATTAACATGTCATTTTACACTCGCCCCCTACATCTCCCAGAATTGGGGGATTTTGAACAAAGATGGCTCGAAAGTCCCCCAGAATTGGGGGGTTGGGGGGCGAGTGCAAGAATATACGCTAATTTACAAACACTTTCTGAAGGTTTGCGCTCATCTCTTAACCTCTTTTATCTTGCATTTAAGAGATTTTTAGCAAAGTTTATACCGAGAAATGGCAGGGCGCAGCATCCGGGCAATAACCTTCTGGTTAATTCCAGGACTGATCTGCCGGAGGCTAGGTGCAGAGCATACGCAGCGCGAACGCCCCTACAGCAGTAGGATTTTTCCCAGACATCTCCTAACCCCCATTCCCCCCATCTGGGACGATCGGATTCCCCTTCCAAAACGTGATTGCTGGGCTGATGGTCTTTAGCTCGGTGCCGGGGTAGTAAAAACTCAAGATGCGCTGATTCGACCAACCCAACTCCCCTAAGCGATAGGAACCCGTCTGGCTCAAGCCTACACCGTGACCCATGCCGCCACCCACGAAGGTGTAGCCTTTCAAAGTTTTGTTAGCGCCATAGATGGGATCAAGGTAAAAAAGCGTACTCAGCGGGGCAAACAGGGCATTGAGGATATTATCTTTTTCGATTTCAATCGTGCCCCGATCGGTTTTGATGGCAACTTTCAGCACTCGTCCCGCCGTCGATCGCTTCATGACCTGAACAGCCTGAACGGACTGAATATCTGCCATGGGGCTTTTAATCCCCCGCAGATATTCCTGCAATTGTGCCGTCAATTCGGGCAATGTGCTATTAAATCGCCAGCGAAATCTATCCCAGCCCACCTCATTGAAGCCTTGGCGACGACCGAGGAACGCCCGTAGATTCTTCTCATCTGCTAAGCTTTGGCGCGACAGATCCCAAATGCTAGCGATGGAATCTACCACGGGGCGCAGGTAGGGGCGATCGGTGCCATTCCACACATCCGTAAACGCCGCCGTCACTCCGCCCGTCGTAGAGGAATAAAGGGCATCCACCAACTCGTTCTGGTAGGTTAAAACTAATCCTTTCGTTACAAAAATCGCGCGATCGGTTTTGGGATGCGTATCTCCCAGCCCAAAGTAAACCTGGCACTGAGTATCGGCGCACAGTTCGTAGTTGTCGATCGCAAACCGGCGTAAATTCCGCAGCACATAGGTGCGGGCCAAAATAGCTTGGGCCTCGATCGCCGTAGGCGGGGCCCCAATCCCAATTTCATGGGGCACGACTCCCCGTAGGTAGGTTTCGATCGGCACCGGATTCACCAGCGTATAGGTTCCATAGGCGTTGGGTTGCAGCCGCAAATTGCCCGTATAAAGACGTGTGTTGCGATCGTCTCGCACCTTTTGCGTCACCTGAATCAAATTCTTGCCAGCGGTCACGTTCAACTGGTCACGCGAGTACCGAAACCCATTGATCACCCAGGAAGCCTTGGGCAACTGTTGCAAGGTTTGCGTTTCCAAGTAGGGGTTGCGATCGTCCTGGGTTTGCACACTTTCCAGCAGCATTCGGCGCAAAAACGGGGAGGTATAGACATCGCGCTTGCCCCAAACTTGCCAGCGTCCCGGCTGCGCGATTTCCACCGCAATACCCTTGGCCCGCCAGCGATCGGCACTGTCCTCAGCGCTTTCAAAGCTGCGATTAGTACTCAGCACGACTCGCTCTTGCACCACAGGCGCGGGCAACGGCTGCATCACAATGCCCAGCTTGACTTCTGGAGCCGTCAGCGTCTGAGCCTTGCCGTTTGTTTTGAACTGCACCGTCAACTTATCGCCGGGTGTAGCTTTAAGGGTAATCTCGTCCGTAGCTTGAGACCCAAACCGTTGAATAATGCCAATTTGCAGGACGCGATTGGCTGAGTCAACCGCCAGCCCAGGACCAGCAAAGAAGACAGCGATCGTCCCACCCCAAAGAGCCAGCATCCACCGCTGGTGTTGGACAAAACACAACCCACCAGATTGGCTACCAGATTGAGAATATCTACTGTTAGAGAGATGCATGGCTGAAGGCGATCGGGATCACCCGTCTATCTAAACACATTTGCTTGGGAGTCGGGGCAGCTTGGTAGAGGCTTTTGACCCGTTGGCAGGCTGGGTTTGAGTTTTGAGTTTTGAGTGCGGCTCAGTTATTTCTATTGCTGCCAGCCTATCTGACCCATGACAACTCATACTCATAACGAGTATGATTTAGAAAGACATTCCACTCAAGGCTATAGATTTTATGAGAACCCAAGATATCCCCTTGCGACAAATCCGCCGTCCGCTATCGCGCCAGAACGACCAAAGCAAAGTTGTGGCGTTGATGGAGTCGATTCAAGCAGAGGGATTGCGTGAACCGATCGATGTTTTAGAAGTGGACGGAGAATACTACGGCTTTTCTGGCTGCCACCGCTTTGAAGCCTGTTCCCGTTTGGGCCACGAAGTCATCCGCTGCAAGGTTCGTCGCGCCCCTCGCTCCATTCTGAATATGCATTTAGCGTAGTAAGGTAGGCAATCGATATTCAAATAGTTTGGACAGTTTTTGTGGAGGTGCTGGAAACCTTGTTGCACATCCAACATAAACCCTCACCGTTCGGCTGAGCGCTCACGTCGAAGCCTAAATCCCTCTCCCAAGAGGCTTGTCATTACCAACATCTCTTAAAAAGCTTGGAGAGTGTCTGACAAATGCTCTAGACCTTGCACTTGCCCCCTTTTCATGTATGCCTGAAAGGCTTTAAGGCCCCAATTCTGGGGGACTTCG
>Ga0163144_10018284_pt1 | contig 14195 bp, 21 predicted proteins | sample OliLak19BULKMAT1_FD_123175 | JGI IMG/M metagenome (GOLD analysis project Ga0163144, IMG submission 123175) | Freshwater microbial mat bacterial communities from Lake Vanda, McMurdo Dry Valleys, Antarctica - Oligotrophic Lake LV.19.BULKMAT1 | ecosystem: Environmental > Aquatic > Freshwater >... | reverse complement strand
CTCTTGGGTAACAGGCACTCCACCTTGTACAATGGTTTCACCGTTTAGCTGCTCTTGGTTGATTGTGTCGCCTGCGTCTATCTGACCGCTAATTGAATAGCCATAGGCCAGCGTAGGAACACTAACAGAGCCAGACCCACCCGCTACCGCAAGCCTGAACGGATAATCCCAAGGATGCGGCCAGCCGGGAAGCCCAAAGATTACCAAATCAACTGGCACTTGCGGTATTCCCGCAATTACTGGCGCAATCGTTCGGCTAAACTTCAAACGAACAAAGCTTCCGTGAATTGGAATACACATACCAGCCACAGGAACACGAAACTCGCTATCAAAGCGCAACGGTCGTAGAAACCTCACGCCAGAGGTTGAAATATAGCCCGTCTCTAGCGTAGCTAGGACGTTCCAGAAGACACCAGCCGTCACCAGGGCGAGCGCACTTTGTACGGTGGGCTGAATCAGGATGTACCACTCACGCACCACCTGCGAGCCCGTGAAAAAGCCGTCCTGAGAAGGGTCGCCTCCGGTGTTGAGTGTGACCTTCTTCCCCTGGTCGAACAGCTCTTCCATCGGAAACCAGTCCGGGCGAGCCTTCGCGTCTCTTTCTATCTGCTCGGCTGTCTTGCTCATTGTCCGTAGAGCCTTTGGGCTCGCAAGGCCCCGCAGATGATCGGGTTCTCAAGCTGGTATTGCATGTTGCCCAGATTGAAGCCCGCCGCTGTTGAGCCCTGCTGGTGCTTCTCGATGAGCTTACGCACCCCTTTGATTGCCTTGAGAGTCACCTTGACCGAAGCTGGCAAAACGCTCTGAAGCTGCGGGTTCTCTATCAGGTCAATTAATTGATCAAGTAGTTGCTTTACCGCTTCATCGCGCTCTGGATCTTCCGCCCCTGCTGACTCTTGGCGTGTGTACTTATGAATCACTACCTTGGAATGGTATTGGTTGCCGTTGGGCGCTGTTACGCAGCCCTCCGCGCACCACCCGTTAGGCACCTTGTACACCTCAAGCACTAGCGTTTTTGGCTCACTCATCGCCCCATCCCTAAGACCCGCGAAGGGTCTTCTATCAGCTCACCCGCCCGTGCGGTGATGTGCCACACGTTGCGGTGCTTCTCGACGTGAGGATCACAGGGAAACCCTCTTACCCGCCGCTCCGCACAGAGCGCGCAAGCCAAGTCTTCACAGTCCCCGATGCCCCTTTGATACAGCACCGGAATAGTCAACCACTCCTCAACCCCCGGCGGCTCTAGCTGGTAGCTCACTTGTGCTTTGTAGAGTTGAGGCGTTGCGGGGTGGGCTCTGAGATACACCTCGTTTAGTTGGGTGAGCAGCTCCAGGCCGACTAAGATTTCCCACTTCTGCACCGGCTGAATCTCTACGCAGACGTAGCGACCGTACAGATAAACCCTGGCCCTCTTCTTTAGCGCTTCTTCAAAGCGCCGTAGGTTCGTCTGTAGGAATCCCAGCATGTACGGCTCGTCTGCTGGGATGAGGATTTGGGCACGCAAGAGAGGACCCCTTTTTGATTATTGTTAACAAAAAATCAAAAGAAGGTCTAGGGCTGCAAGCTGTCGCCAAAGACTACGCCCGTGATGTTGACCACAACGGCTGTCCCGTTGCGTAGGCCGATTTGGAAGTCTTGCCCACGATCTACCGTGTTACCCCGCAGGTAAGAGCCGGTCGCGTTGAACGAGAAGGCTATTAGGGGCATTTCCTGCAAGTTGGCGCTCTGGGGGCGAACACCGACCACTATTGAGCTGACGAAGAGGTTAGCGAAGCTGGCCCCGTTGGCGTCCAGCTCAATACGCTGAATGCGCAATGCCTCCTGGGCGCGAGCCGATAGGGTGTTTACGCCTCCGCCTGGCACCGCAACCGTGCCCATGCCCAAGGTTAAGCCACGCATCACAAAATCTTCGTCGGCGCGCACCCCTGGCTTGTTCGCCTTCGAGAGCGCAGAGGCCAGCTGCTCCGGGGTGATACCCCCGCCGCCCCTCTTGCCGCCCTTCGCCACTTGCTTTAGCGCCTTCTTCTGCTTGCGGGTCAGCTTGTGGCCTTTTCGCGCTGCGACGACTGCGCCGATAATATCAGCCCCTGATACGTCGTCGTCGTCGTCGTCGTCGTCGTCACCAGACGCCAGATTCTCTAGGAAATCGTCGTCCTCTCCTACTCCGAAGTCTCGCGAGTCTGGGTTGCTGCGACCCCCACCGACGATATCGATTCCTGCGCTGCGCAGTGTTGCGATTGCCCCCACGATGTCTTGACGATTTGCCATTTTTACTCTCCCTTTGGTGACTCTTACTTGTTTACAAACAATCAAAAGTTATTGGTTTGCTGTCGCTCTAGAACTCTTCGCGGTGTCGATACAAACCCGCCGCTGGTGGCGTGGTGGTGCTTGCCGGTGGCTCTTTGTCCTTCTTGCCGAGGTACACGCGGGTTGCGTTGTAGGCGCCGATACCCGCGCTCACGTTGGCAGTGTCCTGTACAAAGAGACGTAACTTCGGCATCGAGGCGAGGATGTCAGAGTCAGCGAGGAAGTAGAGGCCAGCCGCCAGCGTGAACTTGTTGTCTAGGCCGTTTACAGAGTCGATCTCTGGCAGCTCCTGCAACCACCCCTCGTGATCGGCGTACCCAAGCACAGCACCCGCGCCTAAGCTGGTCAGCATTGATTGCTTCTTCGCGGCCAGCTCAAGCACGTTGGTCAGCTTTTGCCGCACGCTCTTGCGCGGGGTGCTTGGCGCTGAAGGTGCCCCCACATACGCCCCGAGAGGCGTTGCGACATACGGCACCATCGCCGTTCCTGCGCTGCGCTTCTTGCCGCCGCCGCCCTTGTGCGACGCCTTGGCGCGCCCCTTTGCCATGCGGGCAAGAAACGCTTGCTTCTCCGCTCCTTTTAACTTCGCCATCGGTGCGCCTCCCTACTTATTGACTGGCGCCGCTGGTGTTGGCGCTGGTGTTGGTGTCGTCGTTGGTGCTGCTTGGGGTTGCCTCACGATAGAGTCTATCGGAATCCCAACTTTATTAGCAAGTCCTAATAGCAAAGTGTCTTCTAGCTTGCTTCTAATCCCATCTTTTACCGTTGCTTGTTGCTGTGCGTTGGCTTGTTGCTGTGCGTTGGCTTGTGCCTGTACCGCAATTCCAACCGCTTCCGCTTCCCCTTTTGCTTGTATTCCCTCCTTTAGCGTCTGCATCGCCTCTTGGCTTGTCGTGTGAGCTTCTTTTACCTGCGTAAAAGCCATTTCTAGGAGTGAACGTTGGTCCATAAATAATTGACGCATAAACTCCCTCACCTCGCGCCGCTCCTCCTTCGTCTCCTCCCGCTCTGCCTTGGTGTCATCGAGGATGATTTTCACCGTTCGGCTGCTCTCCTTCTGCACTTCCGCGATTACGCCCAACACCCGATCAAGGCGCTGTCCCTCGAACCGCTGCGCCTCCGCCCCTGGGCTGATTGGGGGTTGAATCTCTAACATCTTCCTTTGAGTTTCGGTGACAGTCGTTTTTGTCACCTCTTCAAAAATCGTGGCTTTTAGCTGTCCATCTCCCCAAACATCATCGAATTGTGCCAGCCAGCCCCTTTGGTAAAGATTTACTTCTCCACCGCTTAATAACTTCGCTTTTAACTCCTCCGCCGTTTGCTCTACTCTTCTCGTTAAACCTTGGTCTTTATCCGGTATCCTAGGCAGCGCCTCAAGATTCACTCTACCAGCCATTATAACTCCTTATAGAGCCGTTCTTCGACGGACACCGCCGAAGAACCGCACTGCGCCTAGTCGCGCGCTACTTGTGTTTCAGTTGTGGCTAATTCTTGATAGACGCTGCAGAGGCCGACCCGCTCTTTTACCTCAAGCAAGGCCGCCGCCAGCTCAGAGGCGTACTCCTTGGGTTGCTTTAAGACAAAGAAGGTCAGCCGCGCGGCGGTCTTCTCACCGATACCTGGCAGCTTAGAGAAGGCGTTGGAGAGCCTGGCGATTGGGTCGCTCATTGTTTTGCTCGCTGCGGTGTTGGGTGTTTTGATACGGTCATCTTTATGGATGTAGGTGTCTATAAAATAAGTCTACTGAACAAAATTTCATAGCCGTTTTTGGTGCTTGCCGCACGGGCAGTAGTAGGGATGATGTGTTGGTTTTGCGCCAGTTCACTCCCGTCGGTCGTTTTGTCAGTGCGGCATGCACCATCTACATGCCAGGGAGGTTAACGCCGCCGGTGACCTCTTGCACCTTGGCCTTGACCTGCTCTTTAGCGATCTTGATGGCGGTGGTGCAGGCGGCGGCGATGAGCGCCTCTAGCATGTCGAGGTCGCTAAAGTCGGCCTTCTCTTTATCGATCTTGATCGACACGATCTCGTTGGCTCCATTGGCCGTGGCCACGACGATCCCGCCGCCAGCCGCGCCCTCGAAGGTGTGGGACTCCATCTCTTTTTGTACTTTGCTGATCTTGGTTTGCATCTGCTGTGCTTGTCGCATCAGCGCCGGAAGGCCACCTTTGAGCATAACTCTCACCTTAGTTGTGGGTCACCCGGCTTGGGGCCTGGACCCGTGACAGGCCGACGAGTGTAGCGCTTGTGTTCTAGAGAGGCTAGGGCGTGTTTGTAAAGCTTACTTGGTCGGGTCTTTGTAAACGTTTCCTGGCGTAAGGTGAGCGATCCAGGGCGACCTCATACGTGAAGCTTACGAGTCTTTGAGCTTGGTGGTGACGGAGGAGTCATCAATACCAAAGATGCGCAGCGCGCTCTTGACGGTGGGGTGCTCGGCGGTAGCCCGCTCCCGCTTACGGCGGTCTTCTGCTGCCTTGATCTCGCCTCTGGCGAAGATGGTCTCTTGCTCAGCCCCAGCCCGCTCAATAAACTCGACGGTGATGGGGCGCTCAAACGAGCTAAGCAAGAAGGCCTCTAGCGACTTCTTCTTCTCTGGGTCACGGACGCTGTCGCTCTCTAGGCTGCCAGGTGTAAAGGCCAAGACCACCTGCTGCGAGGTGGCACGAACAAAGGCGCCGCGCTCGATCAGCGAGCCGATGAGGGGGCGCTTATCTTAGTTGTAAACACAAAAACGAATAGCCAGATAGGGACAACAAACCCCACTGGTGAGCCTGGCTATGTAGCAAGGAGTAACATACGACACATCCGGGACAATTCAGAACGTAGACCGTTACGAATTTTAGCCGCAGCACGAAAGGCCGAACAAGGTTTTTCCAGGTTTGAACTTAAGAAGGGGCTTCGCCCCTTACCCCACAGAAACCTACACGTTACTTTTTAGCCGGTTTTGTTTTTTTCTTACCTGGCTTCTTCTGGGTGGGGAGTCCCGCGAGGGTGGAGAGGTCGAGCTTAGCTTCTTCCTTGGCAGCCAAGGTCAAGGCCTGGGTGGGGGTGAAGGCTTCAGAGGCGAACAGGGCGCTCTGTCCTCCGCCTGGTGCTTTCGCAATCTTGAGATAACGCCTCGTCACCTTTGCCAGCTTCACCGGGCTTGTGTCCAGCTCGGCCAAGAGGCGCAAGAGCAACACCGCGAGAGGGTCGCCTAGTGTTGCGCTCGATGTCTCCGCAAAGAGGGTAGAGCCCTGCTCTTTAAGAAAGGCTTTCACCGTGGGGTAATTACCTGAGAGCATCGTTACACGGTCCCGCAAGGCCTTACGAAGAGGCTTCACAAGGTCGTACTCTTTCAAGGCCTGCGTTTGTACGAGGTAGCTAGCAGAGCGCGCAAGCGCAGCCACCCGGCCCACTCCCAAGGCCGTCAAGAGGTCGGCGTCTGGTAACAGCACCGCAACCAGCAGCTCGGCTACCAGCTCCCGCCCCTGCTGGGTGAGCAGACCGTCAAAGCCTAGATACTGCGCCGCTGAACGTTGGTCTAAGACGTTGGAAAGTTGCAAGGCTCGCACAAATGGCTTGCTCCTTACTGAACTTACAAACTCGATCAAGGTTTCATCGTCGCCCATGTTCGCCAGCTCCGCAAAAACCTTCTCATCCACAAAGCGAGCCCTTGAAACGGCGAGCCTCGTTGCGTCCAGTTGCTGAGACAGCGAGGCGTTGAGCCGCCTCGACCACTCCGCCAGCGTCTTTACCTCCGACGTGGTTTGAATGGTTCTCACGATCATTGGCCACTTGAACCGCTCAATCTCGAACCTGTGAAAACCAAAGGCCTTGGCGTGCGCAAGGAGGTACTTTTTAGGCGTTGCCGCTGGTACTCCGCCCTCACCCGCATACACAAGCAGCGTTGCCATTGTGCGCCCATTCCCGCCCAAAATGAGCTTGTCCTGTGTGGCAATGGGGAGCCCATCCAAGGCGCCCGGCGCTGTCGAGAAGATCAGCTCCGGCGCGTAGTGCTCGGCTATCGCTCTCACCTTCCGCTCTTCGGCTGGTAGTCTGTAATCTCGCTCCTGCGCTTCCTTGGGGTAGCCTGGCCTGGCTCCAAAGCCGGTGAGCGGGTTGTGGCTGGTCTTTAGGTCTGCAATGTCAACGAGGCAGTAACGAGCCGTTATCCTCTCGATCCCTTCCCCGCCCTTCTGAGACGGCACGAAGAGAGGCGCCTCAATCGAGCAAGCCCCTCCCTCAATCAACAAGTGACACGCTGGCTTGTCTGGGCTGCACTGTGGGCGCTTCGTTCTGGGCTTGGCCGGTTCTTTTGATTCTTTGTAAACTTTCTTCTTCTTTTTCTTAGGGATGTCTATCCAAATTGCCGCTTCGTTCTCGATCACCTCCCGCAACCATACGCCGATAGACCCATGAGACTTCTCAACCGCTACCTTGTACGAGAGCGGAATCCGCACCGCAATTACCTGCGTTGGCTCTTTGGTGGCGCCCTTTGGCCGTCCCGACCCCTTGCGCTTCCCGCCGGACCCTTCGCCACCCATCGCACCTCACTTTGTTAGGTGAGGTTACAAGCAATTAATCAAAAGACAAAGAGAGACACACCCACGCTCGAGCAAAGCGCCTTGCTCGCGACTGCTCGCAGCGAGTCGCTACGATTGGCTGGTTAGGGGTTGGCGGTCTGGGAGGCTTCGCTTTCTACCTCTGAAGTGGGCAGGGTTTCGCCCCCTGCCCCTCGCCTTGGGTCGTGCAATAAAGGCCCTCTGTGGGCTCCAAATTTCCGCCACCAGAGGGCCCGCGGGGCTCTGGTATGCGAATCAGTACCCAATTCGCTTACTGTTCGTGCCGCGAGCCTCCTACTTCAATTTGCGGCTGAGAACGTCGGCTAAGAACCCAACGAGGCGAGATTGTAAGCGGTCGAACTTGGCTTGCACCTGGGGAGACTTCTCCACCAAGGGCGCCTTGGTGGCTGCACAGTGCGTGCAAAACACCCGCTGTTCTGGGTCGTTGTACCCCCAATCCCCGCGATAAATAGGCCGCTGACATCCACAGCAGGATACCAGCTCGGCCACTCGCCCCACCTTCCACCGTGAACGTTGCTTCATATTACCCCCGACCTTGTGACCTTTGCCATGAAGGCCTCCAGGTCGCCAAGCTCTACCCCTACCTGCTCGCAGAGCTTGGCTAGCTCTTCCTTGGTCTGCGCCATCGCTTCGAGCGGCGGAAACCTCGCGTTGTTCCGCGTCCAGATGTCGCGTACGACCATCGAAATAATAAAGCTCTGCATCCACTGCGTTGAGCCTTCCTTCACCTTAAAGAGCACTTCGCGCGCTCGCTTAATGAACTCCTGGTGTACGTCGATAATCAATTTGTCAGCCATCGCTTTTACCTCCTGAGTCACTGGTTGAAGCATCTTTCACCTCTATTTTATCGTTCGGGTCCGCTGGCATCACCAACTGACAAATAATCGTAGAAACTCCGGGCGTTCCGTGGTCGCCCGCGTGCTCTGGCGGCTGAGAACAAGTAGCAACGTGCTTACCGTTCACAAACAACCGCAGACCACAGTGCTCTAGCCTCTGGTTTCTCTTCTTCATGGGTCCTATTTTGATTATTTGTAAACGTTATTTCAAAACCTTGCAATCGTACTCTTCCACCTGTTCTCGAACCTGCTCTATTTTAGAGCACTCGTACCGGGTCGCCTTGCCTCGCTTGTTGGTGGTAATCACCACGTAGTTTTGATTCGCCCCTAGCAGTTCTACCGAGGGGTGCGCGCAGCTCGCCAACGTCACCAGCAAGAGAAGTTTTTTCATTGTTGCCGCCTTTCAAATTCTCGAGTTTGTGGCCTCTTGACCCCAGCACTACAAGAGAATAACTCTTATGGTAACTCACTGTGATAGTCAGCCTTTGCCGATTCACTCAATTTTGAACCTGTATCAAAAAAGACTGTTCAGTACGCAAGTCCGCGTTTTGACTAGTGCCAACGACGAGAGTTGAACTCGTGAGGTCAAGGGGAGGGTCCGCCCCTTTGCCACTACCGGTGGCGACGTTGGCCCGCTTCAATTTGTACCTAATCCATTCAACGGTCGTGCAAGTCTTCCACTCCCACTCCCCCGCCAACCCGCAACACGCGCAAGGCCTGTCCGGGGCGAGCCACTCCTCCGCCTGGTGCTTCTCTTGGAGCAGCTCGGCCAGCTCACCCACAAGCTGTTCCATTTGCCCCAAGTACGGCCCGTGCGCTTCCCGCAGTTCCCGAAGTGCATTGACTAAAGCCCGCTCTTCTTCTTCGGTGGTCTGGTCCCATACCTGGCCCATCGTGATCGACTCGATGAAGTCGAGGAAGTCTTCATAGGTCGCGTAGTTTGGTAAGAAGAGGTCTTCGAGCAAGCCCAGCTCGCCGCCTGAAAGGTCGCCCAAGTAATTCTCTAGCTCTTCTTTCGCGCCTTTCGGGGCTGGGGTCTTGCGGAAGCCTCCATAGACTTCGGAGCAATGCACCCCGTAGAGAGCCATCTCAAGACGGGCTGCAATCGTTGGGTTCATGCGCCATCTGGGCTCGCCTAAGATGGCTTTGTCATCGAGAGGCGAAGGCCCCTTGCTCACGTACTTACATACCTCTGCGACGGCTGACGATTCCTTCCCCTCTTCCACTTCCCTGATCCAGAGGTTGCCTATCTTGGGATATCCAAGCTGTAAGAGGTCTTGCAGATAAAACCGCTTCTTCTGCTTTTGGCCTCTTCTCACACAATTACACCGCTCTTTGCACTCGGGCTTGGTGCAGTAACTGCGAAGGTATGGCCCATAGTGCAGCATGTGAAAATGTAGAAAGCCGCTCGCTGAAGCCTCTAGCTTGACGTAGAGCGCTCCACCCTCTTGTGAGAGGGCGTGCTCCAGTAAGGGGTGGTCTTTGTCTAGCCCTAGATATCGCTTGGGCTTGTAGGCTCCCCTGATGGCCTCAAAGCCTCGCTTTGCGCGCTCCCGAAAGGCCTCAACGGTCACGTCCTCCGCCTGGTCAGGGTGCCATGCAATCTGCACCGTGATGTGCCGTAGCCGGTAGTCTGCGCGCTTCGGGAGGTCGTTCCAGAGGTGCACTAGGTTTAGCGTCTTCTGCGTAGAGCTCCGCCGACCGCAGAACGTGCAACACCGCAGATGGCAAGGGCTCGCGTTGCCCCCTGAGAAGTAAGAGCCGCTGGGTAGGTCGCGCTCACCACACCCCCCGCACTTTTGATACTTTGTAAACAATCCACAGAGGCGATACCCCAAGAGGCGATCTTCTAGGCCCTTGCTGGCTCGGTCGCGCCAAGCCCTCACGCTGTCGCTCTCGGGGTTGTCTGGGTTCTGGGTGGTGTTGTAGTTGCGGTGGCGCAGCTCTCGCGCCTCGCGCTTGGCTGCGTCGTCAAAATCGGCTCTGAAGGTGAACTCGTCGCGCTTGACCGGCGGAAATAGCCGCCGTTTGTCAGATTTTTCTGATTCCGAAGGGAGAGACTTGCTAATCCCACAGGGGTATTCTACGCTTGTTCTGCTCAAATTCATCTTGAGTCGCCTGTGTTCTAGAAGGCCTCAGAGGCTGTCATCTCTGGGGTCTTCTGCGTTTAAGGTTGTGTGTTCGCTTCAGTGGCTTCTGCCGCCGAAGTCGATTCGCTCCTGCGCTTGTTCAGCTCCTCGCGTAAAGCAGCGTTTTCTTGCTCCGCTGCTTGTAAGGTTTCGTCCCGAGACCCTATCACCTTCTGTACAAAAGTCGAAAAGGACACTATTTCGATTAAATACTGCTCGCCGGTCTTGGCGATTCTTTCAACCGCTTTGACTAGCTCCTCGGCCTTCTTGTCGTTCATTCCGCCGCCTTTCTGGGTTGTGCCAACTGGCGCAATAAAAGCACCTGGCGTTGTGGGTCTTGCTCTGCCGCGAGCCTGCTCTCACAGGTCGTGCAAAGCTCCATCGTAAATAAGGGCTTCTTGCCGAAGTCCCGCTTTGTCGAGGCCTCTTCTTGTCGGCAGCATTGACACTTCATGGCTGGTACACCCTCGCCAGCTCCCCCGCTGGAATGGCAATGTCAAAGAGGTTTAAGGGCGCGGGCCGCAAGTTCGCCCACAGATAAAAGACAGAGCCCACCCGCAGCTCGTCGCCGTCCCCCAGGTTGACGTTGGTGCTGTTGCTCACCTCCACCTGGGCACCGTTTCGGGCGGAGAGGCCTCCGTTGTTTAACTGCCCCTGCACGTCAATCACTCGGCCACTACACGAGCCGTCACACACCACCGCCACACCTGTATTGCTATCAACAAACAGGTTTGACAGCGCAAACACACCCGGCCCACCCATCTTGATCCCGCCTGTTGCCCCGTTCAAAATCCGAGACACAGCGATCACCAAAGACCCCGGCGAGGCCGCGTTAAAGTTGGTGTCAAAGATGAGCGGGTCACCTCCTAGGTCTGACACGCACTGCTGCACCGTCACCCGCGAGGCAGGCGATACCAACGCCCACGCCACCTTTGCCAGCAAGCAATTACTGAAGATCAAGTCACCACCGCCTGGCGCAACGTTGCGCTCAAGTCTGGTGGCGTGCACCTGCACCGAGGAAGGAATCCCCAGCTCTTGGTTGACCCAAAGGCCCTCTAGGTTGCAGGCCTGCACAAACACCGGCTGGCCTTGCGCCGCTTCTAACGAGGGGAAGAACCCAAAGCCGCCGCCTTGAATCTGTAGGCCCTGTAGAATAATGGGTGAGGTGCCGCCCCGTATCCCCAGCGTGGCAAAGAAGCCCGGCGTTGCGTTCTCTAGCACAGCCCCATAGCTGAGCACTCGACAGGGCGGCGCCATCGCCCCGAAATAACAAAGGTCAATATCCGCCGCTGTGTTGTCTGCAATCTGGGCAATGTTCCCGAGGCTATCGACGATCCACTTGCCCACCAAGGCCCCTGGCACAAGCACCAGACTTGTTTGCAGCGTTAACAGCCCGGAGTTGTCCGGGAAGACCTGCCCGACCACATCGCCAACACCGATGAGCAGCAGCTCTACCGCTGGTGAATAAATCCGCACCGGACCCCGCAGACTAAAGCCGTCTACATCCGAAAAATCAGTGTCGAGCCGCACCCCACGAAAGACCGGCGGCAACAAATACCCATCGGGCAATTGATGCGGCGCCGCACCTTCGAGCCTGATTGTAACCTTTGACGTAAGGGCCAGCGCTGGCAGCTCCTGCCCCGCTCTCGCTACCGTCCGTAACGGGAACGCAGGATCATACCCGCTGTTGTTGTCGTCGCCCTGGTCGCTGTTGACGTATACCGTCACCTCGTCTGTGCTCCCTGCAATGTCAGAGAGGTACACCCGCTCGGCTGATACCGCGTCAAAGGTTCCGCCATTACCACCTAGAAAGGGCATAGTTAAAACGTCTCCGTGATGCCAAAGGCCCGAGGGCCAACCATACTCAAAATCGCTTGTATTGGCCCGCTCCACTCGTTGGGGTAGCTTTCATACGTCACACCCGGCGGAATGTTGAAGGCGTGCCCACCCACCGCCACTGCCGCCGCCACTGCCCCAAACCGAACCGATAGCGTTCCCGCTCCACCCGCTGGATTTTCAATAAAGAACTTCACCCGGCGCGGGTTTGAGGGGAGCAGTTGCGCGCTCGCATTCGTCGCGTTGAAGACCGTTGTTGTGCCGTCTGTGGCCTTTTGGTCTAGCGATGGAATGCCCACTATTTACCCCCACCAAAGAGGCGCTTCTTCATCTCTTCAAACGATTCAACTACTTTGGTCACAACCTTTTGTTGCTCCGTTTGGATTACCTTTTTCTGCACCAAGTAATAGACCGCACCTACTGCTGCTACTGCTCTCACTTCACGCCCACCTAAGAGAAAATACACCGCACCACCCGCTAAGAACCTGCGAGCCCACTTCTGCTTGAGGTCGGGCTCTATCCTGGCAATGTTGGCCTGTATCTCTTGCTCTAGTGGGCTCATTTTCTGCTCCCTACCAACAGAAGAAGAAGACCTAGCAGCAACCCGCCGCCCCTCTTCTTCTTCACCTGCCCCAGCTCCGCCGCGTAGGTGTCTGTTAACCATTGCTCGGGGTCTACTCGGTTCGTTACTCCCCCGCCTGGTGGTTCTCCGCCTGGTGGATACTTGGTCAGAATCTCAAAGTGCAAGTGCGGACTCTTCGCGCTCAAGTCCGAAAACATCGAGTTACCCGACCACCCGATCTGTTGCCCCATCGTGACTTGTTCCCCTGGCTTCACAAGCAATTCGTCTAGGTGCATATACCAAGAATGAAACAACGCATCCTGCGTATGCTTCAGTACGATGTTGCGCCCCGCTCCTGTCTTCTTTCCCTCGCTCGGGTTTAACGCCTTTCTTGCGCTCACTACCTCCCCAGACGCTACCGCAAACACTGGTGTTCTCTTTGGGCAGAATAAATCAATACCCTGATGTACGTGGCTACTAGAGCGCTGATAGCCAAACGCCGTACCACTCCCCTTTGCTGGAAACTTCATAAACTCTTTAGGCAAAGGGAAGGCCGTCATCTCGCGTTCTTCTTTCCAGAACGATAGATAGAGCGCGCCACGCCTAGCACATCCTTCTTTGTGATGTACCCCTTTTGCGCCCAATCTTCGCTCTTCCCCGCTAACTTGCGCCACTCCTCATACAGTTCAGGTTGCTTTGATTGTTTGATGAGCGGGTCATACAGCCCCGCGTCTATCATCACCTGCCCACCCCACACCGCGCTATAAATATCGTCAAACACGGCGATAGGATGCGCCCCGCCTTGGTCCCATCCGTGTTTTTTAAAATACTTCTCCACCAAGGCTAACTGCTCTACATCGCTCATTAGGTATATCGCCTCTGGGGTGGTTCCTAGCAAAACCGCCGTGTTAGGAGATATACCTAATAAGCCATATGAGAAGTTCCCCTCGTGTTTTACGCCGTCTTTATCGGTGTATTTGTGATACACCCCTGGCCCTAGCTTGCCGGTCGCTTGATTCTTCCCTCGCTCGATCCGAAATACCGTCATTAAGTCGTTCGGGTCAAAGCCGAGGCGCTTGCTCACCGCTAGCAGCTCCTGCGCAAACTCGTCTGACACCATGTTCCCAAAGTACAGGCCCTTGAGGCTTCCTGGGTCGATTGGGTCGCGGACAAGCTTCCCCGGTCCCTTCCTCAAACTGAGGAGGAAGGCCACTAGAGCCACTGCCGCAGCGCCCTTTTGACCTTTGTTCACTTATTGCCTTTTAAGACCAGATACGCGCCTCCTAGATACAGCGCGATAGTTCCCCAATCCGTCTTTTTCTTAAAAGGCTTGTTAGGGTCAACCGCTGTTGTCCACACCGTATAATTGCCCTTCAACCAATCGTCTGGGTCCATCCAGTCTTTGGTATTTCCCATCGACCCGATACGCCAGTTGATTTGGTTGTAGGTGCTGCCCATTAACACGCCGCGCAATACCTCTTGCCCTATCTGCAATGTGATCTCGGTGTCCTTGCCACCTTCTAACATGGAGTAATAAGGCTCTTTCTTGTGCCTGAAGATAACAGCGGCGATTTGGCCTTTGTCTTTTATGATGCTTTCAACAAATCCCTCTGTTGGTGCTAACAGAGGAAACACACCCGCTTTTGTGATAACGATGTTAGGAAAAATACGCCTGTGAGAAGCGTAGAGATCCTGGGTAACAGGGGGTCCGTGAGGTATATCTTCTGCCATAGCGTTACGTCCTAAAGTAGAACTTTATTAAGAGTAGTTTTCCTACTGCTGAAAAATAGCTAAGTGTTCCTGTGTCCGGGTCTAGCGGCTGTATCCCGTTTGCAAACTCTTGGGTAACAGGCACTCCACCTTGTACAATGGTTTCACCGTTTAGCTGCTCTTGGTTGATTGTGTCGCCTGCGTCTATCTGACCGCTAATTGAATAGCCATAGGCCAGCGTAGGAACACT
>Ga0163144_10018283_pt1 | contig 14195 bp, 10 predicted proteins | sample OliLak19BULKMAT1_FD_123175 | JGI IMG/M metagenome (GOLD analysis project Ga0163144, IMG submission 123175) | Freshwater microbial mat bacterial communities from Lake Vanda, McMurdo Dry Valleys, Antarctica - Oligotrophic Lake LV.19.BULKMAT1 | ecosystem: Environmental > Aquatic > Freshwater >... | reverse complement strand
ATGGGCAATCGTTCTTGACCGTCATGCGGTTAACTGCGCGCACCGCGTCGGCTTCTGGATGAACGTGCTCGAAGTACGCGTCCTGCCGGCTCTGGGTGCTGGTCAGGAGGCCCGGATAGCGCTCGGCCATGTAGGCCACCGGGATCAGCGAGCATGCAACAAGCGCCGCGATCAACAGCGGGCGCACGCGATCGGCTGCTGGGATCGCCAGCACCAGCCATGCGGTGACGATGGCAACGAACGGCTGCAAGGTGAGCACATAGCGCGTGTTCTTGATCGGCTCGATGCTTCCGGCCAGCGCGGCTGCGGCAGCGAGCGCGTAAAAAGTGGCGATGACGCCGGCCGACACCTGGATCATCGGCGGCCAAGCGCGAGCGACGTTGATGAGCCTCGTTCCCGCTCCCGCGCCGGGCAAGCCCTGGTATTTCATGCAGAGCAGGATCCAGAGCGTGAGAATGGCCGGGATCCAGTACGAAACGCCGAAATTGGACACCTGGCTGAAGCCCTGCATCAGTCCCCAGACGACGATGTCCAGAGGGCCGCTGAGGCTGCGGAATTCGCGGAAGTACTCCGGCCGCCCGATGCCCGGGATCTGCCAGATCGCGGGGCGGTCCCCGAGCAGGACGCCGAAATGCGTGAGGTTGGCCCACAGGTCGGGGGCGAGCAGGAGCAGTTGCACCACGACGATCACCGCGCCCCAGGCGATCCTTGCGCCGACGGTGCCCTGGCGCAGCAGGAGGAGCACGGGCAGGAAGAACGCGGTCGAAAGGATGCCCAGCGAATGGACGAATCCCCCAAGCCCGAACAGCACGCCCAGCGCCACGGCCGAGCCGTATCCGCGCGCCTGAGTAAGTGCAACGCATGCGCCGAAGACGCCGATGAGCGCGGTAAGCCGCACGACCTCGACATAGCCGTTAATGACGCCAAGCAGGTAGGCGGGTGTCGCCGTCAGCGAGAGGACCGCGACCCAGCGCATGCGCGCCGGCACGAGCAGCGCAAGGCCGATCGAGCCGAGCACCACGTGCAGCGCCGCGACCGCCTTGAGCGCGGTTCCCGGATCCACCTCGCCGCCGAGCATCGCGAGCGTCATCAGCAGCGGAAAGCCCGGCGGGTGCGTCCAGGGCGCGTAGAGCCCGCCCGAGAGCGTTGCGTCCAGCACGGGATACAGGGCCACCGAGTGGGTGTCCCGGAAGAGCCTCGCTACGGCCGCATACTCGAGCGGGTCGTTGCTGTACGGCGGGATCCGCAGCACGAGGTAGACGACGCATGCGAGCAGCAGGCAGAAGAGGAAGGCCTGCGGAGGGCGCACCGACAGGGCGAAATCCGGCAATTGCAGCCCTGCCCCCGGCCGCGAGCGCATGCTCGTAACCATGAAGAGCGCCGCAGGCACGAGCAAGAGCACGAGCAGCGTGGAAAAGCTCGAAAGGCCGGGGGCGATGCGCCAGCACAGCCCGAGCACCCATGCGGCCGCGCTCGGGCCAACGCAGATCGCGGCGACGGCAAGCGCCGCGCCGTCGCCGTCAGCCCGGCGAGCCCGCCACAGGAGTGCGTAGAGCGCGGCCGAGTGCAACAGGACTACCGCACCCGCGATGACCAGTGAAAGCATGCCTATCGGCCCCGCTCCGCCGGCCCCTCATGTCGCGGCAGGCCGCGGGGGCGCTTCATCCACCCGCGCCGCCGCCCGCCCCCGGGCGGGGTTTGGCCAGGTCCTTGTTCGCCTCGAAGTCGAACCAGAATGCGAATCCGAGCGAATTGAAGCCGACCGACGCGGCAAACACCATGAGCAGCACCGAGATTTCGGGGAGCGTGCCGCGCGCCATCCACAGCGCGGCCGCGCGCACGCCGAACACGATGGAGATGACGCTCATCGCCGCGCCGAAGGCGTAGAAGAACAGCAGCGGATGAAAAGTGCGGATGAAGTACTTTTCCTTCAGGCGCCAGAAGAACATGCGCACCAGCAGCCAGCCGATGGTGAAGATGACCTTGTGGATGCGGATGCCGGATTTCTCGCCGATGTTGTAGACCGGCTCGATGGGCACGTCGACCACATGCATGTTCTCCACGTTCAGCCGGACCAGGAGGTCGTTGGGCTGGCCGTAGCGCTTGTACATCTTGTCCCAGTCGATCGCCGCGAGGGCCCGCCGGCTGATCGCCGTGTAGCCCGTCTGGGAGTCCGCCACGTGCCAGTACCCGGAAGCGATCTTGGTGAGCAGCGAGAGTACCGAGTTGCCTATGAACCGCACGCGCGGAATCTTCCGGTAGGCTTCGCCGGTGAACAGGCGGTTGCCCTTCGAGTAGTCGTAGCCCCCCGTGACCACAGGCTCGATGACGGGAATGAAATCCTTGGGCGCCATCTGGCCGTCACCGGCCATCACCACCGCGACGTCGATGCCGTTGTCCCGGCACCACTTGTAGCCCGCTGCGATCGCGCCGCCCACGCCCTGGTTGACCTCCAGGTCGATGAGTTCGATGCGCGGATGCGCTGGCATCAGCGAGCGGACGACCTCGAGCGTGCGGTCCCTGCTGGCGTCGTTGACGATGACGATCCTGTCGACGATGTCCGGCATGGTCTCGACCACGCGCGTGATCTGCGTCTCCTCGTTGTGCGATGGGACGACGACGGCGATTTTGCGGGACTTGTACATGGTTGGATTTTGCGTCTGGGCCGCCGCGACCGGACGCCGGGCTACCTCGACAAGCGCAACGAGCCCCGCAGCACGGCCATCTTGCCGGCGGTCGCCGGATTCTTTTCCGCGCCCCGGAGAACCTGCCTCGTGAACACGAAAAGCAGGACGAGGATGAACGCAACCAGCGTGGTCAGCATGGCGATCAGGCCCTTGCGCGGCTTCGATTTCTGCTCCGGCGGCAGCGCTGCGTCGACGACCTGGATGACGGTGCCCTCGCGCGCCTCGTCCAGCTTTGCGAGCTCGGCCTGCTTGGCCATGATCTCGAACAATGCCTCGTGGTACTTGTAGTCGCGGAAATTGGTGATGTAGTCGATGCCGCTACCGCCGGGCTTGAGCGTGTCGGTCTGCTCCGACTTGGCGAGCTGCGCGCGCAGGGCCCCGAGCTCCTGCTGCGCGCGCGCAATGTCGGGACTCGTATCGGTGAGGTAGCTGCGCTGGGAGGAAATCTTGACTTCCTGGGCGGTGATCTGGGCCTTGAGGCGCGCGAGCGATTCGAAGGTGGCGTAAGGCGCTGTTCTGAGCGTGGCCTCGCTGATGCCGCTGCTCCTCAGCGCGATCTCGGACTTGACGAGGTCGTCCTTCGCCTGCCTGGTCTGCTTCTCGAAAAACAGGCGCCGCTGGGCGGCTTCGGTCATCGCCAGCGTCTGGGTGAGGTTGCGCAGCTCGTCGACATAGGCGTTGGCGATGTCGGCAGACCTGCGCGGATCGTGGTCGTCGACCGAAACGGAGATCAGGCTGTCCTTGCCGGAGAACATCTCGGTGCGGGCCGCGAGGGACATGCGTGTTTCGGTGTCGGTCTTTTTCTCGTACACGTCCCGCAGCTTGAACCGCGCGATCAGCCGGTCGGCGACGGTGCGGCTTTTCATCATCGCTATGTAAGTGTCCGAGGGATTCTTGATTCCCGCCGCGCCGGCCAGGCCGGCCAGCGCGCCGAGCTGGGTGGCAAGCGCCGCCGCGGCCGCGCTGTTCTGCTGCTGCGGGAGAAGGAGCTTGGCGGTGGCGGTAAACGTGGGCGTGATGGTGTACGTGTACGCAAGCGCGATCAGCCCTATCACCAGCGGCGCGAGGACGATCAGGCGCAGGTTCTGCACCAGCACGATGGCGAGATCGAGCACGCTCAGCTCCCCGCTGCCGCCGGGCGGCGGCACGAGTGCTTCGGTCCCGTCGCGCGGCGCGGGCTCGGTTTTCTCTTGAGTCATGGGACCCGCTGGAGGTGCCGGCGGCGTCAATTGCGCAGGACGCGCAGTGCCGCGGCGCCGAGGCCGAACTGGTAGAAGATCTGCCCGACGTCCTTGAGCATCCTCATGGTCGTGGTCCGGTCGAGCTCCTCCGGCACGACTACGCTGTCCCCCGGCATGAGCTTTTGGCTGTCGATGCTGCTCGAGAGGAAACCGGACTGACGCTTGCTGACGACCGACCCGTCGGCCCGCAGCACGTAAATGCTGTTCCTGTCGGCGAAGCGGGTCGGCCCCCCGGCCTGGGCAAGGTAGTCGCCGAGCCGCTTCTCCGGCTTGTAGATGAACGAATTCTCGCTGTACACGGAGCCGAACACGTTCACCATCGAAGGCGTGGAGGGCACGAAAAAGCGATCGCCGTCCTCGAGCGGCAGGTTCGGGAGGTCCTTGAGGGTCCCGTCCTCCGGCACTTCCATCACGATGCGGCCGGTGGGGCGCGCCAGGCGCAGGCGGGCAACCAGCTGCTGCTGGCTGTCGGCCTGCTGCTTGATGGTGGCGGCGTCCTCGGCATTGACGATGTTCTGCGCCCGGGTGGAGCTGGCCCGCTGGATATCCTGCTCCAGGCGGTTGAGCGCCTCGGTGAGGTTTTTCTGCTGCTGGACGCGCGTGGACTCGCGCGTGAACTCGGCGCCGAAAAGGTACGCGCTCGGCGCCAGGCCGCCTATGCGCACCACCAGCTGGCGCAGCGTTTCGCCCGGCTGGATCTGGTAGACGCCCGGGGTCGCAAGTTCGCCTTCGAGGCGGATGAACTTGGTCTGCTTGGAAAAGGAAACCTGCAGGTCTTCGCGCGAAAAGATCGTGACTACGTCCCCGGGCTGCAGCAGCAGGTTCTGCTGGGGATCGTTGTCGAGCACTGCGCGACCGAGGTTGAAAGGGATCAACGCAGTGGTCAGGTCCGTCTGGCTGAGGCGCTCCACCACGGCATAGTCCCAGTTCACTTCCTTGAGCGAGGGCGTGATCTGGTTCAGAAGGCGGGTGCGGTCGACGCCCGGCTCCATCGCGCGCCGGTCGCGTGCCGAGCGCGCCGAGCCCTGCTGGGGATCGGAGCTGTTCAATATCCGGCCGGCGTCGCGCTCGATCTGGCGGCGCCGGATCGCTTCGCCCACGGTGATGTCCTCGTCCTCCCGCATCGGGCGCTCGATCAGGTCGGTTACGCCCAGACGCGTGCCGGCCTCGTCCTGGGACTGCAGGATGCGCGACACGCCGGGCTCCATGCCGACCAGGTTGCTGCGGGCAAGCCAATACTCGCGCGAAATGAGCGCCTCGCGGTTGGGGATCAGGTCGGTGACCCGCATTCCCGCGCGCCACTGGAACCGCCCGGGCTGCGCGACGTTGCCGCGCAACGTGACTGCATTCTCGAAGCGGGGGGTAAGGGCAAACACCGTCACCAGGTCGCCATCCCGAATGCCGCGCGCGAGCCCGTTCTGGTCGAGGGTGAAGTCGTCCACCCTGCGCACGCGGCGCTGGTCGATGCGCTCGACGGTGACCTTCTGGCCCTGGGCCGTGGTGGCAAGGCCTCCTGACCAGCGCACGAGATCGGCCAGCGAGGACGGGCCCTTGAGCTCGAAGATCGCCGGATTGTTGACGCTGCCGGAAATCGCCACCAGCTCACCCACCGGCGGGATGTAGATGACATCGCCCGGCAGGAGCGGCACATCCTTCGATTTGTCGCCGGAAACGAGGAGATCGTAGAGATCGAGGGTGGTGACCGTGGCGCTGCCGCGCTTGAGCTGGATGGCCCGCATGGAGCCTTTTGCCGAAGGGCCGCCTACGGAAAACAGGGCGGTGACCAGCGACGAGAGCGACGAGAGCGTGTAGGTGCCCGGGCGCTTTGCCTGGCCGACCACGAAAATCTGGATGGAGCGCAGCTGGCCGAGTGTCGCCGTGAGCTCGAAATTGCGGAAGACGCGGCCGAACGCCGTCTTGAGCACGGCCGTGAGGTCCTGGTACTTGATTCCCGCCACGTTGATCGTGCCGACCCTCGGCACGTTGATGCTGCCGTTGCGGTCGACCAGCGCGTTGTAGTCGACATCGATCTGGCCCCACGCGCGGATGACGATCTCGTCACCCGGCCCGATCACGTAGTCCGACGTGACCGGTACGTTGTCTATGGGCGCGAAAGAGGTCGGCGGGGCGCGGAACAGGTTCGCCCCGAACAACTGCAGGTCGCGACCGGTGCTCTGCAGGATGAAGTCCTGGAACTCGAGGCGCTCCCTGGACTCGGGCATGCGGACCTGGGGCTGGTTTTGATCCTGCGTTCCCGGCGTGCGCGCACCCGGGCGCTCGATGCCTCTTTCGGCTTCGCCTGCGCCTGGGTTCCTCGACCGGTTGGTGATCGTGCTTGGACCGGGCGGCATGTCCGTGGCGGCATCCGAGCCGATACGCCCCGTGGAGCCGGGAGCCTGTTGCGTCGCACTGGCCGGCGGCGCGGTGCGGGGATCGAAAATCGACTGGGCATGCGCCGGCATGCAGGCAGCCGCCAGTACCAGGAATAATGCTTTACGTGACTGGTGCATCAAGGACTTCAGAGTGGGGACGAAGGAGGCAGGGGCGTACCCCAAACCTGCCAAATGATATAGCGTTTCGCACATAGTGTCCATGCAATCAATACCCTATGCGTTACACATCAATCGCCTAGGTGGCCCGGGCAAGCGCGATTGCCTGCAGGTGGTCGGCCATGGAGCCGTAGACCTTTTCGGCCGTGTAAGTTGTCCTGAACAGGCGCTCTGCGTTCGATGCGTGCGCTGCGCGAAGTGCGGGGGCGCCCAGGTACCTGCCTATGGCCTGCCTAAGGGAGCCGGGATCGTCATTCGCATAGGTCAGCCCGGCGGATTGCGCATCCAGCAGCCTGCTCACCACCCCTTGCACGCTCGACAACACCGGGAGGCCGCCGGAAAAATATTCGATCACCTTGTTTGGGATCGAGGCGGCGAAGTCCGGGGTCGAGGGGTAGGGCAGGATGCCCGCGTGGCTGAGCTGCATCAAAGCCCGGATCTCGGCGGGCTCGACAAAACCCGGGAGGAGCACGGCCTCGGAACCTCCCCGCCACTCCTGGCATTCGCGCGTCAACTCCCCATGGCCGCACAGGACGAGCCTGACCGCATGGCCCGAGTCCGCCATGCTCCTTGCCGCGAGGATCGCCGCCCTGATTTCGACCCGCCTGCTCAACTGCCCGAAATAGCACACCACGAACTGCCCGCTGTCCTTGCGGATGCCGAGGCCAGCCCAGAAATCGAACGCACGCTGCAGGCGCCCTTCGTCCAGGGGCTGCGTGGAGTATCCATGCGGAAAGCTCCGGTCGAGCCCCTCCCTGCGGGGACGCCGCGCGTACTGCAGCGCCTTGGCCACGAACTCATCGGTGATTCCGGTAATCGCGGTGGCGCCGGCGAACGATTTATGCGCGAGGCGATACCAGGGATGAATCAGCACGCGCGCCACCGGGCGGAGCAATGCACCGAACGGCTCGACGAATACTTCCGGCCACAGGTCGCGGTAGTCGAGCACGACCGGAACCGCTTCGCGCTGACCGTAGTCTATGGCCGCGCCCGCGAGCTCCAGCGTGGGAACGCAGCAGAGGATGACATCGGGCCTGGCCTGGGTGGCGGCCACCCTGGCGAACTCCTTCGCGACCTGGCGGTGGTTGCGCAGCCGGGCGAAGGAAACGTTGCGCGTGTACGGTACGCCATGCAGGAGATGGAGTGAATAACGCTCCCTGAAAGCCGTGGTGGTGGTTTCGCTCGCGCGGTAGGATTTATGCGCGTGGTCGAATGTCCCCGCCCACCAGGTCACGTCGTGGCCGCGTCGCCAGAGGATGTCGGCAAGCAACCCGATGCGCCATGGCCGCCCCGGCGAATCGTCGGTCGGCAGCGGCTCTCCGGATTCGATCAGCCATACCTTCAACGCGCTTTCCCCGTCCCAGGCGTCGAATGCCCGTCGGGGCGCGCCGATCGCTTCAAGCCGCGATCGGCAGCCGGCTCAATGCCGAGACTATTTTTTGCTGCACGCCGGCTTCCAGGTACGGATGCATGGGCAGGCTGAGCACCCTTTCTGCCAGCTTTTCCGACACCGGGCAGCCGCCCGACGGAGCGTACTGCGTGTACGCGGGCTGCAGGTGGATCGGGATCGGGTAGTGGACCGCGGTGGGAATCCCGAGATCCTTCAGCCTTGCCTGCATGTCCTGCCGGTCTTCGACGCAGACGGTGTACTGCGCGTACATGCTGTCGCGGTCCTTCTTCACGCTCATCGTCCGGGCGAGCGACGGGGCGGCTTCGAACATCTGCGTATAGCGCTGCCCGATCTCGATGCGCTGCTGGCGCTCCCAGTCGAATCTCTCGAGCTTGGCCAGCATGATGGCGCACTGGAGGGTGTCCATCCGGCCGCCGACGCCGATGCGGGTGTGGTAGTAGCGCTTCTCCTGCCCGTGCACGCGGATCTCCCTGCAGGCGCGGGCGATGGCGTCGTCATTGGTGAAGACCGCGCCGCCGTCGCCGTAGCAACCAAGCGGCTTCGAGGGGAAAAAGCTCGTGCAGCCGATCTCGGAAAGGTTGCAGCTCTTGCGGCCGCGATAAGTGGATCCGAGGCTCTGCGCTGCGTCCTCGATTACCGGGATGCGATTCCGGCCGGCGATCTCGTTGATCTCGTCCATGTCGGCGGTTTGCCCGTACAGCGACACCGGCATGATCGCCTTTGTGCGCGATGTAATCGCCGCCTCCAGCTTCGATGGGTCGAGGTTGCCGGTCGATTCCTCGACATCCACGAATACCGGTATCGCACCGATCAGAGCGATCATCTCGGCGGTGGCGACAAACGTGAACGGCGTCGTCACGACCTCGTCGCCGGGCTTTATGTCGAGCGCCATCATGGCAATCAGGAGCGCTTCGGTGCCCGAGGCCACCGTGATGCAGTGCTTCGAGCCGGTAAATGCCGCCAGGCGCGCCTCGAGCTCGGCGACTTCAGGTCCCATGATGAACCGGCCGTGTTCGAGGACCGTGTTGATGCGGGTGGCGATGCTGCCCTTGAGCAGCGCGTACTGGGTTTTCAGGTCGATGAATTCCATGTCACTTCCCGATCAGTTTGAGCTGGTTGCCGTCGAGCCGGTATCGGTCGCCGGTATGGGGGCACGCAACCTCGTGCGAGCCGGTAAGCGGGATGTCCAGGCGCTCGCCGAAGCGACTCATCCATCCCGCCTGGCGGGCCGGCACACCGAGCATGAGCGCAAACGGCGCGACATCGCGATTGACCACCGCCCCCGCGCCGACGAACGCATGCTCGCCGATGGTCACCCCGCATACTATGGTGCAGTTGGCTCCCAGCGTGGCGCCGCGCTTGACGAGCGTGTTGCGGTATTCGTCCTTGCGGGAAACCGCGGAGCGGGGATTGTAGACGTTGGTGAAGACCATGCTCGGCCCGCAGAACACGTCGTCTTCCACCGACACGTTGTCGTAGATGGAAACGTTGTTCTGGATCTTGACGTTGTCGCCGATCACGACCCGGTTGCCGACGAAGACATTCTGGCCGAGCGAGCAGTTTTTCCCGATCACCGCGCCGGCGCACACGTGCACCCAGTGCCAGATGCGCGTGCCGGGGCCGATGCTCGCGCCGGAGTCGACGATCGCCGAAGCGTGGACGCAGGCGGCGGAGTCCATCAATAGTCGAGCGGCAGCGAAACCCGCCGGCCATCGCGCGCGGAGAGGTAGATCGCGATCAGCAGCTCAAGGGACCTGAGGCCTTCGCGCCCGTCGGTTTCCGGCTGCGCCTCCCCGGCGAGGACCTTGATGATGTTGTCGTAATAGAGGGGGTGGCCGAAGCCGTATACCGAAGTGGTCTCGTAGCTCGCATCCTTCACGCGCTCGTCGTCCGCGTGCGGCTCGGCGAACTCCCAGTGCTGGATCTCGTTCACGGCCAGGCCGCCGATGCGGACCGTGCCTTTCTCGCCGAGGATGGTGATGGAGCCTTCGAGGTTCTTCGGATAGGTCAGCATCGTCACGTTCATGGAGCCCAGGGCCCCCGAGCGCCACCGGATGCTGACCACGCCGGTGTCCTCGACCTCGATCCGGCGGGCGAGGGTGGCGGTGAAGGACTGCACGCTCTCGACCGGGCCGCCCAGCCAGTCGAGCAGGTCGACGTAGTGGCTTGCCTGGTTCATGAATGCGCCGCCGTCGAACTCCCAGGTGCCCCGCCAGGCAGCGCTGTCGTAATACTCCTGCGGCCGCGTCCAGAAGACGTTCACGTTCACCATGAACACCCGGCCGAAGCGGTCGTTCTGGAAGGCGCTCTTCAACAACTGCAGCGTTGCGTTGCGGCGGTTCTGCTTGACGACGAACAGGTGGACCCCGGCGTTGTCGCAGGCCGACACCATCCGCAGCCCGTCCTGCCAGCGCGTGGCCATCGGCTTTTCGGTCATCACGTTGCGGCCCGCCTCCGCGCAGCGAACTGCCTGCTCCGCGTGCAGGCCGCTGGGGGTGCACAGGACCACACAGTCGGCCTCCGAGTTCTTCAGCAGGGACTCCAGGCTGGTGAACGGCCTGGCGCCGGTGCGGCTTGCTGCCGCCTCGAGCGCGGCAGGGTCGATGTCGCAGACTGCGACGACCTCGGCGCGCTCCGAGTGCTTGCGAAGGGCCTCGAAGTGGTTGTTGGCTATGCGGCCGCATCCGACCACGGCGAAGCGGATTCGCCGGCCGTTGATCGCGGGGGGCAGGTGTCGAATCATCATGCCTTCACCACGTTTGCGGAGCGTTCCAGGAAGACGCCCCTCGAATCGACGATCAGGCGGGCGTGCTGCTTGATGACGGGGTAGTCGAACGAGTCGTGGTTCGTCGCCAGCAGCAGCGCGTCGTAGGACTGGATCGCCTCGGCGCTCAGATCGACGCTGCGCAAGTCGAAGTGGTGCTCCCGCATGCGCGGAAACGTCGGCACGTGGGGATCGGAATACTCGACGATCGCGCCGCGCGCCACCAGCAGTTCCATGATTTCCACCGAGGGCGACTCGCGCACGTCGTCGACGTTCTTCTTGTAGGCGATCCCCAGCACGAGAACGCGGCTGCCCTTGACCGCCCGTCCGCGCTCGTTGAGCGCGTCGGCCAGCTTGGAGACCACCCAGTTCGGCATCGCGTGGTTGATTTCCCCGGCCAGCTCGATAAACCGGGTGTGCAGGCCGTACTCGCGCGCCTTCCATGTGAGGTAGAAGGGGTCGATCGGGATGCAGTGGCCGCCAAGGCCCGGCCCGGGCCAGTACGGCACGAACCCGAACGGCTTGGTCGCGGCGGCGCGGATGACCTCGTGAACATCGATGTCCATGCGGTCGCAGATGATCTTCATCTCGTTTACGAGGCCGATGTTCACCGAGCGATGGATGTTTTCGAGCAGCTTGGTCATTTCGGCCACGCGCGTGGAGCTCACGGGCACGACCTTGTCGATCACCTGCTGGTAGAGGGCCAGCCCGACTTCGAGGCAGGCGGGAGTCTGGCCGCCGCAGATCTTGGGGATCGTGCTGGTCACGAACTCGGGATTGCCCGGATCCTCGCGCTCGGGCGAAAAACAGAGGAAGACGTCCTTGCCCACCACGAATCCGCTCGACTCCATGCGCGGCTTGAGCTCCTCTTCGGTCGTCCCCGGGTAGGTCGTGCTCTCCAGCGAAACCACCTGGCCGGGCCTGAGGAATGGCACCAGCGAGTCCATCGTCCCGGTCACGAACGACAGGTCGGGCTCGCGGTACCGGTTCAGCGGCGTCGGCACGCAGATGATCAGTGCGTCGGCTTCGGCGGCGAGCGAGAAATCGTCAGTGGCCGTAAACCCGCGCTCGCAGGCGTTCTTCACGAGCTGCGGGCCGATATGCTCGATATAGCTGCGTCCCTCGTTCAATGCGGCGACCTTTTCACGGTCGATGTCGAGGCCGAAAACCCGGTACCCCATTGCGGCGTACCGCAACGCGAGCGGCAGGCCTACATATCCCATCCCGACGATTCCGATGCGGGCCTTTTTTTCGGTGAGGGCCTTTACGAGCGCATCCTTGGTGCCGACTTCCTTTTCCTGCGTCATTTGCGATTCACTTTTACGTCCCAATGTTTTACAGCCGGATCAGAAATCCCCTGAGCCCGGGCATTTTCGGCGGCCCCCGGAAAGAAGACCCCGGAAGATACTACCTAACGAACCCAAGTCAACTGCGCCGTGGGGGGATTCGAGAATGCGCGCTAGCCGAAGGGTGCGTGTCCATGAGCTCGCGCCAGTTGGTCGCGTTGGGCGATGCCCAGGTCCGACCGGACCATCTCCGAGACGAGTTCCTTGAAGGTTATCTCGGGTTCCCAGCCAAGCCGGGTCCTGGCCTTGGTCGCGTCCCCCAGGAGCGTTTCCACCTCCGTGGGGCGATAGTACTGGGCGTCCACCCGGACCACGGTATCGCCGATCCCGAGCGCTGGCCACCTCGCCCGGTCGGACTCGGCGACGCGGGCGCACTCGTCCTCGCCCTGGCCTTCCCAGGCCAGGCGGATTCCAAGCTCTGCCGCCGCCGCATCGACGAAATCGCGGACGCTGTGCTGGACCCCGGTAGCTATCACGTAGTCATCCGCCTCGGGCTGCTGCAGCATCATCCACTGCATTCGCACGAAGTCTTTTGCGTGGCCCCAGTCGCGCCTGGCCCCGAGGTTCCCCAGGTACAGGCATTTCTGCTCGCCCAGCGCGATCCGGGCAAGCGCGCGCGTGATCTTGCGCGTGACGAAAGTCTCGCCCCTGCGGGGGGACTCATGATTGAAGAGGATCCCGTTGCACGCGTAGATCCCATAGGCTTCGCGATAGTTGACCGTGATCCAGTAGGCGTAGAGCTTCGCCACCGCATAGGGCGAGCGCGGGTAAAAGGGAGTTTTCTCGTTCTGCGGCGAGTCTTGAGCCAGGCCGTAGAGCTCCGAGGTAGATGCCTGGTAGTAGCGGGTCTTCGCCGACAGGCCAAGGATGCGAATCGCTTCGAGTACGCGCAGCGCCCCGAGCGCATCGGAGTTCGCGGTGTATTCGGGCTCCTCGAACGACACTGCAACATGGCTTTGGGCAGCCAGGTTGTAGACCTCGTCGGGTTGCACCTCTTCGACGACCCGCACGAGGCTGCTCGAATCGGTCAGGTCGCCGTAGTGAAGGACCAGCCGGCGGTCCTCATCGTGCGGATCCTGGTAAAGGTGGTCGATGCGCTGGGTATTGAACAGAGACGTTCGGCGCTTGATGCCGTGGACGACATAGCCCTTCTCGATCAGCAACTCGGCAAGGTATGCGCCGTCCTGGCCGGTGATGCCTGTTACGAGCGCGGTTTTCCTTGGTGCCATCGGGCAAATTTTAGCCCATCCTCCCTTGCGGGGCGGTCAGCCCCGGGAGGATGCTGGTCATGCCGGCTGCGAATTCAGCTGCGCATACAACGGCGCGAAGTCCGGCGCCGTCTCCTCGAGCAGCTGCTCGAAGCTCTCGATCACGAAGTACGCCGGCTGGTAGCTGTCGATCCTGTAGGGCGTTCCCATCGCCGTCATGAGGTCGAAATCGACCCTCCGCGGCTCCGGGCTGTCGATCGCGTACGGCATCTCGCCCCCCGATGAAAGCAAACCCGCGCCGTACGCGCGGATCCCTTCCGGCGTGCGCATCAGCCCGAACTCGATCGTGTGCCAGTACAGTCGAGCCAGGAACCCCAGCCCGTTAAGCCTCAGCGCCTTGAGCCCGCCCTTCCCATACTCGTACAAGTGGTCGGCGTACTGGGCGTCGAACAGCAGCGGAACGTGCCCGAAGAAATCGTGGAACACGTCCGGCTCCACGATGTAGTCGATCTCCTCGGGCTTGCGGATCCAGACCGTGACCGGGAAACGCCTGTTGGCCAGGTGAGTGAAGAATGCGTCGTCGGGAATCAGGCCGGGGACCGCGACGATCTCCCAGCCGGTCGCCGCGCGCAGCCGGCGCGAGACTTCCTCGAAGCGCGGGATCGCAATGGAAGAGTCCAGCGAAGCAAGCGCCCGGTTGTACTCCGTGCATGCGTACAGTGGCACCAGCCTGGACTGGCGCGCATGGAGCCTGCGATAGAGCGCGTGCTCGGCCTGCGTGTAGGCGTCCCAGTCCTGGCTGACCGAAAAATCCGCGGCCGCCCGACTGTAGTCGCCGCGAAGATCGGAGGGCAGCGCGGGGGGCGGGGAAGTCGGCTCGGCGCGTGCGTCGGGTTCCATGACCAAGTATAAGATTGCCAGCACACCGGATGGTGTCGCAGCACACAAAACAGGCCCAAGGAGACTTACTTGAATTCCAAAGCACTTTT
>Ga0163144_10018282_pt1 | contig 14195 bp, 9 predicted proteins | sample OliLak19BULKMAT1_FD_123175 | JGI IMG/M metagenome (GOLD analysis project Ga0163144, IMG submission 123175) | Freshwater microbial mat bacterial communities from Lake Vanda, McMurdo Dry Valleys, Antarctica - Oligotrophic Lake LV.19.BULKMAT1 | ecosystem: Environmental > Aquatic > Freshwater > Lake... | reverse complement strand
TGCACGGCGCGACCGTGTTGGCGCAGAACGCGTGGAGCATGCCGTCGAGGCCGCCGACGTAGACCATCGTGGGCCGCACCGTGCCGAGCGCGGGGCTGGCCTCGATCACGGCCATGCTCGACCAGTCGATGCCGCCGAGCGTCGGGACCTTCACCCCGCCGGCGGTCTGGACGCGGCCGGCGTGGATGTTGTTGATCAGCGCGTCGGCGTCGGCGCCGGTCACGCCACCGAGCAGCGACTCGAAGGTCGCGCGGTTCGCGCGGTTGAACAGCACCCGGGTCGGCAGCTGGCCGGTCGCGACGGTGGTGAACAGCGTGCGGCACGAGCCGTTGAACGGGGTCGTGCACGACGTGCCCGTCGGCGCCGGCGGGAGGGCGTTCGCCGCGTCCCACAGGAAGTCCGAGGGATCGATGTCTTCGTACTCGGTCGACGTGCCCGCCGCCAGATCGGCGGTGTCCAGCGCGACCAGGTGCCCGACGTCGGCCGGGAACCGGAACCCGTCGGCGGTCGCGGCGTTGGCGAACGTGGTCGCCTGATCCGGCGGGTCGTTGACCAGGAACGTGCCCTGGAGGTACGTGTTCGTCGACGCGCCGTTGGCCGCGACGATGTCGGCGACCACCGGGGCCGAGCGCACGAGCTCCTTCGGGTTGGGGACGTAGACCTCGGCCTCGAGGTTGAGCAGCGTGTTGAGCACCAGCCGCGTGCCGGCGGTGTAGCCGGCGTAGTCGTGGCCGCCGAGGTAGATGATCGGGCCCTTGTCCGGGTTGTCGTCCTTGCGGCGGTAGGTGAAGAAGTCCCACATGCTGTTGGGGTCGCTGTAAGCGCTCGGCGGCGCCGCCTCCGAGCGGCGGCACGCGCCGGTCGCGCTGTCGTAGTCCGCGCCGGCGCAGCTCGAGATGAACTGCGTGGTGCCTGGCCGGTAGACCGAGGCGCCGGAGGCGCCGTTGCGGGTGTTGACGTTGACCGTGCACACCGGGCAGGAGGCGGGCTTCCAGTTGCGGATGTGACCGTAGATGCCGAGGAAGACGCTGTCGCCCTTCTGGATGAAGGGGTTGGTGACGTCGCGGTAGATGAAGCCCTGCGTCGCCCCGTACGCCGTCCCGTAGTCACCGAGGCCGTTGCGGACCACGCCGTTCGAGAGCTGGAAGTGACCGGCCGGCGCCGCGTCGACGTCCGGCGCGTTGCAGTACAGCGGACACGAGCCGACCGTGCCGGTCGAGCTCGGGCAGCTCGACGCCGTGCCGGTCTGGCAACCGCTCGGCGGGCTGGTCAGGTTGCGCTCGCGAGTGATGCCCTCGGCGTCGACGCGCACGCGGCACGGCACGGTGCCAGCCGCCGGGTTGCTCGGCGACGTGTACGTGTACACGCCCGACGCGTTCGCGATCACGGTCGCGTACGGCGCCTGGGTACAGCTCCTGGCGTTGTAGATGAACACCTGAGCACCCGGCGTGGCGTTGCCGGTGACCAGCCAGTTCCGCGGCGTCGGGGTCGTGCGGTACCGCGCCTGGGAGATCGACAGCGGGTTCGAGGCGTTGGTGATCAGGTACGCGCCCTCGACCGTCTCGATCGAGGCGCACTCGAGGAACATCGCGCGGCCGGAGTCGACGAACTCGCCCATCTTGGCGACGACGCTCTGGATCGCCGGGTCGGCAGTGTCCCCGACCCAGTGAGGCGCCCACAGCGTCGAGTAGCCGCCCGTGGTGAGGCAGTTGTTCGTGAAGTCGCTGTTCGCGGTGAACGTGCCGTAGATCGTGCCGGGCGCACACGCGGTGCCGGCGGAGCCGGTGGTGTTGAGGCCGGCGGCGGTCAGGTACGCGATCAGCACCGGGGTCGACGCGCTGCCGAGGTTGAGGAGCGCGAGCGGCTTCGGGACCTGGGTGTACCGGCGTGCCACCTTGGCGGAGAACGCCGCCTGGGCGACGTGGACGTCGACGTTGGTGAAGGTCGAGGCGGTGAACGCGCCCTTGACCGGCGTGCCCACGCCCACCGAGCCGTTCCTCATCAGGAGCGTGGCGGCGGCGGCGTGCGAGGCCGGGATGACGAACGGCGCTCCCCAGTAGTTGATCGACTTGGGCGTGCCCGACGGCGCGCACGCCGTGTAGAAGCTGGTCTGCGCCGACGTGGCCTTGTTCAGGCGCTTGACCGGCTCGGTCGCCCTGGTCACCGTCGCGTCGGTGCCCTCGAGCGTGGTCTTCGCATCGTTGATGAGGATGCGGACCGGGATGCCGTTCTGGAGCAGGCGGTAGATCAGGCCGTAGGCGCGGATCTGACCGTTGTCCGACGTGCTGTCGGGGCAGTAGCACATCGGCGTCGCGCGCGAGTACGAGTAGGTGTTCTGGCCCGAGTACTGATGGCACTCGTCCATCGGGATGATCAGGCTGCCGACGTCGAACGTCTCGAGCGGGTACGCGGCGCCGCCGACGACCTCGGCGTCGTCGAGCGGCGGTGGCCCCTCCTCGCTCGGCGAGCCGCCGGGCGCGAAGAACGCGAGCAACAGCCCGGCGATCGTGCCGAACACCAGGGCGGGCAGCGCGCCCGCCTCGGACTTCCGGTTGGGTGCGCGTCGCATACGGCCTCCGTCAGTTCGCATTGTTGGTGCCACCGGCGCCCTGGCCGGCCTGGTTGCGATAGTTGGTCCCGCCGCCGGAGAAGCTGAGCATCTCCATCACCTGGCGCGGCGTGTCGGGGTACTTGATGCAGGTCGCGACCATGAAGATCGCGCCGTCGCTGTCGGCGAACGGGTCGTTGGTCGGGAAGTCGTCGTCGTTGTCCTTGACCGTGACCGACCAGTCGTTGACGTTGTCGCCGTCGAGATCGCCCTCGACCGGATAGCCGACCGGATCGTTGCCGTCGTCGTCGTCGAGCATCAGGCCCCAGTTGCCGGCGTTGGCCTCGACGTACTCGCGGCCACCCGTCAGCCCGGCCTCGGCGCAGAACAGCGCGCCGCGGCTCTCGGTGACGTACTGCGCCGACTTGGTGTCCGCGACCATCAGGTAGATCGCCAGCATGCCGCCGGCGAGCAGCGCGCTGATCAGGATGATCGTCACCATCAGGGCGGCGCCGCGCTGTGGATCGACCGCGCGGGCGTTCACGGCGACCCCGTGAGGTTGCGGATCTCGACCACCGTCGACGCGGTGCGCCGGCGATACCCGTCGAGGTTGCCCTCGTCGCGATCCTCGATCTCCGGCCGGGTCGACCAGTCGCCCTCGGCGTCCTCGACCGGCGTGCGCGCGACGATCGTCAGCCGGAGCGCGCGCCATGGCACCACCGTGATCTGCGCCGGATCGGCGTCGCCCTCGGCGTTGTAGTGCCACTCGTCGGTGGTGTCGGCGGTGTCGGTGACGTCGCCGTCGCCGTCGCCGTCCACGCCGACCGCGATCTGGAAGTCCTCGACGCCCTCGGCGAGGGGCTCGGCGGGGTCGTCACCGTCGCCGTCCGGATCCATCCACAGCGTCGGCACGCCATCGAGGTCCTCGACGTAATAGCGCGAGACCTTCGCGCGGAGCACGAGCGAGCCCTGCGCGTAGTCGAAGTTGACGCCGCCGCACAGCGTGCTGATCGGCAGCCGCCAGGTGCCACCCAGGTCCTGGGGCTCGCCGTCGAGCTTGACGACGTGGCCAGTGGTGAAGTCGGTCACGAGCACGAGATCTCCTTCGCGAAGGCCGGTGCCATCGAGCACGGTCATGTCGCCGGTGCCGTCGTCGTAGTCCTCGCGGAGCGAGGTCACGACGCCCCCCGACGCGCTGATCACCGACATCTCGTCGGGCGCGTCCACGCCGTTGACGACGGCGAGCGCCGTGAGGTCGGTGCAGCCGTTGGCGTCGGTGAGCTGCGCGGTCGGCACGCCCGCCGAGGAGTTGCGGACCGCGTCCGCGATCAGGTCGAGCGAGCCGCGGGCGGCGCGCTGGATGCCGACCGCCTCGCGGTGCTGCTGGTAACTCTTGAGCACGACGATCGCGACCTGGAACATCACGCCGATCAGCAGCGTGACCAGGACCATCGAGACCATCAGCTCCACCATCGTGAAGCCGCGCTGGCGGGTGGTGCGCGCGGGTGCGTTCATGGCGGCAACGTCCTCATCGTCCGCATCGTCACCGTGTGCGAGCCGTCGTTCTCGGTCCACGTCACCGTCACGGTGATCGTGGTCCGCAACCCGACGGTCTCGTAGACCCACTCGCGGTCGAACGGGCCGTCGTCGTTGGGCTTGCCGGACGGATCGATCAGATCCTCGCCGTCGAGCTCGTCGAGCGGGACCGTGCGGAGCTGCTCGAGCTTGTCCTCGGCGAGCATCGCGGCCTCGGTCGCGCGCCGCGAGTAGCCCGACGACGACGCAGCGACGCGCTGGAGCCCGATGATGCCGGCCATGCCGATGCCGAGCAACACGAGGGAGATCAGCACCTCGATCAGCGAGAATCCGCGCTGCGTTCTCACCAGTTCTCCTTCACGTACGCCGTGCCGGTCGCGCGGTAGACCACGACCCGCACGTAGGTGAACGGTTGGGTCGAGGACAGGTAGATCGTGCGCGGGACGCTGCTGCCGTCGGGCGCGAACATCAGGTACTCGTCGACGCCGGCGCCCTCGATGACGTCCTCGCCGCCGTTCGCGTCCGCGGAGTCGTGGATCGAGGCGACCGTGAACCGGCCCGGGATCGCGTAGACGCCCTGCACGGTCCAGTCGTCCGGCTCCGCCATCCCGGTCGTCGTCGCCTGCTCGGTGATCATCTTGCCGGCGTCGAGATCGAAGCCGATGCGCTGCCACTTGCGGCTCGCCAGCGCGCGCAGCCGCGCGGCGTCGGCCTCGCCGACGATCGAGCCCGCGAACCCGCGGAGGTTGGCGCGGCGCTCGCCGGTGTACGCGACGGCCATCGCGCTGAGGATCGCGATCATCGCGAGCACGACCATCAGCTCGACCAGCGTGAAACCCCTCTGACGAGAACCCGGCATCGCGAGCATTGGAGCCCGGGTTTGGCTCGGCCGCTATATCCCGATCGGTATACGCTGGAGTCTGAGGGCATGCGCACCGCGTCCTACTCGCCGCGACACCGGACCGAGCGGCTGATCGCGTACCTCCGCCTCGTCCTCGCCGTGGGATCACTCCTCGGGCTGCTGGTCGACCCGGCGCAACCCCGCGAGCTCGCGACCGCGACCCACCGGATGGTGGTCGTGTACGTGGGATACGCCGCGTTCTTGCTCCTCGTGTGGCGGCAGGTGGCCGACAACCGCGTGCTCAGCGTGCTGATGGTGGCGGTCGACCTCGCGATGGCGGTGGTGCTGATGGCGCTCAGCCTCAACCCGACCAGCATGTCCTCGGTCTACTTCGTGTTCGCGCTGTTCTGCGCGACCCTGCGCTGGCAGTGGCAGGGGACGCTGTGGACCGCCGCGGCGGTGCTGATCGCGTTCGGCAGCCTCGGGACCTTCGTCGCGTGGGCGATCCAGCCCGGCTCCGAGCTCCAGATGTTTCTGATCCGCGTCATCTACCTCGGCACCGTGTCGGCGTTCCTCACCTACATCGGCTGGCACGACGAGCAGCGGCGGCGAGAGATCGAGCGGCTCGCCGCGTGGCCGCGCGCCACCGCCCGTGACCTGGCTGGCGTCCTCGAGCAGACGCTGGCGCACGTGGCGGCGATCCTCCGCGCGCCCGAGGTCGTGCTGGTGTGGGAGCGGTCCGACGAGCCGTGGATCGACGTCGCGCGGTGGAAGCGCGACGGCTTCACGCTCGAGCGCGCGCCGCCCGGCGAGCTGGCCGACGCCGCGGCGAGGCACGGCGGCGCGCGGGGGATCCGGCTGCACGGCTCCGACGGCGAGGGTGTGCTCGCGGTGCCGGGCCGCGATCTCGCCGCGACCGACGCCGCGCTCGCCGAGATCGTGGGCCGCGAGGTGACGACGATCCTCGAGCAGCACCTGGTCGAGGACCGGCTGCGCGTCGCGGCGATCGGGCAGGAGCGGCTGCGGTTCGCGCGCGATCTGCATGACGGCCTGCTGCAGGCGTTGACCGGCGCGCGCCTCCAGCTCCAGGCCGCGGCGAACGACGACGGCGACGTCCGCGCGCGGATCGCGTCGATCGAGACCGGGCTCGCCCAGGCGCAGCGCGAGGTCCGCGCGATGATCGACGACCTGCGGCCGTTCCCCCGCGTCGACGGCCCCGAGGCCGCGCTGCCCGAGCGGCTCGCGGCCCTCCGGCAGCGCGTCGAGGTCCAGTGGGGGCTCGCGGTCACGCTGGATCTCGACGACGCGGTGGCCGCCGTCCCGCCGAAGCTCGCTGGCGAGCTCTACCTGCTGGTCCAGGAGGCGCTGGTCAACGTCGCGCGCCACGCCGAGGCGCGGACCGCGCGGGTCAGGCTCGCCGCCGACGGCGGGCGCGTCCAGATCCACGTGATCGACGACGGCAAGGGGTTCGACTTCATCGGCCACCGCTCGCTGCACGAGCTGTTCGGCGCGGGACCGACGAGCCTCGCGGAGCGGATCGTCGCGCTCGACGGCAACCTCGACGTCGAGTCGGGGCCGAGCGGGGCGCGCGTCGCGATGACGGTGCCGGTGCCGGTGCCGGCATGAGCGAGCCGATCCGCCTGGTGCTCGTCGACGATCATCCGATCGTGCTGCAAGGCCTCGTCCAGGTGCTCGAGACCCAGCCCGGCCTCGAGATCGTCGCGACCTGCTCCGACGGCGCCGCGGCGGTCCCGCTGATCCGCGCGCGGCGCCCCGACGTCGCGGTGATCGACGCGATGCTGCCCGGGCTCGACGGCCTCGGGATCGTGCGCGCGCTCCGCGATGACCCCGGCCCGACGAGGTTCGTGATGCTGACCGCGACGCTCGACGCGCGCAACGTCGCCGCCGCGATGAACCTCGGCGTCCGCGCCGTCGTGTTCAAGGACCTGCCGGTCGCGACGCTGGTCGAGTGCATCCGCACCGTGCACGCCGGCGGCACCTGGCAGGCCGCCCCCTCGCTGATCGGCGACGAGGCCAGCCAGCTCACCGCGCGCGAGGCGGAGATCGTCCGCATGATCGCGGACGGCCTGCGCAACAAGGAGATCGCCGCCGAGCTCGGCATCTCCGACGGCACCGTGAAGGTCCACTTGCACCGGATCTACGAGAAGCTCGGCGTCGACGGGCGGGTGGAGCTGATCTTCTGGGCGCAGAGCCACCGGTTGCCCTGAAACCGGGAACCGGTTTCTGGTCTCTCCTACTTCTTCGCCGGCTTCCCGTCGACGTCGAGCACCACCAGCTCCCCCTTGCCCAGCGTCCCCTTCGCCGCCAGATCCTGCAGCGCCTCGAGCAGCGTGACCTGCTTGCCGTCGCGCATCAGCGGCTTGTTGTCCTTGCCCTCGCGGTAGATCATCGGCGTCGTGCCGTCGCCCACGACGAGGTACACGACCTGGTCGGGATCGAGGTGCGTGCTCGCCGCCTTCTGGACCTGCTTCGCGGTGACCTTGCCGACCTTGTCGACGAAGCTGGCGTAGTAGTCGAGCGGCAACCCGAAGTAGACCAGCGAGCGGAACGTGCCGAGCGAGCCGCTCGCCGTCGCGAACCGGCCCGGCATCGCGAGGACCGCGCCGTCCTTCTCGCGCGCGAGCTCGTCGACGGTCGCGGGGCGCGAGCCGGTCTGCAGCGCGTCCAGCTCGTGATCGATCTCGAGCAACGATTGATAGGTGGAATCGGAGACCACCGAGCTGCCGGCGGAGAACGTCCCGTACCACCGCGAGTAGCTCACGCCGCCGCGCGCGCCGTACGAGTAGCCCTTGTCCTCGCGCAGGTTCATGTTGAGCCGGCTCGAGAACCCGCCGCCGAACACCGACGACATGATCCAGGTCTCGAAGTAGTCCTTCGCCGTGCGCTTCGGGCCGAAGTGCATCGCCGTGATCTCGGACTGCTTCGCGCCTGGCAGGTTGACGAAGAAGATCCGGCCGTCGACCCCGTTGGGCTTGGGCAGCTTCGGGAGCTTCGGGACCTTGCCCTTCCACTTCGCGAGGCCGTCGTCGGCGAAGTAACCGCGGACCTCGGTCTCGGTGAGATCACCGACGACGAACAGCCGCGCGCCGCCCGGCTTGAGCCACCTGGCGTGGTAGGCCTTGCAGTCGTCGAGCTTGATCGCCTGGAGCGACTCCTCGGTGGTGATCCGGCCGAACGGGTGCTTGGCGCCGTACAGCACGGGGCCGCCGACGCGGCCCATCAGCGCCGGCGCCGAGCCCTTCGACTGCCGCAGCGACTCGAGGCGACGCTTGATCATCCGATCGAAGTCGGTGTCGCGGAACCCGGGCTTGCGCAGCGCATCGACGAACAGCGGGAACACCGTGCCCAGGTGCTTGGTCAACGACGACATCGACACGCCCTGGGTGTCGCCGCCGGCGTAGCCGTCGACGCTCGCCGCCACGTCCGCGAGCGACTCGGCGAACGCGACCTTGTCGAGCGCCTCGGTGCCCTCGGACAGCATCGACATGCACACCGACGCGAGGCCCTCCTTGCCGGCCGGATCCGAGATCGAGCCGCCGTCGAAGTTGAGGTCGATCGACACGATCGGCAGCGTGTGCGACTCGATCAGGTAGACCTCGACGCCGCTGTCGAGCTTGAACGGCTTGATCTTGGGGAGCTGGAACGGCCGGAGCTTGCCCGGCTTGGGCTGCTCGGCGCGGAACGCCTCGTCGGGGAACGACAGCTCCTGCGGCGTGGCGGTCTGGGTCACGGGCGTGGGCTCCTCGGGGACGTCAGGCTCGTCGGGCGTGTCATCGGGCGGCGGTACGTCGATCGGCGGCGGGATCTTGACCCGCTTGGAGGGATTGCCGCACGACATCACGAGGGCGGCGCACAGGATCGACAGGCGCTTCACGGCTGCACCCCCTTCGGCAGCGTCACGACTTCCGTGACGCGGTCAGCTCCCAGGTACTTCGCGGCGGCCTCGCGGACGCCGTCGAGCGTCGCGTTGCGGTAGCGATCGAGGTTCCAGCTCAGCTTGGAAGGATCCCCGAGGTAGTGATTCAGGCTCTGGAGCAGCTCGGCGCGGGCGAGCAGGCTCTCGAGGCCGTAGACCGAGTCGGCCTCGAACAGCGTCACGGCGCGGTCGCGCTCGCGATCGCTGATCGGGTCGCGGCGGATCCGCTCGACCTCCTCCTTCACGATCTTCTCCACCTCCGCGAGGTCGGCCTCGCTGCGGAGCTGCACGGTGATCTGGAACGAGCCGGAGAACGTCTGGCCGCCCTGCCGCGCGCTGACCGCCTGCGCGAGCTGCTTGTCCACCACGAGGATCTTGTAGAGGCGGCTGGCCTCGCCGCCGCCGAGCGCCTGCGCGACGATGTCGAGCTCGGCGTCACCAGCCTCGAAGTTCGCCGGCGTGTGCCACGCGAACGCGAGCTGGCGGAGCTTGGCGAAGTCGTCGACCATCTCCTCGCGCTGCGCGCCGGTCGCCGGCGCCGGGATCTGGACGACCGCCGGCTTCGTGCTCGCCGGGAAGCTGCCGAACCACTGCGTGACCAGCGCCTTGGCGGTGTCGGTCTCGAAGTCGCCGGCGATCGTGAGGGTCGCGTTGGCCGGCGTGTACCAGGTCTTGTAGAACCCGATCACGTCGTCGAGCGACGCGTTGCCGAGATCCTCGTGGCGGCCGATCGTCTGGTAGCGGTACGGGTGGTCGCCCGGGTAGAGCAGCTCGGACATCCGCAGGCCGCTGAGCCGGTACGCGACGTTGTCGTAGCGCTGGCGGCGCTCGTTGCGGACGACGTCGATCTGGTTGTTCAGGCTGTCCTGCGTCAGCATCGGCAGCATGTAGCCCATGCGATCGCTCTCGAGCCACAGCACGGTGTCGAGCTGGTTGGACGGCACCACCTGGTAGTAGTTGGTGCGATCCGGGTTGGTGCTGCCGTTGACCTCGGACGCGCCGATCTGCTTGAGCACGTCGAAGTGGCGGTCGCTGCCCACGTGCTGGCTGCCCTGGAACAGCATGTGCTCGAACAGGTGAGCGAACCCGCTCTTGCCCGGCGTCTCGTGGCCGGATCCGACGTGGTACCAGACGCTGACCGCGACGAGCGGCACGGCGTTGTCCTGGATGAGGATCACCTCGAGGCCGTTATCGAGCGTGTACTTCTCGAACGGGATCGTGGGATCGGTGGACGGGTCGGGCGCCCGGAGGCGCGCTTCCTCGCCATCGGCGAGGGCCAGGCTGCTGACGAGCAACAGCGCGGCGGGGAGCAGGTTCCGCGTCATGCGCGCGACCGTAGCTCACACGTCGAGCGGTTGCACCCCGAGGATCGCGTGATCGTTGCCGCCCGGATCGAGCCACATCAACAGGCGTCGGACCTCGCCCGCGGCGACGTCGACCTCGAGGATCCGCCGAACGCCCTGGCCTGCGACAGCCCGCGACAGGTCGCCATCGAAGGTGTCCCAGGCGCTGACCAGCGGCGTCGACTGGATCGTCAGGCCCTCGACCTCGACCTCGACACCCATCACGAACTTCGCGAACGCCGGGTTGGCGACCACGATCAGCCCCGAGGACGCGACCATCGCGAGCGGCAGCCGGCAGCCCTCGAACGCGACGCGGATCATCTCGTCGCGCTCGTTCTTCGTGCGCTCGATGACGACGCGGCGCGCGCCGCCGCGGCGGGCGCGCTTGCCGATGCCCAGCATGTCCATCACCGTGCGCAGCTCGTAGAGGAACGCCGCCATGTCCTTGTGGCGGGCGGCGGGCGTCTTGGCGAGGGCGTGCAGGACCAGCGTCTCGAGCGCGGGATCGAGGCCGCCCTCGATCAGCTTCGACGGCGGCGTCGGCTGCTGCTCGAGGTGACCGGCGAGGATCTGCGCGACGTGCCCGTCCCACGGGACCTTGCCGGTGAGCAGCTCGTAGAACAGGATGCCGAGGCCGTAGATGTCCGAGGTCGGCGCCGGCGGCTCGCCGCGGATCCGCTCCGGCGCCACGTAGTGCGGCGTGCCCGACAGCGAGGTCGTGATCCGCGCGCTGCGCAGCGAGCGCGCGAGCCCGAAGTCGAGGAGCCGGACCTGGAGCTGGCGGCGCTTCGTCGTCTGCAGCTCGGTGATCAGGATGTTCTCGGTCTTGATGTCGCAGTGGACGACGTCGTTGGTGTGGATGTAATGGAGCGCCTCGGCCGCCTGGAGGATGATCTCGCAGGCCTGGCGGACGCCGAGCTGGCCCTCGCGGTGGAGCAGCTTCGCGAGCGGCTCACCCTCGACGAACTCCATCACCATGAACAGGCCGAGCTTGGCGTCGTCGCCGAAGTCGACCACCGAGGCGATGTTCGGGTGCGACAGCGAGCTCGCCAGCCGGGCCTCGCGATAGAACAGCTCGCGCGCCTCGGACGTCGCGGCGAGCTCCTCGCCGATCAGCTTGAGCGCGAACACCTTGCCGAGCTGGGCGTGGGTGACCTTGTAGACCTTGCCCATCCCGCCCTGGCCGATGCGGTCGACGATCTGGTAGCGGCCGCCGACGAGGTTGCCGCTCTCGCCCTGGCGGTGCGCCGTCATCGGCGGAGGCTGCGTCGGCGCGGCCGATGCGCGCGAGGTGGTGTGCGGCGGACGCGGCGCGGGCGGCGGCGGCGCCGGCCTCGCGCTCGACGAGCTCGGCTGCGACCCGCGGCGCGACACGCCGGGCACCGTCGCGCGGTGGTCGGGCATCTGCGGCATCGCCGCCTGCGGGGTGGTCCGCGTCGCCTCGACGGAGGTCGGGCCCGACAGGGTCCGCGTCAGCTCCTTCGAGGCCGCGGAAGCCACCCGCGGCGTCTGGCCGCCGCGGAGGTGCTCGAACGCGCTGTCGAACTCGTCGTCGTCCTCGTCGTCCAGCGCGCCCACCGCGCGGGGCAGGCGCGGCAGCTCGCGCGCCTGCTGATCGAGCAGCAGCCCGCTCATGCGCACGCGGCTCGCCGCGTGCCCCTGATCGTCGCCGTCCTCGGGAGGAGGGAGCGGCAGCGGCATGCCACGGCGGGAGAGGTGAGATCCCGGCTTGTCGGGCGGCTCGGCCAAGGCGGCGATGGTAGCCCGGGGCCGGGCCTGGCACAACGCCGCGTCTCGTCGGCGCCGCGTTACAATGCACCCGGATGCAGGAGCTGCTGTCGGCCTCCAGCTACGCGCCGCGCCTGCTGAGCGCGCCGTTTCTCGTGGCGTTCGTCGTGCTCGCGATCGTGAGCGCGTACGCCCTGCTCGTCCGCGGCGTCCCACTCGCGCGGTGGTCGATCCTCGGGTTCTCCGCCGGCCTCGCCGTCTACGTCCTGTCGCAGGCGATCGCCGCGTCGCTGGTCTCGGAGACCGCGGCGATCGCGATCTACCGCGTCGGCGTCGCGTTCATCCCGCTGACCGCGTCGTGCGCGATGATCTTCCAGCTCGGGTTGATCGAGCGCTACCACGTCAACCGGCGGTGGGCGCAGTTCGCCCTCGGCTCGAGCCTGATCCTCGCGGTCGTCACGATCTTCTCGGACACGATCATCGTGGACGTCACGATGACGGGCTCGGGGATGTACTTCTTCGTCCCGGGCTGGGGCTTCTTGCTCGGGTTCTCGACGGTGCTGGTGTGGTCGTTCGCGGGGTTCTTCGCGCTGGCGCGGGCGCGCCGCGCCGAGCCGAGCCGCGCGCGCCGCGTGATGATGGGGCGCGCGATGATCGCGATGGTCACCGCGTGGTCGGGCTCGATCGACGTGCCGCTCGCCTACCTCCACGCGCCGTTCCCGGTGGGCTGGGCGTTCCTGACCGCGGCCGCCCTGCTCAGCCTGCGCTCGGTGGTGATCGACGACCTGCTGCGCGCGCGCGCCCTCGACGATCTCGTGCCCAACGCGGTGCTCTACGCGATCGCCGCCGGCACGACGACGTGGGCGATCGTGCGGTGGGTGATGCCGTCGTTGCCGTGGTGGCTGTGGCCGCTCGCGCTCGTGCTGGGGTTCGCGGTCGCCCGGATCGCGCTCGCCACCGCGGGCGCGGTGCTGCGCCGCGAGGCGCGCGGCGACACCACGCTCGAGCGCCTGCTCGGCCAGTTCGCGAGCCGGCTGCACCGCCTGCGCGGCGAACGCGAGATCGCCGAGCTGACCGCCGAGGTGGTGGAGCTCGCGACCGGCGTGCGCTCGACCTTGCTGCTCGCGTCGACCGAGGACTGGAGCTGGCGCAAGCCCGACGGCGAGGCGTTGCCGGAGGACGCGACGCCGGATCCGCTGCTGCTCGGCTGGATGCTCGACTACGGCCGGCCGATCCTGCGCGACGAGATCGAGAGCCTGCGGCTCGACGACCTGCGCCCGCCGCTCGAGCGCCTGCTCGACGCGCACGGCGCCGCGGCGCTGGTGCCGCTCGCCAACCGCGACGAGGTGATCGGCCTGCTGGTCCTGCCGGCGCGCGACGGCGGCAAGGCGCTGCGGCGCGAGGAGCTCGAGTTTCTGACCCGGCTCGACGACCGGCTCGCGGCCGCGCTGGTGTTCGTGCGGATGGCGCGCCAGGCGCGCGATCAGGTCGCGATGGAGCGCGAGGTCGAGCTCGCCGCGGTCGTGCAGGCCGGGTTCGTGCCGCCGCCGACGCTGCAGCGGGCCGGCGCGATGTCGATCCTCGGGACCTGGGAGCCGGCCACGCAGTGCGGCGGCGACTGGTGGGCGATCTACCCGCTCGCCGACGAGCGCGTGCTGATCGCGGTCGGTGACGTGACCGGCCACGGCGTCGCGGCGGCGATGGTGACCGCGGCGGCCAAGGGCGCGTGCGACGCGACCGTCCGGCTCGCGGACGGTCAGCTCGACCTCGCGCGGCTGATGGAGCGGCTCGACGCCGCGGTCCGCCGCGCCGGCGCCGGCAAGTTCCACCTGACGTGCTTCGTGACGTTGATCGATCCGCGCGCGGGCCAGGTCAGCTTCGCCAACGCGGGCCACACCGTCCCGTACCTGCTGCGCTCCACCGGCGGCGCCGAGCTCGAGCTCCACGCGCTGGTGGCGCGCGGCAACCCGCTGGGCGCGGGCCACTCGCCGACGACGCGGACCGTGCAACGATCCCTGCAAGGCGGTGACGTGCTGGTCTGGTACACCGATGGACTCGTGGAGTGTCTCGACGCGGAGGGCAAGCAGTTCGGCGACCGCAGGATGCAGCGCCTGCTGCGCAAGCTCGATCCCGCGCGCCTCGATCCCGCCTCGGTCCACGCGGCGGTCGCCGCGGCGGCGGCGGCCCATCGCGCCGGCCGGCCTCACGATGACGACATGACGCTGCTCGTGGCCAACATCAGCGGCGCGTCGAGAGCCGGCG
>Ga0163144_10018281_pt1 | contig 14196 bp, 12 predicted proteins | sample OliLak19BULKMAT1_FD_123175 | JGI IMG/M metagenome (GOLD analysis project Ga0163144, IMG submission 123175) | Freshwater microbial mat bacterial communities from Lake Vanda, McMurdo Dry Valleys, Antarctica - Oligotrophic Lake LV.19.BULKMAT1 | ecosystem: Environmental > Aquatic > Freshwater >... | reverse complement strand
GTGCGCCGGCGCCGGCGTCGTCGGGCGGTTCGCGGCCGCCGGTCTTCTCGTCGGCCGGCGCCATGACATAGGGCGAGGTGGCGACGGCGGTGGCGCGCATCCGCGCTAGATTTTCCAGGACGCGTTCGATGCCTTCGGTTTGGATGTACTCGGGCATAACGGTGACGCCGAGAAAACGACGGGGCGGCATGAGGGCGTCTCCTGTTGGCGACTTGGAGGATGCAATTTCGCTGTTGTACCCGACTTTGAGGTTCGTGTCGAAACAATTGCCGCGATGCCTGTTGGCTTAATGCGTGCGTGAAGCCGGTTGGATTCTTACCGCGCGGAAAGAAACTATCCAGAGAAAATGTCTTGTCGCGGAATGTAGTTGGCGGAATGGGGACGTCAGCGTCGTTGATTTGAGAATTACGGCGCGATAGTATCCCAATTAGCCTCCCCAATTTTGTCCTAGGCGCGAAAAATGCAGCATTTTTCCCGCAACGCGGATGTTCGCGGAAAGACGGCGCTCCTGGAAGCGGCGATGCGAACGCTAAGCCGCAAGCGGCAGGGGATCGCGACGCAAGCGGGTGACGAATGCAGACAGACTATGATTCGTACTTTTCAGGCGGCTCGTCCAAACAAAGCGGCGACCAATTTCTGCGAGAGTTGATCGACGCGGCCGCTCTGCTGTTGCCCGCGCAAGGCCCTCTTACCAGTTTCGTTCATCAGAACACCCTGCACGCATTTGAGAATCTGTCGTTCGCGGAGGCGGTCAAAACAGGGGCCAGCGTGTATGGCTGCCATCCCTATTTGAGCGAAGAACGTTACCGATCTGAATTGGCGCGAGGGCGGATTCGCTTTGAGGATCTGCAAAGCGTGCTCCGGGACGACCTGGGCGCGGGCGGGTCGCTGCCGATCCTTGCGGCGGCAACGCGTTTCGACTTGCGGCTATCGATGTTGCAGTACCTGTTCTCGATCAATCCGCTTGATGAGATTCACTGGTACATGGCGGAGACGGGCGCGTTGCGGAAAGTGCGGTCCGGGTGCAATGCCGGCGTGCGGGCGCGGTTGATCGCGGAAACCCAACACTGGATCACGGGCGCAAGCGGCGGTGTCCGCAAGGGACTGCCGGTTGAGGTCGCCAATCTGCTGCGTGAGTCCGGGCAGGCCTATTCGCGGGATTTCGGCGCGTCCGCCTGGGAAGCGCTGATGCTGCAATCGCTGTGGCACGTTTGCCTGGACGGTATGCGCGGCGTGCCCGCGTTCGTGCCGCCGCCGCTCGCTCCGCTCCGACATCGCGATATGATCTTGCAGACGACGGGGGCGGATATCGACGCCTGGGTGAACGAGGTGATGATTCGGTTCTGCGCCGCTTTTTTGGACCAGGGAATGGCCCCCGCCTCGTTTCCAGGTCGGCAACGGGGAATGTTCGCGGCGTTTTGCGGATTGTATCGCAAGGAGAGCGGACCGCATGAACCCTGGATGGACGGACTTGGCCGTGAATTGGGCCGACTCGACGACACGGCGACGCCGGCGCTGGAGTCGATTCGCCAATCACTAGCGTTGCTCGGTTTGGCCGAGTCGGAATGGAAGCAGTTCCTGTCGGCGACACTCTTGTGCTTGCGCGGATGGGGCGGCATGGTCCGCCAGATGGAACTGCACGGCGAGTGCGTCGTCCATCCGTTGGCGCAAGGCAGCTTGACCGATTTGCTGGCAATCCGTCTGTTGCTGGAGCGTTTCGCGCTTGCCTATGCATGCCGCGCGCATATGCGTTATGACGGCCCTTTGTGCGGATTGCGTGAGGCGGCGCAGCGTCTGTCGAATCGACCGGACAAACCATGTGTCGAAAAACGCGCGTTCGAGATCTTTCAATTGGCGCAAGTGATCGGCTGGTCGCCGGAAACGCTGCATGCGCTGACGCCGCGGGAATGGGCGCGCTTGATCGAGGAGATTGAAGGGTTCCCCTCCGTGGAACGGCGGCGCATCTTTCACCTTGCCTACGAACGGCAACTGACCCACCGCGCGCTCGACGCGATCCTTCTGCATCAGCGTCGAAGCGGGTCGAGAGCGGAGCGGCCGCGCCTGCAAGCCGTGTTCTGCATTGACGAGCGCGAGGAGTCGATTCGGCGCCATTTGGAAGAAATTGAACCCAATGCGGAGACGTTCGGCGCGCCGGCTTTCTTCCATGTCCCCATGTATTATCGCGGAGTGGACGACGCCGGCTTCCTTCGGCTTTCGCCCGGCCTCATTCAACCCGCACATTGGATCGTCGAAGAGGCGCAGGAGGAGATGGGCGACGAAGTCATCGTCTCAGCGCCGGCCGGCCGAGGCACCTTTCTATCGCGGCTATGGAAACGCACGCGCCATGCTCTGGGCTCGTTGGCCGCATCGCTTCCCATCGCCATTCCGGGCTGGGGAACCGGACCCATTCGGAGCGCGTGCGATCCGGCGCGGCGGCCGGCGCGGACTAGTCTGAACTTGGAAAGGAAACAGGATCCTCCCGGTCCCTTGCCAGGACATAATGGTTTTTCCGTCGCCGAAATGACGCAGGCCGCGGATCGATTGCTGCAAGAAATCGGCATGACGCTTCGGTTCGCGCCATGGGTGCTGCTCGTGGGGCATGGATCTCAGAGCCTCAACAACCCGCACGATGCCGCCTACAACTGCGGGGCCTGCGACGGCGCGTCCAGCGGCCCCAATAGTCGCGCCGCGGCCCAGTTTCTCAATGATCCGCGCGTCCGGCAAGGCCTGGGGCGGCGAGGCATCGTGATACCCGACGATACCATCTTCGTGGGCGCCCATCACGACACCTGTACCGATGCCATCACCTTTTTTGACATCCATCGCCTAGAGGAGCCGCGGCGAACGGAGTTCGAGGAAATCCGACGCCTGATGGATAGAACCTGTGACCGGAACGCTCATGAACGCTGCCGTCGATTCGCCGATGCGCCGTCATTTAGGCTATCCTACGCCGCGGCGCGCGAACAAGTGCGCAAGCGCGCGGCGGACCTTGCGGAGATGCGTCCGGAACTGGGACACGCCAGCAACGCTCTGTGCATCATCGGTCGGCGCGAGTTGACGCGCGGTTTGTTCTTGGATCGGCGTGCGTTTCTGGCGTCGTATGACCCGATGCAGGATGACGAGGACAACACGCAACTTACAAGCACCCTGCGAGCCGTGGTGCCGATTTGCGCCGGGATCAACCTGGAATACTATTTTTCGAGCGTCGACGCGGCAGGCTGGGGCGCGGGTACGAAATTGCCGCACAACATCACGGCGCTTGTCGGCGTCATGGACGGAGCGGCAAGCGATTTGCGGACGGGTTTGCCGTCGCAACTCGTCGACATGCACGAACCCGTGCGCTTGCTCGTGATCGTGGAGACGACGGTTTCGTGCATTACGCGGATCTTGGACCACGACTTGAATCTAGCACGCTTGTGCCGCAACGGCTGGGTACACTTGGCGGTGCGAGATCCCTTTTCGGGCGCGCTGAGCGTGTTGCGGGAAGGAGGCTTCGCGCCGTACGTTCAGGATGCAAATACACTCGCCGAGGCGTCGTCGTCACTGGATTGGTATCGCGGGTGGTCGGGATATCAGGGGTTCGCGGAGATATTTCCCCGACAATGAGGATCCAGAATAAGCGGGCGGACAGCCTAGGAATCTCAGGAAGGACGCCCAGACTTGCGGAATGCCGATTCCACGCTTTCGCGTAAAGGCTGCCAAATGAGTTGCGAATGATAGCGAGCTTCCATGTCACAGGCGGCGCGGGCATGGGAAAGTGCTTCCAACCAGCTTCCCGCCTCCGCTTTGGCGATGGCCTGGCGTGCTTCGGCCTCGGCCTCCAGCGCTTCCGTCTCGACGCGGGCAAGCCAACGAGACGCTTCCCACCATGCCTCGGCCTCGGTTCCGGCGGTGGCGCGGGCCATCAAAACGGCATGGTCCGCGCGCAAATCGCGCAGGTCCAGACGGCGTCTCCCGAACTCGGTCGGCCAATCGCACCCTATCCATTGGCCGACCGCGTGCGCGAATCGGTCGCGTATTTCATCCAGTCGTTGATCATGTCCGGCCTGAAGGCTCATGACATCGTTTTCCTTCTTGGATTCGCCTCTGCGAATTTGAATGGCAAATGTGGGTTCCCGGTCGTCAAGGCGATTTGGGAGACGGCGCCAAATTTGTCCCTAGTCACGGCATCTTGCGTACCAAACAGATAGAAAATAAACAATCGGACTTCTCTTGGCGGAAAACGAGGCGCGTTCGTTGTGTTTTCAATATGGTAGTTTCGCTTTGTCGGCCCCTCCTTGATCAGATTCTATCCGCATGAACCAATCCTTGCCATCAACCCATTCGGTTCGCAAGCCGGGCAAAGAAAAGCCCATGCGGTATTTGTTCGCCGCAGTCGCCCTTTTGATCACGTCCCTGTTCATCCTCGAATTGCAGGTTCCCGTCGGGGTGGAAGTTTGGCTTCCCAACGTGGCCGTGGTGCTGCTTTTCCTGTGGTTTCCGCATCGCTGGCAGACCTATCTCACGACGGCGGTTTGCTCGGTGCTTACACTCCTGGGCTTTTTTCTGTCTCCCCTGATCGTCCCGACCTGGGTTGCCGCGGTAAACCTTTTCCTTGGGATTCTCATGTTTTGGATCACGGCGTCGGTCGGCCTGGCGGCGCGGCGCACCCAAGAGTTGCAGGTGATGAACCGGATGCTGCTCTTGGAAATCGCCGAACGCAAACGCGGCGAGGAAAAGCTCAGCGAACAGGCGTCCCTTCTCGATTTGGCCCAGGACGCCATCTTGGTCCAAGACATGGCGCAGAGGATCGTCTTTTGGAATCGCGGAGCGGAGCGCCTTTACGGATGGTCCCCGACCGATGCCCTGGGACGCGACGCGGTGGAATTGCTTTCTCGATCGGAAACACAAGAGGCGGTTCCGTCAGAACGTTTCCTACAGGAGAACGGAAAGTGGTCCGGGTCGCTGCGGCAATGGACCAAGGACGGCAAGAGCATCGTCGTTGATTCGCACTGGACTCTGGTGCGGGACGATTCCTCTAAACCAAAGTCGATCCTCATCGTGAACACCGACGTCACTGAGAAAATGAAACTGGAAGCCCAACTCCTGCGAACACAGCGTTTGGAAAGCGTGGGCGTTCTCGCGGGAGGGGTCGCCCATGACTTCAACAACCTGCTCACGCCGATCCTCATGGCCTCCAAATTGCTCCGCGAGGATCGGCCGGACGCGGAACGGCAAAGACTCTTGGCCACTTTGGAAGCGAGCGCGGAACGCGGCCGAGAGATGGCGCGACAACTCCTCGCGTTCGCCGGGGGCACCGAAAACGTCAAAGCCCCCGTGCAGCTGAGGCAAATCGTGCGGGAGATACAATCGATTCTGGACCATGCCTTTCCCAAGGCGATCGCAATCGAAACGCGCATCAGCGCGACGCTGCCGCCGATTTTTGCCGCCGCAAGTGCTGGACCGAATCTTCGACCCCTTTTTCACGACCAAGGCTCAAGGCAAAGGAGTGGGACTGGGGCTTTCGACTGTGCTGGGCATCGTGCATGCCCACGGCGGCTGCGTCGAGGTCTTTAGTGAAAACGGATCGGGGTCGCGGTTTTGCGTACACTTCCCTCTCGCGCTCGATGGCGGAGTCATTCCCGATGCGGAGTCGGTCGTGGACGCCCCGCTGGGACAAGGCGAACGCATCTTACTCATCGATGACGAACCGGCAATTTTGGAAACCGCGCGTTCGGCATTGGAATCCAACGGCTACCGTGCTTTGGCCGCCGGCGACGGACCGAGCGGACTGGCGTTGTTCGCCGAGCATCCGCATGGCATCGACGCCGTGCTTGTCGATATGATGATGCCGGGAATGGACGGGCAAGCGACGGTGGCGGCAGCGAGATGATCCGGACCGATGTGCGCGTCATCGCCGCCACCAATCGCAATTTGTCCGCGATGATCGCCGCGGAAAAATTTCGGCTCGATCTCTTTTATCGGTTGAATGTTTATTCCTTGAAGTTGCCTCCGTTGCGCGAGCGCGACGGCGACTTGCCGCTCTTGACGACACACTTTCTCAAACGCTTTTGTCGCGAACTCGGCAAGAACGTACGCAACCTGGCGCCGGAGACGTTGCAAATCTTGGAGCGTCACTCCTGGCCGGGGAATGTACGGGAGTTGCAGAGCGTTCTCAAGCAAGCAATCTTGCAGGCGACCGGGCCGGTGATCGTTCCGGAGTTTCTGCCAAACGAATTCCGAAACCTGCCGCCGCTTGCCGGCGGAATCCCGGCGGCCGGCGACGCGGAATACCCTGGCTTTGCCCGCTTCATTCAGGATCGCCTCGCGAACGGTTCGACGGAACTCTACTCCGAGTGCCAGTCCATCTTGGAACGTCTTCTCTTTTCCCTCGTCCTGGAACGCGCGGCCAACAATCTAACCCAGGCCGCCCGCATTCTTGGCATCAGCCGCGTCACGCTGCGAAACAAACTTGCCGGGCTAGGGATGGAGATCGAACGGACGTCGTCGCTTAGCGACGATTCTCCCGAAATCAACGAACTATAAACCGGGCCGTTGATAAAAAAGCGGTTGTCTTCGTTTCGCGCTCGCAAGTTCCCGCGGCGCGACATTATACCAAGCAGGCAGGGTATCAGATGACCGAGTACGAGGAAACCCGGATGAAACGTCTGTGGGCCCCCTGGCGCATGGGTTACATCCAGGCGGCCAAGGCAGAGCCACAAGCCGATCCATGCTTCCTTTGCCGGGGTTTGAAGGAAGCCGACGACGCGCGAAACCTCATCGCCTGGCGAAGGCCCCACAGCGTCGTGATCCTGAATCGCTTCCCTTACAACAACGGGCATTTGCTCATCGCGCCGAACGTCCATAAGGCGCATTTGCGCGATCTGAGCGACGCGGAAACACTCGAAATGCAGCAGACGATCTCGGCTCTGACGTCGATCCTGGACGAGATGATGACGCCGGACGGGTACAACATCGGCCTGAATCTGGGGCGATCGGCCGGCGCGGGGTTACCCGGCCATGTTCATTGGCACATCGTGCCGCGCTGGAACGGCGACACCAATTTCATGCCGATCTTCGCGGAAGCGCGGGTGATCGTGCAGTCGTTAGAGGCGTTTCATGAGTGGCTGGTGGAGAAATTAACGTCGCACGGCGAGCCAGGAGCGTAAGCGACTGGAGGTGGGATCGCTCCAGTCGCTTACGCTCCCGGCTCGCCCGCTTACGCTCCCGGCTCGCCCGCTTACGCTCCCGGCTCGCCGCGTCAACCGCTATACTGAATCCATGGGCGATCCGTATGATTTCGAGCCGCCGGATTGGTTGGAGCGCGAGCAGGAAGTCCTGGCGCCCTATGCCATGCGCACGCGCGACAGTCGGGGGCGAAAGCACGCGGAGAGTGGACACGGGTATCGCACGCCGTATCAGCGTGATCGGGATCGGATTGTTCATAGCACGGCCTTTCGTCGTCTTATGTATAAGACGCAGGTACTCGTCAACCAGGCGAGCGACCACCACCGCACCCGGCTGACGCACACGCTGGAAGTGACGCAGATAAGCCGAACCGTCGCGCGGCAGCTGGGATTGAACGAGGATCTGACCGAAGCCATCGCCTTGATGCACGATTTGGGGCATCCGCCCTTTGGCCATTCCGGCGAGGAGGCGCTCGCGGATTGCATGAAGGCAAGCGGCGGCTTCGAGCACAACCGGCACGGATTGCGCATCGTCGAGGAGTTGGAGTATCGCTACGCGTCGTTTCCGGGCCTGAACCTGACCTGGGAGGTATTGCAAGCGCAAGCCATGCACAGCCGGCGCAAGGAGGATGCGACGCTTGCCGCCTATTTCGAGGAGGGTCAGCCGCTCTTGGAGGCACAGGCGGTCGATGCGGCGGACAGCCTGGCTTATAACACGCACGATGTGGACGACGCGTTGTCGCTGGGTCTGATCACCTTTGAGGAATTGGATCAGGTGCCGTTTTGGCGGGTCGCGGTGGAGCGGACCCGTGCTAAATACGCTGCCCTGGGGCCGTTGAATTTCCAACCAAGCATCGTGCGCGAGATGATCGATTGGCAAGTCGGCGACCTGTTGGCGAATACGCGGCATAACCTCCGGAATCGAAAAATCGGCACGGTTGCCGACGTGCGGAAATCGGAAGCATTGCTGGTGTCGCCCGGCACGGTGGTGACGGAACTCAAGAAGGAGTTGGAGAATTTTCTGCACGAACATGTATACCGACACTATCGGGTGATGCGGATGGCTTATAAAGGACAAAAGGTCTTGGAGGGTCTCTTCACGGAGTTCCGCCGCCATCCGGATCAGCTGCCCCCCCGGTATTTCAAACGGTTGAAATCCTGCCCCCCCGAACGCGTCATTTGCGATTATCTCGCGGGAATGACGGATCGTTACGCCCAAGACGAGTATTTGAGACTGTTCCAACCTTACACGCCGGTATAGAATCGCCCCTATGGGTGAAACCCTCGGCGTCCCGATACGCTTCCTGATAAACCGTGGAGGTCAACTTGATTCCCCAGTGGATTCGTGAATGGTTTGGCGGCACCCAAACTGGTGCGTTCACCTCCCGGCCAAGCATCCTACTTTGGACCTTGCGCCTCCTATTCGTCATCCTAACGGTGGGCATCGCCACGCGCGTGTTCGCCCTGGAAAACGAACGAAGCGTTCCCGGCTTCTTCATCGTCATCGCCATCGGCCTAGTCGTCATCGCGAGCGATTTGTTCACCCGTAATAAGCAGATCACCACTCTCTCCGCCGTTTATTTCGGACTGCTATTGGGCTTTTTGTTGGCGACGCTTTTATGGAACGCCCTGGAACCCATCATCCAGGTTTACCTGCCTAACCCCTTTTTGCAGATGATCCGCCTATTTCTGACGGTGATCGCCTGTTACATCTCGATGTCCGTATTGGTGCAAACCAAGGATGAGTTTCGCTTTTTGATACCCTATGTCGAATTCTCCAAACAATTAAAAGGGTCGAAACCGCTATTGCTGGACACAAGTGTCATCATCGACGGCCGGATTGCCGATATCAGTGATACCGGGATCATCGACACCAAGATGATCGTGCCGCGCTTCGTGCTGCAAGAACTGCAAGGGATTGCGGATAGCTCGGATAAGATCAAGAGGAACCGAGGGCGGCGCGGCCTGGATATCCTCAAGCGGATGCAGGGCAATTCGAAAATTGAACTGCAAATGCACGAGGGCAATCTGGCGGAATTGCAGGATGTCCACAAGGTGGACGAACGTCTGGTAGTGATGGCCAAAGTGCTGTCCGCGCGCGTCGTGACCAACGACTTCAACCTCAACAAGATCGCCCAGATCCAGGGCGTTGAAGTCATTAACCTGAACGAGCTTGCCAACGCATTGAAATTGGTCGCGCTGCCGGGCGAAACCCTCTCCGTGAAGATCGCCAAACAGGGCGACCAGATCGGCCAGGGCGTCGGATACCTTGACGACGGCACCATGGTCGTGGTGGAACAGGGACGAGTCGCCATCGGCCAAGAAGTGCCAATCACCGTCACGAGCGTGTTGCAGACACCGGCGGGTCGCATGATTTTCGGCAAGATCGAACCCCGAAATGTTCCGGCGGGGGTTCGCGAATGAATGCGGGACACGGGAACGCTAAGCCGCGAGCGGCATGCAAGATTCAGTGTTATTGAGAAACTTACCTCCCCGGGTGGAGTTGTGCCCTATCGAAGGTTGATGCCCCTGGTCGGAATTCTCGCGCTAACCGCCTGGGTTGCGGTCAGCGCCCAAGGACCGCCTCCAGCGGGCACGGGAACGGACAAGCCCGGCCTCGCCAACGACCTGGAACTCGTCGAAAAGGTAATGCAATCGCGGCGCGAGTATCAAAAATCACTTGAGATCCTAAGAGCACACTATCTCAAAGCAGGCGATGTCGAGAAAGCGAAGTGGGCGGAAGAGGAACTGATTCAGTACCATCGCATCCCCAAGCACGCCTTTCGCCTCGACCTGGATGTCCCCCCGCCCAACCTGGCGGGAAACGTGAACGTCCCCGAGGCGAATCAGCTTTACATGCAGGCGATCACCTACAAGGACAAGGGCTGGGGCAGCGACTACACGGACAATCAGCGGCGCACGGAAATCCTCCTGCAACGCCTTTTGTCCCAATATCCGCAAAGCGACAAGATTTCGGACGCGGCTTACATGCTGGGCGACGTTTACGAAAGTAAGGCGTACAAGCAGTATCGCCGGGCCGCGATGTACTACGAACGCTGCTTCCAGTGGAATCCGCGCACGCAGTTGGAAGCGCGCATCCGGGCGGCTCGGCTCTACGACAAACAACTCGCGGAACGGGCCCGGGCGCTTGAGCTTTATCGAGAAGTGACGACCCACGAAACCGATCCCCGCCGCTATCAGGAAGCCCTGAAACGCCTCGGCGAAATGAGTTCCACGAAATAGCATCGGCTACCACGCCAGTTAGCACGACGCGCGAGCGAGTGAACGCCCGCGCCCGCGCTTCGCCTTTCTTCGTCTCGAAAAATCTCCGCCTTTTCTTGATCTTTTCCCCCTGCCGCCGCGTAGTATTTAGAAGAGGCTGAGGCATCCAGCCCGCGCGGGAATTCTTCCGCATTCGACGGCGCCGTCTCGCGTCGTTGCACGCCCCTTCGGCGTCCGTCCTGAACTTATCCGATTCGTGGAGATTCTCCGCGCGGTCCCCCTATCGCGCTATTTTTTGATTATTAGGAGGAGAAGGAATGAAACGCGCGTCCGTGTATCTTGCCCTCTTCGCGGCCGGCCTTACGACCGGCGGCTATGTCGTCAATAACTATCTGCTGGGCCAACCCGGCGCCGAACCCGGCCCGGCGACCACGGGCATCCCCAAGGAGTTCGGATCCTATCGCGACGTCGTGAAGAAAGTGCTGCCAGCGGTCGTAAGCATCGAAGCGCGTTCCAAAGTAAGCGCCGTACGCGTCAAGAAGGCGCCCGGAAACGTGCCCTTTGGCGACCCTTCCATTCCTGAAGAATTCCGCCGTTTCTTCGATAACATGCCCGAAATGCCCGACGCGCCCCGCCAGGGCGCGGGCAGCGGCTTTTTTGTCAGCTCCAACGGCGTCGTCGTCACCAATAACCACGTCGTCGCCGGCGCCGACACCGTGACCGTTCGCCTTCACGACGGACGATCCTTCGTCGCCAAGGAAGTGCGCGGCGACAGCCGTACCGATTTGGCCGTGCTCATTCTCGATACCAAGGCCGGCCCGTTCCCCTATCTGGAGTTGGGCGACAGCGAAGCGATGGAGATCGGCGACCGTGTCCTCGCCGTCGGCGCCCCGTTTGGACTGGCCGGCACCGTCACGCACGGCATCGTCAGCGCCAAGGGCCGCAATATCAACCTCAACATGTACGAGGATTTTATCCAGACCGACGCCCCCATCAACCCCGGCAATAGCGGCGGACCGCTGATCAGCCTCGACGGCAAAGTCGTCGGCATCAACGCGGCCATCAAGACGAAATCGGGCGGCTCGCAGGGTGTCGGCCTCGCGGTCGCCAGCAATCTCGCCAAGGATGTCGTCGAAAAGCTCCGCACGGTCGGCCACGTCAAACGCGGCTACCTCGGCGTCCAGATTCGTGAGTTGGCTGACGATGTCGCCGAGCGTCTCGGCGTGCCCAAGAATCACGGCGTCGTCATCGGCGACGTCTTCGAGAACACCCCGGCGGCGAAGGGTGGACTGCAAGCCGGCGACATTCTTACCGCCATCGCGGGCAAGTCATTAAAGGACGGCCGAGCCTTGCAATCAATGGTCGCGACGCTTCCCGTCGACAAGGCGACCGACTTCACCGTTTATCGCGACGGCAAGACGTTGACGCTTCCCGTAGTCATCGAAGAGCAGCCAAAGGAATTCGGCGTTGCCGGCGCCCCCGCGCCGCGCAACATCCCCAGCCGCGGCGACAGCATCGCCATCGACAAATTGGGCGTGGAACTGGGAAACTTGACGGACGGCACGGCCCAGGATCTCGGCTATCGCAAGGGAACCCAGGGCGTGGTCATCACCCGCGTCATGCCCGGCAGCGTCGCCCACGAAGCCGGCCTTCGGCAAGGCATGCTGATCAACCGCGTTGAAAAGGAAGCGGTGACGACCGCCGCCGCCGCCCGCACGGCTCTGGAAGCGGGATCGTTGGCGCGGGGCATCCTGCTTCAGGTGCAATCGCCGACGGGGGGAGCGTCGTTCCTCATGCTCCGCGGCTCGGACGCTTCGTAATGTTCGCACGCGGCTTGCAAAAAAAAAACAAAAAAAAGGAGAGCCCGACGACCGTCGCCGGGTCTCTCCTTTATTGGGGAAGAGTTGGTGCCGTGTGTTAAGGGCTCGCGGCCTCGAAAGTTGCCGCGAACAGGGTTTGAATTCCGTTCGAGCATTTTCCAAGCGAGCTGTCATCTCGACTACGATTTCAGCTGACCAAAACGAGGGGAAATGAGCGTCCGAGGCAGGGCCGCTTTACCACAAGGGTACAAGTTCACTTCCCCGTCGTTTCAGTCAACGGCTCGCGGCCTGGGCGACAAGTCATCCACACCGCGAACATGGGAAGGACGCGGAAGAAGGAGCGACTTGCGCGGCAATTCGAAGAATTTCCTTTTTTATTTCGCGAACGAGCCGGACGCGTCTGCGGCGGGCCACTGGCACGACCGTTTCTTACGCGTCCGGCTCGTTTACTTGCGCGTCCCGCCCCGTTTGCGATTTAGATTGGGAGCGTTAAAAATGTGAGGCTTGCCGGCGGGAGAAGCCGTAATAGAATGAGAATCCTCTTGTTAGGGGTGGGCTACACTCCTACAATGTTGGTTTCCACATGAAAGCCCTTGGGTGACCGAGGGGGTGAGCCATGAAAGTAAGATCAAGCGTTAAAAGAATTTGCGAGAATTGCAAGCTCGTGCGGCGGCATGGGAAGCTGCGCGTGATTTGCAGCAACCCACGCCACAAACAACGGCAAGGTTAATTCCCGCCTGGAGTTTTTCGCATGCCTCGTATTTTGGGTGTTGACCTTCCAAACGACAAAGCGACGCATATTTCCTTGCGTTACCTCTACGGCATCGGCCCCACCACGGCTTTGGAGCTTTGCTTCAAGGCGAAGGTGGATCCGCAGCGCAAAGCCAAGGAATTGTCCGAGGAAGAAGTGGCCCGCATCGTCGGCTTCCTCGATCGTGAATACACGGTCGAAGGCCCCTTGCGTCGCCAAATCCAACAAAACATCGCGCGGCTTCGCGACATCGGTTCCTATCGGGGAACCCGCCATCGTCGCGGCTTGCCCGTACGCGGGCAACGGACTCGAACCAACTCCCGCACCCGCAAAGGCCCCCGCAAAACGGTCGCCGGCAAAAAGGGCGTCAAGGAAATGCGTGGGTAGTGCGCGGCGCCTACGACTGCGAATATCGTTTTTGATGCGTGTCCGTTGTCAGTCGGCAGTTGCAAGCTGACGATTCACAACTGACTACTGACAAATGACAACTGGCAAATTGTAACAAAAATGGCTAAAAGTAAAAAACGCAAACCTAGACGGAACGTGAGCCGCGGCATCGCTCACATCAAGTCGACGTTTAACAACACCATCGTGACCATCACGGACACGAACGGGGATACCCTGTGCTTCGCTTCGGCGGGCACGGTGGGCTTCAAGGGCAGCCGCAAGAGCACGCCGTTTGCCGCCCAGCGCGCCGCCGAGACGGCCGCCGACAAGGCGAGCAAGTTCGGCCTCCGCGAGGTCGAGGTTCGCGTGAAGGGGCCGGGTTCGGGTCGGGAATCCGCCGTGACCGCGCTTCAGTCCGCGGGCCTCAATGTCAAGGTGATCGAGGACGTCACTCCGTTGCCGCACAACGGCTGCCGTCCGCCCAAGAAACGCCGCGTGTAACAAACTACGGCGGCGGGCTTCCGTCGCCTTTTCCTTCCTCCTGATCCTCCTTCAAAAATATGGCTCGTACAGTAGACGCAGTTTGCCGACAATGCCGCCGCGAAGGCATGAAGCTGTTCCTGAAAGGGAGCCGATGCGAAGGCCCCAAATGCGGGATCGAACGTCGAGACTCTCCTCCCGGCATGCACACGCGCCGCGGTAAACTGTCCGAATACGGCGTGCGCCTCCGTGAAAAGCAGAAGCTCAAACGCTTCTACGGCATTCTCGAACGGCAGTTTCGCCGTTATTTCGAGATCGCCGCCCGCGCTCCGGGCAATACCGGCGAATCGCTCTTGTCCATCATGGAGCG
>Ga0163144_10018280_pt1 | contig 14196 bp, 13 predicted proteins | sample OliLak19BULKMAT1_FD_123175 | JGI IMG/M metagenome (GOLD analysis project Ga0163144, IMG submission 123175) | Freshwater microbial mat bacterial communities from Lake Vanda, McMurdo Dry Valleys, Antarctica - Oligotrophic Lake LV.19.BULKMAT1 | ecosystem: Environmental > Aquatic > Freshwater >... | reverse complement strand
CACTGACCACTGACCACTGACCACTGACCACGAACCACTGACTAACTGCCCTTAAATTCGCCGGGCTTGGGAAGGTCGGCGATGCTCTTCAGGCCGAAGTGTTCGAGAAAATAATCGGTGGTTCCGTAGAGCAGGGGCTGGCCCAATCCAGTGCCGCGGCCGCTGATCTTGATTAATTTTTTCTCGAGAAGTATGCGGATGACCGGGCCGGCGCCGACGCCGCGCACGGATTCGACATCCGCGCGGCCGATGGGCTGGCGGTACGCGATCAACGCCAGTGTTTCGAGCGCGGGCTGGGTGAGACGGCGCTGCGCGGTCTGGGTTTTCAGGCGCTGAATCGCGGGAAAAAATTCCGGTCGCGTCATCAAACGGTAGCCTTCGCCGATTTCGAGAATGGTCCACGGGCGGCGCTGCTTCTCATAGGCTTCGATCAGCCGGGGCAGAAGTTTGCGAACGGTCGGGCTGTCGCTCCCAGCCGCGCGCGCGATTTCGCGGACGGCGATGGGTTCTTCCGCCGCAAAGAGCAGCGCTTCGATGGTGCGCATGATCTCTTCCGGTTTGGCTTCGATCTTGCCGGGTTCTTTTTCTTCGCCCGGCTCAGTCTCTTCAGAGGGCTTGGTGTCGGCCAGTTCTGCTTGCTTCTCAGCGTCGGGAACTCGCGCGATGGATGGATCGGTGGAGACCGGCGCATCTAAAGGAGCAGCCTCCGCGGGTTCATTTTTCTTGCGGCGTTTGCGCTTGGGCGTCGATTCGGCGGCTGACTCCGGCGGCGTTTCTTTCAGCTCGCGCCTGGCCTCCGCGCCAACGAGCACCGTGGCTTCGGCTTCAAGCAGCTTCGCGTTTTTCTTTTTACGTTTGTGCGGAAGCACTTCAGCCGCGGGAGTCGGCGCAACGGCGGGTTCAGGTGCCGCAGCTCGCTTATTTTTTCCCTTGCGCTTGGATGAATCCAAGGAGCGAGCGGCTTCAATGATCTCTGGCATGACTTCCGCGCCGACGAGAACAGTGGCTCCGGCTTCCAACGATTTCGCGTTGGTTTTTTTAAGCGACGCTTTTGCCTTGGCGGGGGGCGCCTTCGCCGGCTTCAGCGCCGCCTTTCTGGCGGACGGCGGCGCTTTAGCCTTCGTGTTTGCGATAATGGCAACGGACTTCTTGCCCTTGCTCGCGAGCTTCTCTCTTACCGGAGCCGATTTTTTTGCCGCCATGTTCGTGCGTCGTTTCTCTTTCTATGACTATCGTCCGGCACAGGCCGGTGGCGCTGCGCCGTCAGCCGTTCAGCCCTTCAAAAACGTTCCGATACGTTCGCACGATTCGGAGATGCGCGCGTCGGATTCCACAAGCGCCATGCGGACAAAGCCTTCGCCTTCTTCGCCAAATCCGCTGCCCGGGAAAAAGCTGACTCCCGCTTTTTCCGCCAATTGTGCGCAGAAAGCAACCGAGCCCATGGCGCGGAAGGCCCCGGGCAGGGGTTGCCAGGAGAACATGGTGCCGCGATTCTTAATCGTGCGTCCCCAGCCGCTTTTCTGCAAACCGGAAAGCAGCACATCGCGGCGGCGCTGATAGATCACGGATTGCTGGCGGATGTAATCGTCGCCGGTATCGAGCGCCACGGCGGCGGCCAGTTGCAGCGGAATGAAATGGCCGTAATCGTAATAGGGCTTGATGCGCGCCAGCGCGTCCATCAACTGCGCGTTGCCGGCGAGGAACCCGATGCGCCAGCCGGCCATGCTGTAAGGCTTGGACATGGTGAACATTTCGACGGCCACATCTTTGGCGCCCTTGGCCTGAAGGATGCTCGGCGCGCGGTAGCCATCAAAGCAGGTGTGGCCGTACGCCAGATCGTTCAAGACCCAGAATTTGTAGCTGCGAGCCAGCGCGATAATCTCTTCAAAGAAAGGCAGGTCGACGGTTTGCGCCGTGGGATTGTGCGGGAAATTCAAGATTAAGAATTTGGGGCGCGGACGGAGCGTCTCAAACGTTTTCTTGATGTCGGCGATCAGCTTCGCGCCGGGTATTTCTTCTTCCAAAAAAACACCGGCGACGTGTGCGCCCGCGATCTGCGGCGCGAACAGGTGCGGCGTGTAAGCGGGCGTGGGCAGCACGCAGGCATCGCGCGTTCCTAGAATGGCCAAACATAAATGGCTGAAGGCGTCTTTCGATCCGAGCGACACGACGACTTCCTTGGCCGGATCCAGGGCGACGTTATACTGCCGTGCATAGTGCCGGCAGAAGGCGTCCTTGAGCGGGCGGATTCCGGTGGCCGGAGCGTAACGGTGATTGGCCGGATCATTGAGCGTTTGCTTCAGCGCATCGATGACGTTCTGCGCGACGGGGTCCACCGGATTGCCCATGCCTAAATCGATGACGTCAACGCCGCGAGCGCGCAAGGCGTCGTTCTGAGCATTGATGCGGCTGGCCAGATAGGCCGGCAGCAGGCTCAAGCGGCCGTGCTCAATATCGGGCATGCCTTCAATGGGAGTGGAAGCGGCGGCGGTCATGGAAACTCCGGGGGCAGACGGGGTCCGAACATCGTTTTGCGTTTTCGTATTTAGCGACGGCATCCTGTTCATTCCTTTCGTTGAGGCAGTGTACACCGTGTATTAAAAGAGAACAAGTTCGGCGCAAGCGGGGTCAGCCATGGCGCGCTACCTACCTAATAAGGAGTGTTCGCCTGAGTTCGCCGCCCGCGCCTAAAGTTTATTCGTCATAAAGATCGCTAAAGCCAAGCCAAACTCAATCAAGATTTGATCAGAATATTTCGGAATTCGCGTTTAACTTCGCTGTCTGCGGCAAAGGGGTCATTGAAGAGCTGGTAATTGGGGCCCGCTGTGGCGATTGAAACGATCCTCAAGCGAATGCTGAGCGGCGATTCCGAGGCGTATGCGGAAGTCGTCCGGCTGTATCAGAAGGACGTCTGGCGCGTCGTGGTCTCGCTTCTTCACGATGTCGAGACCTCGCAGGATCGCGTCGAACAGGTTTTCGTCGAAGCGTATCTTTCGCTCGATCAATACAAAGCCGGGTCCGATTTCGGATTCTGGATTAAGGGCATCGCGCGCAATGTCGTGCGCGAAGAATGGCGCAAAAAAACGCGCGAGAGCCGCCGCATGGAAGTCTACCGCGATCATTTGCTGGCCCGCTTGACTGATGACGCTGAGGCTGATTCGCATGACGCGGCGCTGAAAGATTCTCTGGCGCGGTGCAAAGATAAACTGCCGGAGCATTCGGCGCGCATTCTGGACATGCGTTACAGCCAGGGATTGGGCTTCCCGGAAATTGCCCACGATTTAGGCAAGACGGTGGAGGCCTCGCGGCAGTTGCTTTCCCGCGTGCGGCTGCTGTTGCGCGATTGCATCGACAGGAGCATCGCCCAGGTATGAGCCGCGTTCAGGACCTCACGCTGAAGTTGCTGGACGAGGCGCTCGGTGCCGGCGAGCACGCGGAGTTGCAGCGCCTGGTCTCCTCTATTGAGGCGGCGGCAGCGGAGCATATCGCCTGGGTGGAGTTGGAAGTCGCACTGCGTGGGCAGCAATGGCAATCATTTTCTACCGTGGGCCGTAGGCCCCGGAAAACACACGCTGACGGCGACGCCGCACGCCATCAATCAGGGGCGTGGCAAAGCGGGCCGTCCGCTGACGATTACGTTTACTCTAGTCCGGTAAGTACGTTTTTCGAAAACCGATGTTCAGGCATTTTTTCCCAGGGAGGATCGACTATGGGCAAGGAAACTGTTGTCACTTTTTTTGGACTGTGCGCGCTGGCGTTCGCGTTGAATGCGGCTCACGCGGCGGCGCCGGCGCTGCGACGGAGTCGTTCACGCTGAATGCGAAAGGGCGCGGCAAGCGCGGGAGATCGACGTGTGCGTTTAAATGGGATGCGGCGAGCGGAGCGTGGGTCGCGGCGGTGTCGTTGAGCCAAGGCGCGTGGTCGGCGGTGTGGCTCGATGGCGGAATTTCTCGCGACACGGCTTCAACTGGATTGGATTGGCCGGTGGCGCTGGTGGTGGGTGGGCGGATCTTTGGCGGGAGCAAAGCAGTAAATTACAGATCCATCGGGGGGCGTCAAGTAGGTGAAAGCGCCACCGAAGCCGACCGTAAGGAAGGGCCAAGCGTAAGATGCAAGTTAGACGTGAGCCCTCCCTGACGGTCGGGCTTCGGATTCTTCGGCAAGCTCTTTCTGTTTCATCGCATCGCCGCGAATTTCAATCGCCTGCTTGACGTCGGCGGGCTCAGACGCCAAAACGGGTGCATGGAACCGAAAAAAATCCGTGCGTTGCTAAGCCGAGTGCGTGAAAAAAAATGTTCTGTGGAGACGGCGCTGAGCGAGCTTTCCGCGTTGCCTTTCAGTGAACTCGACATTGCGAAGATCGATCACCACCGTGCGCTGCGCTGCGGATTTGCGGAAGTCATTTTCGGATCGGGAAAATCCGCTGACGATATCGTGCGCATCATGGACGCGGCGCTGACGCAGTCGCCGTGCGTGCTGGCCACGCGCGTGGATGAAGACAAGGCGGCCGTCATTCTGCGCCGATTTCCCGACGCTCAGTACAATTCACGAGCCCGGACGCTGCGCATGGGCGCTCCAAAAAAATTAAAAATGCGCGGCGAGGTGCTCGTGCTGACCGCCGGCACCAGCGATATCGCGGTCGCCGAAGAAGCGCTGGAAACGCTACATGCGTTTGGCTGCCGCGCGAAAAGTCACTATGATGTGGGTGTCGCGGGGCTGCACCGGGTGCTCAACATTCTGCCCCAACTCCAGGCGGCCAGCGTGGTGATCTGCGTGGCGGGAATGGAAGGCGCGCTGCCGAGCGTGGTCGGCGGGCTGGTGAGTTGCCCGGTGATCGCGGTGCCCACGAGCATAGGATACGGGGCGAGCTTGAACGGAATCGCGGCGATGCTGTCAATGTTGAATACGTGCGCGTCCGGCGTGAGCGTGGTCAACATCGACAACGGTTTCGGTGCGGCCATGTGCGCTCTGCGAATTGTGAACACCGGATTGAAGACGAAATGACGCTCCTGGGAGAAGAACGATGAGCAGCACAAATGGCAAAGCAGTGATCAAGCGCATCGGCGAATTGGGCGTCGTGCTGATCGTGCGATGCGAGACGGAAGACGAAGCGGTCAATGGAATTCGCGCCGTGGTTGAAGGCGGAATTCGCGCGGTCGAAGTGACCTTCACGGTGCCGGGCGCACCGGGAGTCATCCGGCGCGTGAAGCACGATCTGGGCGACTCCGTGCTGCTGGGCGCCGGAACGGTTCTCACGGCCGAAGAAGCCGAGGACGCCGTCGACGCGGGCGCCACGTTTCTGATCTCGCCGAACACCGACGAGAAAGTGATTGGCGCGGCAAAGCGGCTGGGTGTTCCGATCATTCCCGGCGCATTCACGCCGACGGAAATTGTGCGCGCGTGGGACATGGGCGCGGATGCGATCAAGATTTTTCCGGCGTCGTTGGGCGGGCCGGCCTACATTCGGGCGCTGAAGCAGCCGCTGCCGAATATTCCGATGATACCGACGGGCGGCGTGGACGAACGCACGGTCGGTGAATTTTTCCGCGCGGGGGCGTTCGCGGTTGGCGCTGGTGGCGCGCTCTTCGACCGCAAGCGGCTGCAGGCCAAGGATTATGCGGGCATGACCGAAGTGGCGAAGCGTTTCTCGGCGGCGCTACAGGCGGCGCGGGAGCAGTAGTCAGGCGGAACCCTCGGAAAAAAGAGTGTCCCCGCCACCATCGGGATCGGGGAAGCAGCCATTGAGCTTATTGAGCGCTGGAGTCTGAATGCTTCCATCACTTCCTTCTCGAAGCAGTGATGCCAATAAAGGTAGCTGCGGCCGCGTCTTGATTGTGGGCGGTAGTCGCGGCATGGCCGGCGCGCCCTGTTTGGCGGCGCGCGCGGCGTATCGCAGTGGCGCCGGTTTGGTAAAGGTGGCGATTCCTGAATGCATCTGGGACGTTCTTGCGACGAAACTGGATGAGTGCACCACTGTTGGTTTGCCGGAGACGGCCGCGGGAACTTTTAAATCGCTGGAACGGATTTGGGAGGATGAATCGGCGTGGAGTGACGTGGCGGTTATCGGGCCGGGCATCGGCGGCGAAAATGCTTCGACGATGGCGGAAGTGCGGCGCTGCGCGACACTTTTCCCACAGGCGCTGGTCCTCGATGCCGACGGGCTCAATGCGTTTCCGGGCGACCACCTGGCGGAAATCGGGGAGGCCCGAGCGAAGCGGAAATCGCTGCGTCCGCTGGTGCTGACGCCGCATCCAGGGGAGATGGCGCGGCTGCTGAAGATGCCGGTCAACCGCATTCAGAAAGACCGGGAACACGCCGCGCGCACCTGCCAGAAACTCACGCACGGCGGAATCGTTGTCCTTAAAGGAGAGGGCACGGTGGTGACCGATGGCGTGCGCGTGTATATCAATCCCAACGGCAATCCCGGGATGGCGACGGGCGGTACGGGCGATGTGCTGTCGGGCATCATTGCCGCGCTGATGGGCCAGAACATGGACGGCTACGAGGCGGCGTGTCTCGGGGTTTATCTGCACGGGCTGGCGGGGGATCTGGCGGCCAGACGGCTTGGCATGTGGTCGTTGATCGCGAGCGATCTGATCGATGAGTTGCCCAACGCATTCCTGGCCCATTTTAATGCCGCGCCGAAGAAGCGCGGCGTTCGGCCGGCGCCGCTAACAAATATCTAGACCGAAAAACTGAAAACGGATACTCTTTCGATGCGCCGTGTGGGAGAGATTCTATGCAGATGATGTTCGCGAAGAAGGTGTCTCTGGCGGTCATGGGTGCTTCCGCGCTGATGATGTTCGGGGCCAGCATGTCGGGCGCGGGCCAGTTGCTGGGACCGGCCGGAACCGTGTTCGCAGGCGCGCTGATTGCTCTGGCCATTGCCGAGAACAACCCGCGCGACTAGAGTTGCGCCGATGCCGAATCCCGTTGCACAATCAAAGCCGAAAAAGCCGCGGTCGAAAGCCAAGCCGCGCAAAGAGAAGCTGTCGCCGCTGGCCAAAAAGGCCAAGGCGCGAATGCCGAAGTCCGCGCTGCCCAGCCTTTTCGTGCGCGCGCTGGAGATCACGAATGAGGAAGGCGCCGAGATGCTGCGGCGCATGTACCGCATCAGGCGATTTGAAGAAACCGTTTTTGAACTGGCTTCCGAGGCTAAAATAACGGGCAGCGCACAGTTGTATTCGGGACAGGAAGCGGTGGCGGTGGGCGCGTGTTCGATCATGCGCGACGACGATTACATGACGAGCACCCATCGCGGGCACGGGCATTTCATCGCGCATGGCGGGGCGACAAAAGCGATGCTGGCCGAACTGGCGGGGCGCGCGACCGGATACTGCCGCGGCAAAGGTGGATCGATGCATCTGGCTGATCCGCGCGCGGGAAACCTGGGCGCGACGGGAATCGTGGGCGGAAATATTCCGGTCGCTGTCGGCGCGGCGCTGGCTTGCAAATTGGAGAAACGCGAGCAGGCGGTCATCTGTTTTTTTGGCGACGGCGCGGCCAACAACGGGGCGTTTCACGAGTCGCTGAATCTGGCGGCGATCTGGGATCTGCCGGTGGTGTTCATCTGCGAGAACAATCATTTCGCGCTGAGTTTCCCGGCGAAAAAAGGATTCAAGGCGGGCAACATTTTTTCGCGCGCGCAGAGTTACGGCATGGAGGGCGTCTCCTGCGATGGCATGCACGTGCTGGAAGTGCGGGAAATGGTCGGCGCCGCGCTGCGGCGCGCGCGGGATGGCAAGGGACCGACGCTGATCGAAGCGGTGACATTCCGGTATGAACGGCCTGATGGGAGAGCCAGAGGCGATGCGTCCACGGAGCGCGCTGAGGCGTTGAAGGCGCGCGATCCGATCGATCTGTTCCGAATCATCCTGGCGGAGGCCGATGCGGTGTCTCCGGAAGCGGCGGATGCGATCGAAGAGGAAATTTCAGAAGAGCTCAAAACGGCGGTGACGTTTGCGCTTGAACAAAGTCCGTATCCGAACGTCACGGAGGTGTTGAAGGATGTTTACAAAGGCTGGATCGAGAGCCCGCTGGGACTTGTGAAGGAATAACGCGCAATGAGTAACAGGGAACGATGACTCAAGGATGTAATCATGACTGCCTCATCATTCACCTTACATCCTTCCCCTTTTCGGCCTCTGTGCCTCTGCGTCTCCGCGGTGACTCTGTTTTTTGCATGGACCCTTTGTGCTGGCGACGTTCCAGCTCCGCCGGTGAAAACGGTGCCGGGCATCGAACGGGGCTCCTGGTCGCTGGAGGGGTGGGGCAATCCCGGCACGGCGGATAAGTCGACCCAGGGCGAGCTTCGATTGCTCAAGATTATTTTCAGCGGCGGGGATAAAGACAAGGCGGCATATAAACACCTGACGTGTTTTGGTCTTGCGCACACCGCAAAGATCCGGCTGCTCGTTTATGCCCCGGAGGCCGATCCGCCGCGGATCGGGCTCGCGCTTTCCACGACGCTGGCCTACATCTGGCACGAATCGAAACCGGTCGACCTGAAGAAAGGCTGGAACCCAGTCGAAATTGCGGCCGGGACGCGCGATTGGAAAACGGCGACGAGCGATTGGAAATTCACGACAACGATCGAACCGCGCAACGATATTCGCGCGATCGACATCGTTGTTTACAACGGCGAGAAATCGGGATCGCTGTATGTGCTGGGATTGAATTACGATCCCGATGACGTGGGCCAGAAATGTTTGGCGCTCGCGGCGGAATTGCGGAGCGAAGACGCGGACAAACGCGAGGCGGCGGAGAAGGCGCTGGTGGAGATCGGGCGTCCCGCGATGGAGATTCTGCATCAGCTGGCCGAAGACGATCGGCCTGAAGTGCTGCTGCGAGCGGCGTCGGCGTTGCGAAAAATTGAAGCGCTGAAAGAGGCGCCGCCGCCCGATCCGAAAATTCGATTGGAATTGGAGAAGCAGCGCGAAGAGCAGACATTCGCCGATGCGCGCCGGCGCGCGGATTATATTGTGCGCGGCTTGGATACGCAGCGGGCGAAGCTGCTGGGTATCTTAAAGGATGCGAACACGGAATTGGGGCAGGGACGGCTGGAGCTGGGGAAGCTGCAGTTTATCGATGACGAGCAGCGCAAAGCATACGAGGGCCTGCTGACGAAGCTGGACGAATCGATCAAGGCGGTTGAGCCGTTGATGACGAAGAAGTGATGTGCGCGCGGCGGGAGTCGAACCCACAACCCCAGGCTTCGGAGGCCTGTACTCTATCCAGTTGAGCTACGCGCGCGACGGCTGCGGTGAAGCAGTGTACTCGCTTCGTGGATGGCTTGCAAGAATGTCGGAATGGCAGTCGCAGGCTGGAAGCCTGCGCGGCAATCACACCTGCGCCAGCCGCTCGAAATCCTTCTTCAGCGCTTTGTAAAGGCTCTGCCAGATCGGGTAGTACTGGTCGTACATCGCGGCGCGCTTGGCGTCGGGCTTCACCGTGTTACAGGTGCGCACCGTCGCCTCGCACGCTTCTTCAATGTTCTTGAATTCTTTCGTGCCGACAGCGGCCAGCAGCGCCACGCCGTACGCCGCGCCCTCGCTCGCCACGAGCGAACACGTGCTCTGGCCAAACGTGTCGGCAAGCGTCTGGTACCAGAAATTGTTTTTCGCGCCGCCGCCGGTGACGCGCACTTCATCCACCGGCACTTTCATGCCTCGAAAAATCTCGATGCAATCGCGCAGGCTGTACGCCACGCCTTCAATCACCGCGCGCGTCAGATGGCCTTTGGTCGTGCGCGGCGTGATGCCGATAAAACTTCCCTTCGCGAATGGATCCGCGTGCGGCGTGCGTTCGCCGCTGAGATAGGGCAGGAAGCAAAGTCCTTCACTGCCCGCGGGCGCGCTGAGCGCTTCCTGCACGAGAATGTCGTAGGCGTCGCCGCCGGTCAATTGGGCGACCGCATTTTCCGGATGACCCAGCGCGTTCTTGAACCACTGAAGACTTCCGCCCGCCGAAAGCGTGACGCCCATGGTGTGCCACTTGCCCTGAACGGCATGGCAGAACGTGTGAGCGCGGCCTTCGGGATCGGTCTTCGGCTGGTCGGCATGAACAAAAACGACGCCCGACGTTCCGATCGAAACGCTGCACACGCCGCTCTTCACGATGCCCGCGCCGACCGCGCCGGCCGCACAATCGCCAGCGCCGCCGACCACGGGAGTTCCCGCCTTGATGCAGCCGCCAAGCGCATCGGCTGCCGCGGCACTGACCTTGCCGCTGACGACGCTGCTCTCAAAACATTCCGGCAGCAGCGCCATATCGAGTTCCAGTTTGCTCATCAGCGCCTTGGACCATTGCCGCTTGTTCACATCCAAAAGAAGAGTGCCGCTGGCATCTGAAACTTCCGTGGCGTACTCGCCGGTCAGACAGAAGCGGATGTAGTCTTTGGGCAGCAGTGCTTTCGCGGCGCGCTCGAAAATCCTGGGCTCGTGGTTGCGCACCCACAGCATTTTCGGCGCGGTGAAGCCGGTCAGCGCCGGATTGCTCACGAGATCAAGCAGCTTCTTTCTCCCACCCGCGCGTTCGGTAATCTCTTCGCATTCTTTCGCCGTGCGCTGATCGTTCCAGAGAATCGCGGGGCGCAGAACCTCGTTCTTTTTGTCGAGCAGCACGAGGCCGTGCATCTGCCCAGAGAGGCCGATGCCTGCGATGTCGCCCGGCTTCGCGCCCGCGGCTTTCACGGCCGCGGGAATGGATTGCTTGACGGCGCTCCACCATTCGGCCGGCGACTGCTCGCTCCATAAGGGCTGCGGAGACTGGCAGGTGTGCGAAGCGGTCCCGACGCCGCGGACTTTGCCTTTGCCGTCGATCAGAATGGCGCGTGTGCCGGAGGTTCCGATGTCGATGCCGAGAAAAAAGGGCATGGTGTACTCCTTTTGATTCGTAATTTACGATTCCGTTTCAGGGGCCGGAAGTATACGGAATGCGGCGCCACGCGTCGAGGAAAACGGCTTAGTTCACCGTCGATCAGTGGCGTGGAGAACGGCGATAATAGAATTTAGTAATCTTAAGAATTGCGTATAATTCCCAGCATGGGAATCGTTGTCAGCATTCATCGCGTTGAGATGAAAGGGGGGCCGGCGGAGACGCTGGCCGAGGCGAAGTTCATTGCCAACTTCGGATTGGAGCGCGACTGGCGTTCACGCAAAGGGCGGGGGCGGCAGATCACACTGATTGAGGAGGAAGCGCTGGAAGCAGTGCGCGCGACATTAAAGATGGCCGAAATTTCGAGCGGCGCATCGCGGCGCCAAGTCGTCGTGCGCGGATCTTCGCTGAATGACACGGTCGGAAAACACCTGCGCGTCGGCCCCCTGCTGATCAAGGTTCACGACCTCTGCGACCCTTGTAAAAACATGGAAACGATGATCGGCCCGGACGCGCGGCGTGCGATGAAATTACGCGGCGGCATTTGCGGACGGGTGATCGAAGGCGGCGTGCTGCGTCCGGGCGACGCGGTCACCGTGTTGCCAATCGCTTGAAGTCGTGTTAAGGGCGTTCGCAAAAAGCTCGTAAATCCGAGAAACGCTTGATCAGTGCCACCGATTCTTTACGGATGAATTCATCCAGTTCGGCTTGGCGGCCGCTGCCTCCGGCCTGTCCGAGCATGAACAAAAACGCGAGCATCACGGGCGGAATGAAAAACACGATCATGGCAGTCGCCAATCCAACATAATGCGCGGCGGCCCACGTCAGGCCCATCCAAACAAGCACCGCCACACCGCCAAAACAACCCAGCGCCAGCCACGCTGAAAACGGATCCCCCGCGGCAACTTTGATCTCTGTATTTCGGTTTTCAGGCGGCGGCGTGCGGCCCTCGAGCGCATCGCCGAGCACCGTGAAATCGTGCAGGATCGTCAGCATCTCTTCGCGATGAAAGGCACCGGTCGATAAATCAGGCGCCGGCGCCTGCAGGAGCTTGATGGCGCCGCTCTCAACGCAGATGCCATTGTCGGGATGCCCAATCACGCCGCGCTGCGCGACGAGGCTGGCGAGGCGCTTGATGCTCGTGCGGATTTCCGCATTCTTTAGCAGCGCCAGCGCCTCAGCGGGCTTGCGGCTCTGCCAGGCGTACAGCGATTCGAAATCCTCGTCGCCGCTGGAGAACGGTTCCGGCGCGGTTGGCGGCGGCTTCGGCGCATCGTCGTCATCGAAAACGCTCGGCGCCGGCGCGGCATTCCGACGCGGCGGCGGTTGCGCGACATCCAGCCGCACGACTTTGAGGTCCAGCGGCGCGGCCGTCCTCGAACGCCAGCGCAGACCGCGCATTCCGTAGGCCGCGCTGCGCGCAATCGAGACATCGCGGCCGCGAAACGTTCCTTCGAGCACCGCCCAGTCCGCAGGCGGCGGCGTTGAATTGCCGAGGACATCAAGCGCCAGCCACCGCGCAAACTCGCTCGCTCTTTTTATGCGGCCCGGCATCCAGATTTTCCAGTCCAGCGCGATGACGATCATCAGCGCCGCGATGCTCGCACTGAGCAGCAGCAGCGCGCTGAACGGCCCGGAGAGAATTCCTTTTTGATCAAAGACCTGGAATTTTCCCGAGACGCCCACGCCAAGCGCCGCAAGCAGGGCGAGCGCCAAACTGAGGAGAAGAATTTTATGGGGGATGCGTTTCATATAAGATTTACGAGTTGCGAGAGTGCTAATCGTCAAGGCGTTAACTGGCGATTTCCTGAAGCGCTTTCACGACCTCGGCGGCTTCTTCAACCGTGCTGAAATAGCCCGGTGACAGGCGCAGCGTTCCGGTCGGAAACGTGCCGAGATGCTTATGCGTGTAAGGCGCGCAATGCAGTCCCGGCCGCACCGCGATAGAGAACGCCTGATCGAGGATGCTCGCGGTTTCGGCGTTGTCGCGGTCTTTGATCGTGATCGACAGAGCGCCGACTTTCTTCGACAGATCTTTCGTTCCATAGAGGGTGAAACGGGTGTCGGCGCTCAGCGCGTCGATCAAGTGCTTCACGATTTTGCGCTCGTGTTCCAGGACTTTTTCGACGCCGCCCTGCTTGCCGATGAAACGGATTCCCGCGAGCAAACCCGCGATGCCCATCGTGTTCGGCGTGCCGCCCTCGAGCCGATGCGGAAGTTCCGCGGGATGATGTGGACTGGTGCTGTCGCCGCCCGTGCCGCCTTCGCGCCAGAAACGCAGCGCGTTTTCTTTCAAGCGCGATCCGATGATCAGCGCGCCGGTGCCTGTCGGCGCGAACAGGGCTTTATGCCCGGGGAACGCGAGCAGATCAATCTGCGCGGCTTCCATATCCAGCGGCACCACACCGGCGGATTGCGCGGCATCGACAAGGTAAGTGATGGTGTCGCTCGCGGCGCGCAGCGCCATACCGAGTTCCGCAACGGGGTTGATCACGCCAAGCACATTGGAGCAATGCGTCAGTGCCACGAGTTTAGTCTTTGGTGTTACCGACTTCATGATCTCATCGACTTGCCATTCGCCCTGGATTTCGGGATCGACGCGCGTGAGCGTGATGAATCCGTCGTCGGCCATCTGCTGCAGCGGGCGGCTGATTGAATTGTGTTCAAGCACCGTGGTGATGACGTGGTCGCCGCGATTGACGGTGCCCTTGATGGCCATGTTGAGCGCGTCGCTGCAGTTCAGCGTGAAAATGCAGCGGTTGGGATCTTTCCCGCCAAAAAATTTGCTGAGCGCGTTGCGGCACTCGCTCACCATGCCTTCGGCGCCGGTGGCCATGCGGTGCCCGCTGCGGCCGGGGTTGCCGCCGAGTTCCTGCATGAATTTCAGCATGGCCTCGTAAACTTCGGGCGGCTTGGGGTAACTGGTGGCCGCATTGTCGAAATAGATCATTTAAAACGAGTCCTGTAAAACGAGTCCTGAGTCGGGAGTCTTGGAGTCTGGAGTCAACTGCTGCGAATTTTCGAGGCTGATGCGGCTTGATGCAACCACCTTTTGCCACGGCACGCGTTCACACGAGTGCTGTCGTATTCCCCTCTCCTTGAGGAAGGGGTGGGGGAGAGGTAAGCGCGGCCAAAACCGGAACACTCTATCTCTCTCCTATTAAGGGAGGCCCGGCATCGCGCGCTTTAACTTTAGTGACTCGACGCCCGCCGCAGCCGGTCGTTGATCGCGCGGCCGAGGCCGGTTTCTGGAACGGGCTCGGCGAGAATGATGTCCACGCCGGCGGCGTCGAGAGCGCGCATCGCGGAATACAGTTTCGT
>Ga0163144_10018276_pt1 | contig 14197 bp, 14 predicted proteins | sample OliLak19BULKMAT1_FD_123175 | JGI IMG/M metagenome (GOLD analysis project Ga0163144, IMG submission 123175) | Freshwater microbial mat bacterial communities from Lake Vanda, McMurdo Dry Valleys, Antarctica - Oligotrophic Lake LV.19.BULKMAT1 | ecosystem: Environmental > Aquatic > Freshwater >... | reverse complement strand
AGGAGTGAGAATGGAAATTCTGCCCATTCTAAAATCCTAAAAATCCTGTTTAAGACAAAAGTAAAATAAAACATTCTGAATAAAAAAATATGAAAATAGCCTTAATAGGATATGGTAAAATGGGCAAAACCATCGAAAAAATAGCCCTCAATAGAAAGCATAAAATTAGTGCCAAAATAGACAAAGACAATCAAGCAGATTTTTATACGCTCAATGCTCAGAATACGGATGTAGCCATTGAGTTTACACAGCCCGAAACTTCTTTTGACAACTTAAAATACTGCATAGACCAAAAAATCCCTGTGGTCTGTGGTACTACTGGCTGGCTCGAACGCAAAAAAGAATTGGAAGAATATTGCCTTGCAAATGAAGGTGCTTTTTTTTATGCTTCTAATTATAGCATAGGAGTAAATCTTTTTTTTCAGCTTAATCAGTGGCTTGCCCAGCTTATGAAAGAACATCCTCAATATGAAGTTGGCTTAGAAGAAATACATCATACCGAAAAAAAAGATGCCCCAAGTGGTACAGCAATTACCTTAGCAGAGGGTATTTTTCCTTATTATCCCCAAAAAACTACTTGGATAAATGAGGCTTCTGATGATAGTAGTAAACTAAGTATCATTTCCAAAAGAGAAGAAAACGTACCTGGCACACATACGATTGCCTATCAATCCGACATAGATTCTATCGAAATCAAACATACTGCCTTTGGGCGTGAAGGCTTTGCAACAGGGGCAGTACTTGCCGCCGAATGGATAGCCAAAAAACAAGGAGTGTTTGGTATGCAAGATTTGTTAAAACTCCCTTCTTAAACGAAATAAACTACAATCCGAAAAGCTGTTCAGCATTTTGGGTTGTTTGTTTGGCTATTTCTTCTACACTGCATTGCTTCACTTCTGCAAGTTTTTGGGCAATCAAAGGAATATATGAAGATTCATTGCGTTTGCCTCTGTGTGGTGTAGGGCTGAGATAAGGACTATCTGTCTCTAAGACCAAGTGTTTTAAATCAATAAGTGCAAGTGCTGCATCTAGCCCACTCTTCTTGAAAGTAAGTACTCCTCCTATTCCTAACAAAAATCCCATTTGGATTGCTTCTTCGGCTTCGGCAATAGTCCCTGTAAAGCAATGAAAAATACCTCGTAGCTTTTCGTCTTTGAGAGGCTCGAGTAGTTCTATGGTTTCTCGGAAAGAGTCTCTGCAATGAATCACGATAGGCAAATCATATTTTTTGGCAAGATTTACCTGTACCCTAAAAGCCTCTTGTTGCTGAGGAAAGAAAGTCTTGTCCCAGTACAAATCAGTTCCCATCTCTCCTACGGCTACAAATTTTCGCTTCGAAAGCCATTCTTCTACGATGTAAAGTTCCTTTTCAAAATCTTCTTTAACTGAGCAAGGGTGCAAGCCCATCATCGGAAAGCAGTTGTCAGGGTATTTTTCTTCTAATGCCAGCATTCCTTCTATAGATTCACTATCAATATTGGGCAAACACAGTTTCTTTACATTCTCAGAAAGTGTGCGATTTATCATCTCATCACGGTCTGAATCAAACTTAGAGGAATACAAATGGGTGTGGGTGTCCACAAAATACATATTATTCAATTTGAGGTTTTGGTCTTATTTTAAAGTCCAAAGTTAAGGTAAATTTTGAGAAGTGTAGGTTTTTAGAAGTGAGGAGTGGGAAGTTTAGGAGTGATGAATGAGAAGTTTAGAAGTGAGAAGCGAGGAGTAGGGATGTGTCCGACTAGTTTGCCGTTGTGCGGCAACATGCTAAGACCAGTTAGAGATTCTAACACTAATTTGCTGTTGTTGGTCAAGATGCTACGGCTAGCAGGTGGGATTCGCACAAAAAAAGCCAAGTTAGAATATCTAACTTAGCTTTTTGATTCTTATTTACTTTACTAATTATTGATTCTTGATAAATCGTAATCTCTGCTGAGGTAAAGTTTCTCCTTCTATAATAAGCAGTAAGTTGCCATTGATGAGTTCATCTCCTCTAAATGAAATCTTCGCTTTGTACCCATTCACTTCTATATTGCCTTGAGTTAACACTTGGCCGTTCTTGTCATAGACTCGGTATTGGAGTGTTTCTGACAGTTCTTGGTTGAAGGATAAGTTCAAGTCATTATAAACCAATGGATTTGGATGTATGATGATTCTTATCGCTTCTTTCTTTTCACGTTCACCTATTTCTGCTTCTTGAGCAATTTCCATATTTTTTATTTCAGGAATTACTCCAACACCAAATTTTATTTCGTGTTCCTTTTTTAGAGACTTGTAAAAACCAACTTTTTCATTTTGATTAAGTTCTAAATCTGATGATTCAAGTGTTCCTTTGATGCCATCATTACAATCAATCTTAAGAGAAACCTCCTTTAATTTTCCATTTGTGTAGAATACAGATTGACTATAGTCAAGGTCTATGTTGTATTCGTCTTTTAAAGTTTTTTGGTAAGAAGCTAATTCTGATTTGTTAGTTTCATAGTTTACTACCAACATAACCATATCATTAGTTATGAACAAACCTCGGTCATCATTACTTACATTTGCTTGGAGAGTCAATGTAAAAATCAGAGATAAAAATAATATTTTCATTGTGTGAAATGGTTAATTTGAATAAATATTTTAAACAATATAATAATATTCTCCCTAAATTTCGTAAAATATTTATTGATTTATTTTAAATTTTACAATAAAACCTAATAGAAAAATAAGGAATCAAACTATCCAAACCTTTACATCCCCGCTATTTTAACTGCTCTAAAGGGACACTTCAAACTTCCAATGAAAGTAAAAACTAATTTTGACCATTTACTTAAGTTGTTAAAATACTCATTATCAAGTTATTACAAACGCATAATTCTTCACTTATAACTTATCTCCTACTTAGTCTAATGTAATCTCAAACTGTACTAAGTCTATAAACTCTTGTACACGGTTTTCTATATTGTCTTGAGTAAGATTCATCAAAGCCTCAGGGCCAAATTTTTCTACACAAAAAGAAGCCATTGCTGAGCCATAAATAATAGCACGCTTCATGTTCTCAAAAGAAATATCATTAGTCTTAGCTATATAACCAATGAATCCACCTGCAAAGCTATCACCTGCACCTGTAGGGTCAAATACTTCTTCTAAAGGCAATGCAGGGGCAAAAAACACTTCTTCTTTATGAAACAATAAAGCACCATGCTCACCCTTTTTGATAATCAAAAATTTAGGCCCCATCTTCATAATCAACTTAGCAGCTTTTACTATGGAGTGTTCACCCGAAAGCTGACGAGCCTCTTCATCATTGATAGAAAGCACATCCACCATTTTGATAGTTGCTTTGAGATCATCCATCGCTACTTCCATCCAGAAGTTCATGGTATCCATCAAGATAAGCTTAGGACGTTTTTTAAGGCGATTGATGACCGTTTGTTGTACTTGAGGCGTAAGATTACCTAGCATCAAATATTCACAGTTTTGGTAGCTTTCAGGGATAATAGGGTCAAAATCAGCCAATACATTAAGCTCAGTAGTGAGTGTATCACGGCTATTAAGATCTAGGTGGTATTTACCTGCCCAAAAAAAAGATTTTTCACCTTCTTTGATTTGTAAACCTTCGGTATTTATACCGTGCTGGTTCATTACTTGAATTTTTTCTTGAGGAAAATCATCTCCTACTACGGCTACAATATTTACTTTGGGAGTAAAATAAGAAGCTGCCAAGGCAATATAAGAACATGAGCCTCCAACTACTCTTTCAGCCTTGCCGAAGGGAGTTTCTATGGTATCAAAAGCTACTGTACCAATGGATAATAATGACATAATCTATTTCTTTATTTAATTAAAATTTTTTAAATGCAAGGTAAACCTTGTCTTACTGCAAAGTTGGTCAAGAAACAGAGGATTTACAAATTAAAATAAAAGATTACCTATCTCTCTTAAGATAAACAAAAGAGATTTTTGAACTTTTATCATTTATATCTAATTTTGTAGTATATATAAATAAGTTACACTCAACTTAAACCCAAATAAAAATGTCAAAAATTCGTGTTGCTATCAATGGTTTTGGACGCATTGGAAGAATCACTTTCCGTGCTTTGTTGAATAAAGACAACGTAGAAGTCGTAGCTATCAATGATTTAACTGATACTGCTACTTTGGCTCATCTTTTAAAATATGACTCTATCCATGGTCGCTTCCCTGGTGAAGTGAGCCATGATGCATCAAACTTAATCGTCAATGGTAAGTCTATCCCTGTATATGCCAAGAAAGATCCCGCTACTCTTCCTTGGTCTGATGTGAAGGTAGATACTGTATTAGAATCTACAGGCTTTTTTACAGATGAAGAAGGTGCTGGCAAACACTTGACAGCTGGTGCCAAAAAAGTAATTATTTCTGCTCCTGCCAAAGGAAACATTCAGACTATAGTATTAGGTGTAAATGATGAGCTACTCACAGGCAGTGAGACCATCCTTTCTAATGCCTCTTGTACTACCAACTGTCTTGCCCCAATGGCAAAAGTATTGGACGATAACTTCGGCTTAGAAAGTGGTTATATCACGACTATTCACGCTTACACTGCAGACCAACGCCTACAAGATGCACCTCATAGTGATTTGCGTCGTGCTCGTGCTGCTGCTCTTTCTATCGTGCCTACTTCTACAGGTGCTGCTAAAGCTGTAGGATTGGTATTGCCTCACTTAAAAGGTAAACTAGATGGAATCGCTATGAGAGTGCCTATTCCTGCTGGCTCTACTACTGACCTTACTGCTATCCTAAGCAAAGAAGTAACTGCTGAAGAAATCAATGCTGCATTTAAAAAAGCTGCCGAAGGGCCATTAAAAGGTATTTTAGAATATACTGAAGATCCTATTGTGTCCATTGATATTGTAGGTAATCCTCACTCTTGTATTTTAGATTCAGGCTTGACTTCTGCCAATGGTAAATTGGTTAAAATCGTGGGCTGGTATGACAATGAAGCTGGGTACTCTAACCGTACTGCTGATTTGATAGCACGTGTTTAATGTTTATTGATATGGTAGAAGGCTTATTTTATAAGCAAAAGTAAATCTTACTACATTCTAAAAGACTGAAAACAAACTGTTTTCAGTCTTTTTTTTATGTAAGAAGTAGTATTCTACTCCGAGTAAAGAATATATAATAGGTTTGTGAAAAACGAGAAATTCTGTGTAAGTGATGAATTATGAGTTTGTAATAATCTGATAATGATATTTTTATTCAAACTAAATGAGTACTTTATTTTGACGTGAACTCGGGATTAAATAAGTTATTGGAAACATCTCTACATATACCATTGACAAGGTAAAAACCTTTATTTGAACAAGAAACTGAGTATCATACAAAAGGATGCCAGAGGCACCTCACGTTTATAGAAAAACAACCAAGATAGCTAGTGCGACCCCCTATGAGGGTCGTAAAACAGTGTTTTATTATTTTCTATAAATGTTGTATTCATACAGAATAAAAATACTAGTTTAAAAATAGTCTAAAACAAGAGCTGAGTCTAGTTTTGTCTAAAAACTAATCTTGAGTTCACGTTATTTCAAAGGAGTTACTAAGAAATAGGCTTATTTATCAAAACACAAGTCAAACCTTAAAAAAAACTTAAAGTCAGTAAACGAAGACTTAAGATTTTTTTTAGAAAAAAAAGAGCTTGATTTTGAAGAAAAGCCATTATGTATGAAACAAATCGTAAATTTTCTTAAATGCCTCTGCTGGAAAAGTATTAAAAAATAACATCCTTACAACTTAGTCATTAAACTCATGGCACTTTCTGCAGGGCTGATGCTAGGCTTACAAATAGGCACGATTAAAAGACAATTTGCAAAAGAGCAAGAGAACTTACAAAATAGTGTGAAAAAAGCTGTAGAAGAATCTTCTAATATATTCTCAACCTGAAATAGTCATACCTCTAATGTACAAAATCAGAAAAGCTATAACTCTATCTATCATAACTCAGATAGCACATTTACAGTGTTTTTACCTTTTCATAATCAAAATAATAAAGCATGAAAAACATTTTAATTGCAGAAGATGATAACAATTTTGGGATGATGCTCACAGTATTTTTGGAAATGAATGATTTTAAAGTTACACTTGCCCAAAACGGCGAAGAAGCTCTCCAGAAAATTAAACATCAAAAATTTGATTTATGTATTTTGGACATCATGATACCACTTTTAGATGGGTTTACGGTAGCTGAGACCATCAAAATCATTCTCAGAAACTCCCTTTGTGTTCTTAAATGCAAAAGCCCTCAAAGAAGACCATGTTAAGGGCTATCAATTGGGGGCTTCTGATTACCTTATCAAACCCTTTGACCCTAAAATATTACTTCTTAAAATCAAAGTATTGTTTCAGAATAAAGGAGTTTTTGATAAAAATGACTCTCATTTTAAAATAAGAAATTTTGAGTTTGAATACAGCAAAAGACTATCACATCTTGGTACTCAAAAAGAAAAACTAAGCCTAAAAGAGGCTGAATTACTCAAACTTCTCTGTGAAAAACAAGGTGAAATCTTGACACATGAAGAAGCTTTACTCAAAATTTGGAAAAATGACGATTACTTTAGCAAACAAAGTATGAATGTCTATATCACCAAATTGCGAAAACGCCTTCAAAAAGATACTCAAAACTCTATCGAGATTGAGAATCTACATAGTCGGGGCTTTATGCTAAAGGTGTGATAAGGCAAGAAAACAGAGTGTTTTAACCTTTTTTGTTAGAAGTCTGTAGTTTGAGGACTTCAGCTTTGATATTTTGACTTTCTAAAAGTCTGTTGGTATAGCTCATCATTCCATGAGGAACTAACACGAAAAATTTTCCATTTTTGATTTCAGCTAGTTTAGACATTAGCTTCCATTTACCAGCTACTCTGAGTTTGTTTTCTGATTTGTCTTCGATGATTTCAAAGTAATGCTTGCTAAAAGCAGTACGGGCTGTCAAATCGGGCTGATAGACTTCATCTGTATCTACTTGATTGAAAGCAGTGGGTTCTTCATAATCAGGTAAAGATGTTTTGATTTCTTGATAACCTTTTCTTTCCAACATTTTTACAGCTTGTCTTCTGAGTGTTTCACTACGATTTTCTTTTTCTAGTTCTAGAGGCATAATGTTTTCTTTGATTAAATTTGTAAATAAGATTAAAAAACGTGAATCCTTTGCAAAATGCACATTTTGTGTAATTTACTACTAAAAACGAAAATCCGCAAAAAAAAGTTTACTATGAAAAATAACTCCTTGATTATCACACTTATACAAACGGAATTATTTTGGCACAATCCTGTAGCTAATAGAGCAATGCTAGAAGAAAAAATCTGGCAAATCAATCAACCCACAGATATTATCATACTTCCTGAGATGTTTACGACTGGCTTTACGATGCACGCCAAAGACTGGGCAGAACCCATGAACCTACATACTTTTAAGTGGCTTGAGCAAATGGCAGCTCAGAGTAAAGCTGCCGTAGTGGGGAGTTATATTGTGCAAGAAGATGGAAAGTTTTTTAATAGATTGGTGTGGATGTTTCCTGACAGGAGTTTTCAGACGTATGATAAAAGACACCTTTTCAGAATGGCAGAAGAGCATAAGACGTTTAGTGCAGGTCAAAATCCACTGCTAGTAGAGTGGAAAGGCTGGAAGATAATGCCCTTAGTTTGTTATGATTTACGGTTTCCTGTCTGGAGTCGCAATATAAATTTGAGTTATGATTTACTTATTTATGTGGCTAACTGGCCTAAAGCCCGTCGCTCGGCTTGGAATACACTTTTGGCAGCCCGTGCCATCGAGAATCTTTGCTATACAGTAGGCGTAAATCGTGTAGGAGAAGATGGGAATAATATCCCTTATGCGGGTGATTCTGCTATTTATGATTTTAAAGGACAAGCTCTGTTTCATCAAGAAGGAGAAGAAATCATACAAACAAATACACTTTCTCACCAAGATTTAGAAGAATATAGAGAGAAATTCCCTGCTTACTTAGATGCAGATAGCTTTCATATTAAAAGCTGATACAAAGAGAGGCAATTTTGAAAAAAATATAGCATCTACAGATTTTAAAGACGAAAATTAAAATATTGGTAATCAGTATTTTAGAAGTGTTTTTTTCTTGCTTCTTTAATTAAAGAGCCTTAAAGTAAGTTTTTAGACAATTTTGCACTTTTTTTGCAATGCAAATGTGAAGTCATCATTTATACTACAAATTGGCTCCAGCTTTTATGATTCTACTCAAAGTAAAAATAGTAATTTTAATCACTCTGTTGTTCCTCATAGGAGAGGTAACTGCACAAAGTGAGCGTTCATTTTATACTGATAAATCATCTGCACAAGTGCAAACTCTTTTGGCAGATTTAGAGGTATCAAAAGACACTCAAAGAGTAAAAATACTCAATGAACTGGCTTGGACTTTCCATAGTCTTAACCCGTCAAAGGCACAGGAGTATGCTGAGAGAGCCATGCTGCTCTCCAAAGAGTTAAATTACAACATCGGTCTCAAAAATGCTTTTCATAACCAAGGCTTAATCTATCACATATTAGGAAACTATCAACAGTCATTGATTGCTCATCTAGAATGTGCTAAAATTTCAGAAAATATTCAAGATGACATTAGTCTTTCAGTAGCATATCAAAATATAGGTCTCGTTTTTAAAGAAAAACAAGATTATCCCAAAGCACTTGATTTTTATACACGTAGTCTCAAAATAGCTCAAAGAAAGGGTAATCAGCTAAGAATCGCAAACCCTCTCAATGACATAGGAGAAGTGTATGCACTTACCAAAAACTATTCTAAGGCCATTGATAGTTATGAAAAGGCTTATAAAATTTATGAATCTTTGAAAGATAGTTCAGGAATTGCCCTTACTTCCTATTGTTTGGGTAAAGTATATCTGACACAGCAAAAATATTTTGTGGCATTAAAATATCTTTTAAAGTCTTTACAAATCTATGAAAAACTACTAGATTGGACCAATGTAGCACTACTTACCCAAAAAATAGGAGATACTTATCTAAAATTAGATAATCTGACTCAAGCCGAAAAACTAAGCCGAAAAAGCTTAGAAATAGCACAAAAATATAAGCTCAAAACTATAAGTCGTGAAGCTATGAAAGCACTCTCCGAGATTTATGGGCGTAAACAAAACTGGCAACAAGCTTATATCTATCAGAATAAATACATTGCACTTCAAGACTCTATTTATCAAGAAGAGAAACTGAAACAGATTAACGAAATGCAAAAAATCTTTGAGCAACAAAAAGAACAAGCACGCTTAGAGTTACTCAAAAAAGAAGAAATCATCCAAAAAGATGAAAAAATCATCAAAAGTATCTTTAACTATGGAGTTTGGGTAGCTCTGATTTTTATCTCTTTGTTTGCCTTTTCGCTCTATCGAAATAACTACAGAGGTAGGAATGCCAACAAACGCCTAAAACAACAAAAACTTGAAATCACTACTCAAAAGAATGCTATAGAAGAAAAACACAATGAAATCACAGAGAAGAATAATGAATTTGAGCAATTACTGGAGGAGTTAAAAAGAAATAATATCCGCCTGACAGATAGTATCCGATATGCAGAAAGGATACAAAGAGCTATTTTGCCTGCTACTCAAAGTTTAAGGGATAATTTTACTGATCACTTTGTGATTTTTAAACCTAAAGATGTTGTTTCAGGTGATTTTTACTGGTTTAGCCGCATCGAGAAAGAAAACACCAGTTTTCTAGCCGTCGTAGATTGTACAGGACACGGAGTACCAGGAGCATTTATGAGTATGATTGGTAATACTTTACTGGGTGAAATCGTAAATCATGAGAAAATCTATGAAACCAATGAAATTTTAAGACAACTACACGAAGGAGTAAGAGATAGCCTCAAGCAAAATAATAATCAAAATACAGATGGAATGGATATTTCTCTCTGTAGAATAGAATCACTAGAAAACGAAGAATATAAAATACAATTTAGTGGTGCTAAAAGTCAGTTATATCTCTACAAAGACGAGGAAATTACAGAGATAAGAGGAGACCGTAAATCTATTGGAGGCTGGCAAAGAGAAGCGATAAGGTCATTTAGCAAGCAAGAACTCATCTTGAAAAAAGGAGATTGCTTGTTTTTAGCCACTGACGGCTATACAGATGCTGCCGACCAAAAAAGAAAGAAAATTGGCTATAAATTACTTAAAAAAACGCTTGCTGAAAATGCAAATCTCTCCATGACTGAGCAAGGTGCAGCTCTGCTTGAGATTCTTTATGAACATCAAAAAAGAGTAGAACAAAGAGATGATATTACCTTGATAGGAGTTCGATTATAAGATGAATGTATTAAAATGTATTAATAAATATTCTAATCCTCTAGTCTTTTAGAATAAAAAAATAAAGCTACTTCAAATATACTTCGCAGACCTTGATAGGAAGTCTGATTACAGACTTTAAATCTAAAATCAATAACAGAAAAGGAATTATTCAAGTAAATTGCAAATCAATCTACCTAGAATTTTGTTATCCCATAATAAAATTAATAAATTTAGGTAAGAATATAGGCAAAAACTCATTTACTAGTAATTCATACTCAAAATGCTAAAAATAAAATACTCACTGTTAGCTATTAAAATACTCGTTATCAGGTAATTAAGAATTTATAATTCATAACTTATATCTCATAACTCACTAATCAGTTTATTAACCTTAAAATAGAAAGAAAATTCATTAAAAACCAACAATATGCAAGGACATCGTTTTACACAATTTGTACCAGAAGAAAACCAAAAAGGAGCTAATTTTGATAAATTATTTGATATTCTAAAACAGCTACTTACCATCACAGGGGGTGAAGTAAGCGAAGCATTGCACTGGCTCAATAACCTAGACAATCAATATAATCTCACTGACGAAAACTACGGCATGGGAGATTTTATAGAAGATTTGAAGAAAAAAGGTTTTCTCAAAGAAGAAGAAGGCGAAGGCAAGCTCATCATGACTGCCAAAACAGAAATTAGCATCCGTAAAAGCGCTTTAGAAGAAGTCTTTGGAAAACTCAAAAGACATCGCAGTGGAAATCACCATACCAAATACTCAGGACTAGGAGAAGAGGCCGGCACAGATATGCGTGCTTATCAGTTTGGAGACCCACTTGAGAATATTTCACTGACTGAGTCTATCCGCAATGCACAAATAAACCATGGCATTGGTGACTTTATGCTCATGGAAAACGATCTCGAAATCCGTGAAACTGAGTTTAAGGCACAGACCTCTACGGTATTGATGATTGACATCTCTCACTCTATGATTTTGTATGGAGAAGATAGAATCACACCAGCCAAAAAGGTAGCCATGGCACTTTCAGAGTTGATTACTACTCGTTACCCCAAAGATACCTTAGATATTATCGTCTTCGGAAATGATGCTTGGCAGATTCAAATCAAAGATTTGCCTTATCTGCAAGTAGGTCCTTATCATACCAATACGATTGCAGGTTTAGAACTTGCAATGGATATTTTGAGAAAACGTAAAAATCAAAACAAGCAGATTTTTATGATTACAGATGGTAAACCTACCTGTATGAAAGTCGGCATTCAGTACTATAAAAATAGCTTTGGTTTAGATAAAAAAATCTTAAACAAAACACTCAGACTAGCTGTCCAATGCCGAAGAATTAAAATTCCAATTACTACCTTTATGATTGCTTCAGATTCTTATTTGCAAGAGTTTGTACGTGAATTTACAGAAGCCAATCAAGGAAAAGCCTATTACAGTAATCTCCAAGATTTGGGGAGCTTTATCTTTGAAGACTTCCAACGCAATAGAAAGAAGAAGGTTTAAGAGGGAAATAACATAAAGTCCATACATTGATTTATGAGAAGATTTTTCCAAAATGACAAAAATATACTTGTCATTTTGGGGAAATATGGTCATCTATCATGGCAAACAAACATGGACAAAAAAGGATTTTACGGCTTATTTTGCTGGGGAAATAGATGATTCTTTAAAACCTCATCTGCCAAATTTTGACTACTGGCTGACTAATTTAAAAACCGAACCTGTTGAGAATATCCAAGAGAGATATAGCTTATTGAGTTTGAGGATGGCATTTTTGTTGATGAAATTTATTTTTGACAAGAAACTAGACTGTTTATTGTTTAGTTTCTAATCCTCGGTTCGTGTCCCCACGAACCGAAATCAGTGGCGGTCTGTGAAGACACGAACCACGGGAAAGAGAGAATCCTTCCTTTTTATGATTTACTCTATAATGGCTTGATAAACCATATTTTCAAATTTATCGTACACTTCTTTGTGTGTAGTAGGGTAAATCTGAGTCATCAAAACGGCAATCACTTCCTCCTTAGGATCTATCCAAAAAGTAGTATTGAATGCACCTCCCCAGCCAAGTCTTCCTACCGAACCGAGTTGTTTGAGGCTACTTTCAGGTGTAGCAATAGAAAGTCCTAAGCCAAATTTGGCACTGCCACCCCACATGATTTTATCACCGATTTGGTTTTTGGTCATCAGTTCAATGGTTTTAGGGCTAAGAAATACTTTGCCATTTGCTTTGCCTTCATCCAAAATCATCTGACAAAATTTGAAATAATCTTCGGCAGTACTACACAAACCACTTCCACCCGAAAAATAAGTTTTAGCTCCGCTGACAGGGAAATTAGCTACATCTGCTTGAGGGTCATCTTTATAAAAATCTACAGTTCCATCTTTTGCTTCATAAGCCATTTTGACTAAGCGTTTTTCCGCATTTTTATTGTAAAAAAAGCGAGTATCATTCATCTGAAGTGGACCTAAAATGCTCTCTTGTAAAAATACATCTAGCTTTTTACCTGAAAGAACTTCTACCAAATAGCCCAATACATCTGTATTTAGCCCATAACTCCAGCCTTCTCCTGGCTCATGCAAAAGAGGGAGTTTTGCTAGTTTTTTGACTTCCTCTCCTATGGTAGTATTTGCCATCGTAGCAAGGTCAGGAATACCTGCTTTACCATAAATAGCACCTACTCGTTTAGCATCCATAAAACCATAGCTAATCCCAGAAGTATGCGTAAGAAGATGTCTGATAGTGATTGCTTTTTTGGCAGGAGTGCTGGTGTAGCTACTATCTTTTGGGTTAAATTCTTGGAGAATTATAGCATCTTTAAACTCAGGGATATACTTAGAAACAGGCTCATCTAGTAGAAATTTTCCTTCTTCGTAGAGCATCATGGCAGCCACAGAGATAATGGGCTTGGTCATAGAAGCAATTCTAAAAAGGTCATCTTTTTGCATTTCACTTTTATCGGTGATGCCATTTTTGCCATAAGCTTCGTGATAGACTACCTTGCCTTGTCTGGCAATGATGACAACTGCCCCTGGTATCCAGTCTCTGTCTAAGTAATCTTGCATCAGTGTGCCTACTCTTTGTAGCCTTTCACTAGACATACCCACGGACTCTGGAGTAGAAATAGGTAGTTTTTTAAGGGTATTTTGAGCCTGAATAGGCAAGGCGACTCCTAGCATATATGCTAAAAGAATGAAATAAATGAGTGTGTATTTTTTCATAAGTTTATAATTTATGGAGAATTGAGTGTGTTACTTTTCCAAAAATAAGATTATAATCACAGAAAATTAGATGAATTCTTTTATTTTCTTTGTGATTGGAGGGATTGAGTTTTACCCTATCTACTCCTCATACCTCACAAAGGCATCTGCATATTGTGGTTGAGGTTCTATTTCTAGCACCTTTGCCAACACAAGTAGCACAAGTGTGCGAGAGGCAATGCGTCTAGGGATTTTAGCCATCTGACAAAACTCATCTACAGTGATATGATTATGAGCTTCTAGGTATTTCATCAAAATATTCTCTTTGTCTCCATACTTAAATCTGACATCTCTATCACGCACTCGCCCTTTTAAGATTTCACGCATCTCACGGCTTGCCTTCACACTCATATCACTTACACGCACATAAGCAGTTCCAGAAGACTCAGGCTCTTCTAAATCCTCAATTACTCGGTGCATTTGATTGCTTTTAGGGATGGTATAGACCAAGATTTCTCTTTCGGATTCGAGTGTGATTTTTTCTAAATTATAAACAAGCTCAGGAAAACAGTGTTTCTTAAAAGCTTGGTCGAGTGCAAACTCATCTTCAGAGGCGAATTTAAGCCCTCTTATTGTTTTGTCATCATCTATACCAATTAGAAGCGTTCCCCCTTCGGT
>Ga0163144_10018274_pt1 | contig 14198 bp, 7 predicted proteins | sample OliLak19BULKMAT1_FD_123175 | JGI IMG/M metagenome (GOLD analysis project Ga0163144, IMG submission 123175) | Freshwater microbial mat bacterial communities from Lake Vanda, McMurdo Dry Valleys, Antarctica - Oligotrophic Lake LV.19.BULKMAT1 | ecosystem: Environmental > Aquatic > Freshwater > Lake... | reverse complement strand
TATCGGTGCCGTCGTAGCGCCAATTGTAGTACCCCTATTGTTGGTTGCCTATGGGTGGCGAATGGCTTTTGTCCTCACCGGTGCGGTAGGATTTATATGGGTGATATTCTGGTGGATTTATTATGAAATACCGGCAAAACAAAAAAGATTAAAACAGGAAGAATTTAATCTGATCCACAGCGACCCCGTCGATCTGGAACCCGAAAGTAAACCCATACCCTGGATCAAACTCTTTGGTATCCGGCAAACCTGGGCATTTGTCGCCGGTAAGTTAATCCCAGATCCAATCTGGTGGTTTTTTCTCTTTTGGTTGCCCTCTTATTTTTCTTCCACTTTTGCTATTGATCTTAAGAAGCCAAGCCTGGAATTGATATTCGTTTACACCTTTACTACCATTGGCAGCATAGGCGGAGGGTGGTTGTCTGGTTTTCTTATTCAAAGAAACTGGCCGGTATTTAAAGCCAGGAAGACAGCTATGCTGATCTATGCCATCCTGGTGACCCCGATCATTTTCATCCAATATGCCGATTCAAAATGGCTGGTGGTGTCCATGATATCCTTAGCGATGGCTGCCCATGCGGCCTGGAGTGCCAATATCTTTACTACCGTATCGGACATGTTCCCTAAAAGAGCCGTTAGCAGTGTAGTAGGTATCGGTGGCATGGCAGGTGGTATCGGGAGTATTATATTTCCTTTATTTGTAGGCTTTTTGCTGGATAAATATAAAATGTTAGGTAATATCCAAACCGGATACAATATCCTTTTTGTAATCTGTGGCTTTGCTTATTTGGTTGCCTGGGGTTTGAATCACCTGTTTGCACCTAGAATGGAAAAGGTAGAAATATAATCGCGGAGGTGGTTAAATCAAACCTACCAAAACATCCGGTAAAAAGTATCGTTGCCCGGTCATCTGATCATTTCACTATTGCTGCTCTGGTATAGGTAGATTTTTTATCTTCATACCAAATTCGTTTTGCCTTATGTCTCAAACCCGGCAGTTGGCAGCTATTTTGTTTGCCGATATAGTTGGTTTTACCCGGATCATGCAGGAAGATGAACGTAAGGCCAATACACAAAGAAAAAAATTGTACCAAACACTGGAAGGTCAATCTCTATTGCACCAGGGCAAAATCCTAAAATTCAGTGGAGATGGCATACTATGTATGTTTCAAAGCCCCATCGAAGCGGTTAGGGCTGCTATATCGATCCAGGAAGTTATGCAACAGACCCCCCCCCAGGTACCCCTGCGTATAGGTATCCATCAGGGAGACATTATAATCGATGACAATGATATTTTAGGAGATGGGGTCAACCTGGCCGCTCGCCTCGAATCCTTTGCTGTTCCCGGGAGTATTTTTATTTCAGCAAAAGTCCGCGATGAATTAAAAAATCAGATGGACATCAAAACCCAGTCCTTGGGTAAACTTTTATTAAAAAACGTCGCCGATCCTGTTGAGGTATATGCCGTGGCCAATGCGGGTTTGAGTATCTACCCCACCCCGGAATGGAAAAATTAAAGTGTCCCCCGGATGCTAAAAATTAATAACGCATGGGCATTAAACTCCGGAATCAAACTATCGTCTAACCCTTGTTTAACGTATATTAGATAAGTAAACACGTCCTCATGCTTAACTTTGGTCCTTTGGCGGTGACACCATACACCGGTAATTTCGGAAAATCAGAATTACTCCACCTCCTCCGGCGCACCTTATTCGGAGTCAGCAGCAGCGACCTTAAGGCCTTTGAAGGCAAAACTTTGAATGAAGTTGTCGATCAATTATTAAACATCTCCTCTGCAGCCCCTATGCCGCCTATCCGGGCTTATCAGGGAAGGGCACTCACCAATTTTGATTCGGGGGTGCCCTTTGGCCAAACTTGGATCAATATCAGACCCAATCCGGCAGAACAAAATCCCAACGGTGCCCGTCGGGGTTCCTATAAACAATGGTGGATTCAATTGATGACTCAGCAGGAAAGGACCTTGAGGGAAAAAATGGTTTTGTTCTGGCACAATCACCTGGTCACCGATACTAATGATGTGGTCGACCTGCCCGACCTGGCATATCGCTACAACATTCTTTTAAGGGCTTCCTGCATCGGTAATTTCCGTAAACTCATGTATGACATTACCGTGGATGGTGCGATGCTAAGATACCTCAACGGCGAAAAGAACACGTCGGCCGCTCCGGACGAAAATTATGGAAGGGAATTACAGGAATTGTTTTGTCTGGGTAAGGGTCCGGGTTCAAAATACACGGAAGACGACGTCAAGGCAGCGGCAAAAGTACTTACAGGATGGACTATAAATTATGCAGATAATTATCAGCCCTTGTTCCGCCCCAACAGGCACGACAATAAGGATAAACAATTTTCCTCATTTTACGCTAATAAGTTGATCAAAGGAAAGTCAACCACAACGGCGGGTTCCGAAGAACTCAACGAATTACTCGATATGATTTTTGCCCAGGAGGAAACCGCAAAATTCCTGGTTCGTAAACTCATTACTTTTTTTATTTATTACGACATCACCCCTGAAACAGAAGCTAATCTGGTTACGCCTTTGGCGGAATTGTTCAGGAGTTCAGGTTATGAGATCAAACCGGTCCTCAAAGCTTTGTTTACCAGTGACTGGTTTTTTAAATCGGAATACAGAGGGGTAATGATCAAAAGCCCGGCTGATTTTACTATCGGTATGGCCCGGCAACTGGAAATACCCTGGCCAGCCGAACAGAATGCATTTGAATCCCGCTATTTTTTTGCTTCCCAGTTGTTTAATGGCATGAACAGTCAAGGCCTGGAATTGGGAGATCCTCCCAATGTAGCGGGATGGCCGGCTTATTATCAAAGTCCTTCGTTTCATGAGTTGTGGGTGGATACTGCAACTTATCCTGCTCGTTTGACCGTCATCGATAACCTGGTGGTAAGAGGAATCAGCACCGGGAACGGCACACAATGGGTCTACAACGAGAGTAAAAACAAGGTATTTAAAGCAGACACGGTAGCCGTGGTTAAAAAGCTGAATTCCCCTCACGATCCGAATTTACTGATCGCCCAATTGGTAGAATTATTTTATGGCCCCGGTGTATCTCAAAGCATTAAAGATGCACTCAAAACCACTTATTTGCTTAAAGGCCAATCTTCCGACATCTACTGGACAGCGGCTTATTCTGATTACGCTGCAAACCCCGCTACCACTAATCCGGACGCCAGGCAAGTTCCCAAACAGCTGCAGGACCTTTTTGTGTATATGTTTTCTGCTGCTGAATTTCATCTCCATTAATTCTCCATTCAAGATTTGACCATGAAAAGAAGATCATTTATAAAAAATATACCCGGAGCAGCAGCGGCAACCGTCATTGGTGGTCATTCCATCAGTGCGGCACCTTCCAACCCGATGTTGCAGGCTTTGTATGATATGATGTATGAGACTGACCGGGTATTGGTCATCGTTCAATGCAATGGGGGCAATGATGGCCTCAATACGATCTTTCCACTGGATCAATACGACAATTTAAAAGTGGTGCGCAGCAACATGCTTATGAATGCCTCCAGCATCCTCAAGCTCACCGATAAAACAGGGATCCACCCTGCTATGGCAGCGCTGGCGGATATGTATAAGGAAGGTAAAATGGGGGTAATCCAGAATGTTGGTTACCCAAATTTCAGTTATTCCCATTTCAGGGCAACTGACATTTGGTTGAGTGCATCGGACTCCAATGAGTTTTTGGACAGTGGTTGGGCCGGCCGATACCTGAATTACGAATATGCCAATTACCCTATGGGTTACCCCAATAGCGTGATGCCGGATCCCCTGGCTATCCGGGTCGGAGAAGGGATTGGATTGGGGTTACAGATGATAGGGGTCAATATGGGCATTTCCATCAATAGTGCCAGTGATCCGGTCAACCTGACTGGCAATATTTTTAAAGATCCGGCTCCCGCAGACTACCTCGGTAAAGAATTATCCTATCTCAGGGAGGTTCAACGGCAGGCGGATAAATTTGGCGATGTCATTCTCGCCGCTTACAACAAATCCAAAAACCTTTCTTCTAAATATCCTGTGGTAAACGGGACTTCAACGGCCAATAACCTGACCAATCAGCTCAAAATTGTAGCCCGTCTGATTGCCGGTGGATTGAAGACCCGCATTTATTGGGTGAGTACAGGCGGATTTGATACCCACTCGACCCAGGTCGACGCTGCCAATTTTACCCAGGGTGCTCATGCCAATTTATTAAAAGGCATATCCGATAATATCGCCGCTTTTTCCGATGATGTAAAATTGCTGGGTCTGGAAGATCGTGTGGCAGGTTTTACGTTTTCCGAATTCGGACGTAGGATAAGATCCAATGCTTCCCTGGGCACCGATCATGGTTCTGCTTTGCCTGTTATCTACTTTGGTAAAAATATTATACCCGGTGTGGTGGGCACCAATCCTATAATCAATGCCAACGCTGATTTCAACAGCAACCTCCCTATGCAATACGATTTCAGGTCTGTTTATGGTAGTTTTCTCAATCAATGGTTTTGTGTTCCACAGGCTGATGTCAATGCCATTTTGTTTGATAAATTTCAAAATTTACCCATCCTCCACCCTGCCTCTTGCCTGTCTACAGCAACTCACGATCAAAATACCATCAATGGAATCCCGGTGGTCAAGGTTTACCCCAATCCATTTGTGACCAAGACGAGGATCGACTTTGAAAGTTTTGGTGGGTTTGTGCGGTTGCAGGTGTTTAATAATCAAGGTGCTTTAATTAAATCCCTCGTCAATAATGAATTGAATAAAGGCAAGTATACTATGGACCTGGACCTGGAAGGCCAATCCTCCGGCACCTATTATGCCCGCTGGGAAAACGGTCCACTACAACAAGTCAAAGGGATGCTTAAGGTCCAGTAAAAAGATCGTTATAAATATTCTTTTAGGTCATATCGGCATCTGATGTTTGAAACAAAGTGGCTGGAGACCTGGATCATATTCTACTTTTACCAGATGATACATTCCATACTCCGGGTTAAAAACATCCAGAACCGGCCGAAGTTGGATGACCAGAATATTGGAAACATCCGTATTAAAAACCCATCATGATCATTGGATATTTCTCCCGGGAAATTATCGTTAAATTAAAATAGGTATCAAATTCTATAGCCAGGCCATCCCGGATGGCGGAGTAAAATATACTGCTCCTTAAATTAAAGTACTGCGCGATAATACTTTCTGAAGAAAATTTTTTTTAGGGGGGGCTATTTCACTACACTTCCATTTTCTGCTTCTGTCCGCGGCTCCACAAATTTTAGACCTCCATCGGTATTTTCAGACAACAAAATCATACCATTGGAATCAATGCCCTTCATCTTCCGGGGAGCCAGATTGGCAACGATCACCACCCGCTGACCGGGGAGATCAGCAGGCTTAAAATGCTGGGCAATACCACTCAAAATAGTCCGTTGCTCAAAACCCAGGTCAACGGTAAGGTGTAACAATTTGTCTGCTTTAGCGACTTTTTCTGCAGTTAGTATGGTACCGGCCCGGAGATCGACCTTATTAAATTCTTCGATGGAGATGGTGTCTTTCAGCGGGATGCTTTGTACCGGTGTAGGGGCAACTAAAGCGTGGCCGCGTTTCAGTTTATTCATCTGGGCCTCAATTAGTTGGTCATCAACCCGTGAGAATAAATGGACCGCTTCATTGATTTTATGACCTACGGGCACAAGTAATTCCCCTTCCGATAATTTGTCTAATAAATCGTTGAGTTCATTATGATCTTTCAGACCTTCCAGCCCTAACTGCAACCTCAATTTATCAGAAGTAAACGGCATAAACGGGCGTATAGACACACTCAGGGCAGTAGCCAATTGAGCGCAATAATTGAGTACTACTTTAGCTACTTCCGGTTCTGTTTTTTCTTTTTTCCAGGGTTCATTTGCCTGTAATATGGTGTTTCCGGTACTGGACATATCCATCAGGCTTTTTAAGGCATCGCGAAACCGGAACTCTCGGATGCTTTGATTCAGGTCCTGGATCCGGTCGAAAAGGTTTAACAATTCTACTTCATGAAAAGAATCAAAATCCGGCTCCTCTGTGCCGACAAACGGTTGATCGGGATTAAAATCGGGGATTAGGCCACCATAATATTTGTTGATCAAAACACAGACTCTGTTGAAAAAATTGGCCAGGTTGTTGACGAGTTCATTGTTGTTGGCATCCTGAAACCCTTTCCAGGTAAACTCACTATCCCTCTGCTCGGGCATCATTTTGATGAGATAATACCTCAGGACATCTTCCTGACCAGGCCATTCGTCCAGGTATTCATGGATCCACACCGCCCAATTGCGTGAAGTAGATACCTTGTCCCCTTCCAGGTTCATAAACTGATTGGCAGGCACATTGATGGGAAGGTTATACCCACCGTGGGATTTGAGGATGGTCGGGAATATAAGGCAATGAAATACGATATTGTCCTTGCCGATAAAATGGATCAAAGCGGTTTCCGGATTTTTCCAATACTTTTCCCAATCCTCCTGATGTTCGAGTGCCCAGGTTTTGGTGGCACTGATATAACCGATCGGGGCATCCAGCCAAACATATAATTTTTTTCCCACAGAACCCGGGATTTCCTGGGGTACATCTACACCCCAATCCAGGTCGCGGGTCATAGAGCGGGGTTCCAATCCGCCATCAAGCCACGATTTACATTGGCCGAGTACATGGGGTTTCCAATCATTGGGATCATGATGCTCCACACCGTCCAATTTTCCGGTTTCAATCCATTCCCTCAGCCATTCCTGGTGTTTATTGAGTTGTAGATACCAATGTTTGGTAGGCTTCATCACTAGGGTATTGCCGCTCAAGGTGGATTTTGGGTCAATAAGGTCTGTAGGGCTCAGCGTAGAACCGCACCGTTCACACTGATCACCATAGGCAGAAGGATTTCCACATTTTGGGCAGGTACCCGTTATATACCGGTCAGCTAAAAACTGTTGGACGGATTCATCATAATATTGTTCGCTTTCCAATTCCTGGAATTCGCCTTTTTGATAAAGAGTTCTGAAAAAATCCTGGCTGGTTTCATGATGGATGGGAGCCGATGTCCGGTCATAGATATCAAAGGAAATTCCAATACGCTCAAAAGTAGATTTAATTTGTTGGTGATATTGGTCTATGATCTTTTTCGGTGTGGTATTTTCTTTTCTTGCTTTTACGGTGATGGCTGCTCCATGTTCGTCAGAGCCACAAACCCACAATACTTCTTTTCCCGTCAGCCGGAGGAACCGCACAAAAATATCTGCTGAAAGATAGGCTCCGGTGAGGTGGCCAATGTGCAGTGGGCCATTGGCATAGGGTAATGCAGAGGTGACGAGGTATCTTTTGATCTCCATAGTTCAGGGTGGTCAAAAATAGGAAAATAAACAGGATGCTGCGGCAAGATAGGTGAAAACGTGGTACGACAGGCCAAAGGCCGAAATAGAGGATGTTAAGGAAATATACTTTCGCGGGTAGTCTGATAGTTTCAAAAAAATATAACTCTTGTCTCCTTATGTGCTCAATTTTACTAACTTTATTAAAACATTTGTTTGAGCACGCACCACGTTGCCAAATTTATTGTGGCAAACGGACTCGCTATCCCTGGTATTATAATATTGTTGATCATGGCCTGGAGGTCGGATGGATTTTATCATCCGGATGAACATTATCAACTATTGGAGTATGCCAATTTTAAATCCGGTCTGACACTTAAAGAAGGGTTGGCCTGGGAATTTCATGATCAGATCAGGCCAGGATTGCAGCCCTTCATTGCCTATGCCGTTATGAGTGGTTTGCGTACACTGGGCCTCACTAATCCATTTCATCTGGCTTTTATGCTGAGGCTGTTTTCGGCTTTATTGAGTTTAATTTTAATTCTCCAGACAGCCCGATACATTCAGACACAACATGCTTCGAGAAAAGCCAGCCAGGGTTTTTTGGTACTTAGTTTTTTTTTATGGCTTGCTCCATTTCTGCATGTTCGATTTTCATCTGAAAACTGGTCTGCGCTATCGTTTTTTAGCGGAATCTTGTTTGTTTTAAATTCTACAGGGGATTCGGTAAAGAAAAAAATATTCAAACTATTATTAGGTGGGTTATTAGTGAGCCTGGCCTTTCAATTGAGGTACCAGATGGCTTTTGCTATACTTGGTTTTTTGGCCTGGTTACTGGTTTTCCGGAAATTGAATCTCCAGCAATGGTTTTATTTTATAGCTGGCACTCTGTTTGGCCTTGTGATAGGTTTTGCAGTAGATTACTGGTTGTATCATTCCTGGCAATTCACTCCTTATATATATTTTCATTCCAACATCACGCAAGGCATGGCATCCACTTTCGGTACAGCTCCCTGGTGGTATTATTTTACAGAATTATTCAAAACACTTGGCCCTGGACTAAATTTTTTATTATTGGGTTTGTTTTTAATCGGGATATGGAGATCCCGCAGACATCCATTTACCTGGATGTTGATACCGTTTATTATCGGCCATGTGTTAGTGGGCCACAAGGAATTGAGATTTATGTTTCCGATGCTGATCCCTTTTCTATATTTTGTCAGTACCGGGTGGCCAGGAATTCCTGACCGTATACGACAGCATATCCTCATCAAACCGATAGCCGTTGTACTGATGGGTATTAATATACTATTATTGATTTATCGACTGAAAGAACCAGCAGAAAAACTGATGCCCTATTATCGTTATTTATATGATCGGGCACCGCCGTCCGGCAATGCTATTTTGGTGTTTTATTATGAACCCAACTCTACCGTTTTCACCAACAGCATCTATGGACCGGGCAACCTTCGTTTGACGTTTTACCGTCCTCCAAAGCTCAAACAGATCCCCATTCGAAACCCTTCGGAAATGGACCAATTCGATATATCAAAAACACAAAATTTTGTGATCAATGTCTATCCGACACTTCCTCCGTCACGCACAAAAAACCAGGGCCTGGCATTTAAATACTCCGCCTGGTTATTCTCTGATTTGAGAAAATTTCAATTTTTTAAAAAAACAACTTTACCCTGGAAGATTTTTTACCTTCAAAACAAATGAAGTGTCATTTTAGAAATTGGGGTCCTGGTCGGAAATGATTTAGTTTATGAAAATGGTGGGACAAACAGATCTCCCGGACCTGAAAATCGGACTAGATTCGGGTGTATGACAAATTGCAGGTTTAAAGAATTTGAATAAAACGAGACCTGGAAGCCCGCCTGGCCAAGACGGACAGGGTTTTTAGTTGGTTTAATAAGGTTTCAAACCCTGTCCGCCGACAGGCGGGCTCCCAGGTCTTGTAAAAAAATCCAAAAACCTGCAATTTGTCATACACACCCTAGATTCCTTAAAACGGCGATGATTTATTTTTTTTCCTATATTTGAAAAATAATGATAAGGTCCAGCCATTTTTGCCATTTGTATTGTATGCCGCAAGGCATGCATTGATCTATATAACCCATTGTTTTTTACCGATCCTTGCCAAATTTTAATTTTTTTATTTATTCACTAATTTTTATTAATAACTTTTAATTTTTTTCTATGTCCAGTTACAGATTTGAAACGCTTCAGTTACACGCCGGTCAACAGATCGATCCGACCACCAAATCCCGGGCGGTCCCGATCTACCAAACCACTTCTTATGGTTTTGACAATTCCGACCATGCAGCCAATTTATTCGGTCTTCGCCAGTTCGGAAATATCTACACCCGCATTATGAATCCCACGACGGATGTTTTTGAACAAAGAATGGCAGCCCTGGAAGGCGGTGTAGCCGCACTTGCGACAGGTTCAGGTCAGGCAGCCCAGTTTATTGCATTAAATAACATCCTGCAGGCCGGTGACAATTTTGTGTCCACTAGTTATTTATATGGAGGCACCTATAACCAATTTAAAGTGGCCTTTAAGCGCCTCGGAATAGACGTACGTTTTGCAGAAGGAGACAATGCAGCCAGTTTTGAAAAACACATCGATGGGAATACCAAGGCCATTTACCTGGAGACCATTGGCAACCCTAAATTAAATATTCCGGACTTTGAAGCATTTGTCGCCCTGAGTAAAAAATATGATTTACCCATTGTAGTGGATAACACCTTTGGCGCCGGTGGATATCTTTTTCAACCTTTAAAACACGGTGCCCATATTGTCGTCAATTCAGCTACCAAATGGATCGGCGGGCATGGAACCAGCATTGGCGGGATCATCATCGATGGCGGTAACTACAATTGGGGCAATGGTAAATTCCCTCAATTTACAGAACCCAGTGAGGGTTACCACGGCCTGAAATTCTGGGATGTATTCGGAGAAGGCAATCCCCTGGGTATGCCTAATGTAGCGTTCAGCATTCGTGCCCGGGTGGAAGGTCTGCGCGATTTCGGCCCTTCCCTCAGCCCATTCAATTCCTTCCTTTTCCTTCAAGGCCTGGAAACCCTGAGCTTAAGGGTACAGCGCCATGTAGACAATGCCATGGCCCTGGCCACCTGGCTGGAAGGCCATGATAAAGTGGACTTTGTTTGGTATCCCGGACTCCCATCCAGCCCCTATCATACTTTGGCAAAAAAATACCTGACCAATGGATTCGGAGGTATACTGCAATTCGGTATAAAAGGTGGAATAGAAAACGGAAAAAAATTCATTGATTCCCTCAAATTGATCAGCCATCTGGCCAATGTGGGTGATGCTAAATCCCTGGCTATACATCCGGCTTCGACAACACATCAACAATTGAGCGAGACTGAACAGCAGGCCTCCGGCGTATTGCCCAATCTGGTGCGGATCAGTGCAGGTCTGGAGCATATCGAAGACATCAAGGCTGACATTCAGCAGGCCTTTGACCAGGTATTTGGATGAGTTGAGAAGCGGTGAAGTTTGGATGTCAGGCCCTTGTGAAGGCCTTGCAATATTGTTTTTTATAGATTATTGTATATAAAGAGAGCCGGAGCATTGCCCCGGCTCTTTAATTACCCTTACTCTGTTATAGAAACTATCTCATTTTTCCTATCCGTAGAGCCAAACTGCAAGTAGGGTTTTGATTATTTCTAAACCCATTGTATTGAAAGAGTACGGCAATCGGGATAAGCATTATAGATCAGTTGGAATATATCATTTACCGGATTTGTGCTCTTTGGCAAATAGAATGGAATACACCATCTTATTTCAGAATTAATTTCAGGGCTACAGCTTTTGAATTCCAATAAACATTCATATAATAAAACCCGGCTGGCCGGTTTGAAATATCAAATTTTAAAAGATAGCCGTCGTCTTCATATATTTTCTGTCCCTGGGCATTGTATATTTCAATCGATTCTGGTGGATTCAAATTACCATAAAGCTTCAACTGGAAGTAGCCGTCTGAAGGATTTGGATATACTACAAGCGCAGGGAGATGATTACCGCAATTTTTAACTGATATGGTTTTGCTGTATTCAACATGTCCATTAAAGTCGGTTTGTTTTAGCCTGTAAAATGAAATCTCGCTGCTGGGTCGAAGATCAGTGAGGGTATAATGATGCAGGTCGAAGGTAGTACCGTTCCCTCCAACCGTTCCCACCTGTTCCCAATTCCGGTCAACTCCACTTCTTTCAACACTGAAAAAATCATTATTGATTTCACTGATGGTCATCCAGGACAACACGACCTGTTGTCTTTTGCAAAGTCCTGAAAACGAATATAAACGGATGGGGAATGAGGCTACAGATCCTGGTATATTTATGACGTCTTCGTAAACCGATGCTGCTCCAAGCGTAGACCACATGTTTCCCTCCAGGTTTCCTCCTACTCCCATAGAAATGGCCCCGTTGTTTGCTATCATGCGCCCTTTCATAATAGTTGTGGCAGCCATGGATATGGCACCTTCAGATATCCAGAATATATTACTTGCAGATGCACCATTAATCAAGGTTACTGTGGCACCTGCACCCGTGGTCAGTGCTCCTCCAAACTTAAAAATAAATACGGCATTCGGATTCCCCTGACCATCCAAAACCAGGTTTCCATCTACGGATCCCGCTGCAGCAATAGAATAAACTCCTGGCGTTAATGTTTCCCCGAGGCCAAAAACGGCTGCATGTTCTGTGGAAGTTGGAGGGGTAAAGTATAGTTGAACATAAGCAGCGTCCAGATCAATGGTAGCTTGCGCAGTAGCCGCATTATCGATTTCAAAACTTCCGTTAACTACACTGGGTGGATCGAAACCTGTGATTGCGCCCACTTCTGTTCCGATATCTCCCGTAATATTTGAGGTGGATGTATTGTCAATTGCTCCTCCCGAAGTAAAGATTGCAAAATTCGCTACGGTACCGAGGTTAGGGGTTTCACCCGGATTTAGAAAGGGGAATGGGGTGAGGGATATCCTGGAAGCATAGATACTGGCTTCCCCAATGGTGGATAACATCCTGCCGACTAAGTTCCCACCTGCCCCCAATGAAATGGCCCCATTGTTCGCGATCAAAGTGCCTTTCATTGCAGTTGATGCAGCCATGGAGATGGCCCCTTCTGCTATCCAATACACATTGGTTGCCTGGGCACCATTGATCAAGGTAACCGAAGAACCAGCTCCGGTAGTAAAAGCCCCGCCGAACTTAAAAATAAATATAGCGTTAGGATTTCCCTGGGCATTGAGTATAAGGTTTCCGGCCAATGAGCCCGCCGCAGCGATTGAGTATACCCCGGCAAGGAGCGTTTCTCCTCCTCCAAATACCGCATCATGATCAGTGGAGGTTGAAGCAGTATTGAAAAGTTGCTGGTAGGCGACTTGCAGATCAATCTTAGCTTGCATTGTGGCCGCATTGGAGGATTCAATATTGCCATAGACCACCGTTGGCGGACCAAACCCTGTGATGGCGCCGACATCTGTACCGATATCCCCATTGACGTGTGAAATACCGGTATTAACCAAGGCTCCCTCCGATGTGAATAAAACAAAGTTGGCTATCGATCCCAATTCCGGAGATTGGGCACCAGTAGTACTCATGCCTGTAAATATTGTAAGGAGGATTATAACAAATATTTCAAATCGTGCCTTCATTTTTATTGAATTTTAATTTGATAGAAAGAGAATAAAATAAGATGACCCTCCACCAGGGTGGTTTGATTATCAAAAAGCCTATAACCTTGGTTTCCTTTTAATGGCCATTTGGCCATGAGGTAATCAGGTCCAACTTATTTATTCCGGTATCGGGGCAATTTAAAATATGCTCTCTCCCAAATGCGATCAGGAAAGTTTGCAATAATCTAATGGTTTCGTAACATGCCTGAGCAGTTATCGCGTAATTGGTATCTCTTACCTGTAAAGTTCGATCCAAAGTATGTTCATTTCTGTTACAAAAATCTATAAAAAATTTACATAAGTCCCACTTCATCATTCGATCCGATGCGTCGGATTATTCGATCAGATGCGTCGGATCATTCGATCAGATGCGTCGGATCATTCAATTTTATTCGATTTTATTCGATCCGATGCGTCGGATTATTTGATCCGATGCGTCGGATCATTCGATTCCGGCTTATCCTCCGAAATCGTCGAAAGCTATATTTTCCTTAGGTACACCCATGTCATCCAATAACTTAATGACGGCAGCATTCATCATGGGCGGACCACAGAAATAATATTCAATTTCTTCCGGTTCGGGGTGGGTTTTGAGGTAATTATCATACAACACTTTGTGTATAAATCCGACAAATCCGTCCCCTTCACGGTCATCCATGTCTTTGCTGATTTTCCAGTTGTCTTCTGGCATAGGTTCAGACAAGGCGATATAATATCTGAAATTGGGAAATTCCTTCTCGATAGCACGGAATTCCTCAGTATAAAATAGTTCGCGTTTCGAGCGGCCTCCATACCAATAGGTCACTTTGCGATCCGTGGTTTTCAGGGTCTGAAACAAATGGAACAGATGGGACCGAAGAGGAGCCATACCAGCTCCCCCGCCTACATATATCATTTCTTTTTTTGTGGGTTTAATAAAAAACTCACCATAGGGTCCACTGACCATTACCTTATCCCCGGGTTTGAGTGCAAACGTGTAACTCGAACATATACCAGGATTGACATCCATCCATCCGTTGGTCTTTTTATCCCAGGGTGGAGTCGCTATACGGATATTGAGTTTGACGATATTACCTTCTGCTGGGTGATTGGCCATAGAGTATGCCCGGAAGATTTCTTCTTTATTCACCAT
>Ga0163144_10018273_pt1 | contig 14199 bp, 15 predicted proteins | sample OliLak19BULKMAT1_FD_123175 | JGI IMG/M metagenome (GOLD analysis project Ga0163144, IMG submission 123175) | Freshwater microbial mat bacterial communities from Lake Vanda, McMurdo Dry Valleys, Antarctica - Oligotrophic Lake LV.19.BULKMAT1 | ecosystem: Environmental > Aquatic > Freshwater >... | reverse complement strand
GCTCGAGCACCATCGCGTCGTGGTCGAGTCGCACCAGCTGCTCGGCTGCGTCTTGGCGCTCTTCACGCAGCCGAAAGGTGAGCCCGAAGAGCCTGCCTTGGCTCGCGGCGAGCGCGTGCTCGAACTGCTCCATCTGCGCCGCCCGCTCGCGCTCGCACGCCTCGAGCTCGACGACGCGCTCCTCGAGCGACAGGCGCGCAGCGAGCGCGTCCCCGTGCTGACGCTCGAGCTCCACGATGCGCGCCTCGGCGTGCCGCAGCGTCCGCGCGACCTCGTCGCGCTCTACCGCGAGCTCTTGGAACGCACGCAAGAGATGCCCAGCGCTCGACTCCAGCTCCGCGCTCGTCGCGGCTTGCTTGCGCAGCTGTTCGTCCGCGGTACGCAGCACCGCATCGTGCTCCGCGCGCAGCGACACGGCCTCTTCACGAGCCTGGTCGAGCGCCTTCTCGAAAAAATCGGCGTGCTCCTCGGCGGCGCGGAGCAACTCCCGAGTGTCCGTGAGTTGCTGCTCGAGCGCGTCGCGCGCAACGCCTGCCGCCGACTCACGGAGCTCGATCTCCTTGGCAAGACGTCCCGCGTGCGCAGCCTCCACCGCGATCTGACTCTGCGCGTCCGACACCTCGCTCTCGAGGAGCTCGATGCGCTCGGCGGCCGCCGTCGTGGCCTGGCGCGCCTGGCTCCGCAGCCGACGCTCCGACGCGAGCTCCGCGTCGAGGGCCGCGATGCGCGCCTCGCGCTCCTCGAGCGCATCGCGGTCTTGCAGCCCACTCGCGGCTGACTGCGCGTTGGCATCGCGAAGCGCGAGCTCCAGCTGCGCCACGCGCGCCTCGAACCCGGCGCGCCGCTGCTCGAGCTCATGCACGACGCTCGACATCGCGTCGAGGCGCAGTCGCGGCTCGCGCGGCGCGACGATGCCGAACGCCTTCTCGAGCCGCTCGATCACCGCGGCCACCGGGGGATCCGTCGTGCCCGGCGCCGGCACGATCAGCGCGGGGTTGGTCGACTCGAGCGCGAACTCCGACGCGTACGAGCCCCAGAGCGCGACGGCGAGCAGTGCCCTCGGCCCCGACGCGCGCAGCCCGCGCAGCGTCGAGAGCAGCTCCACCAGACGCGCCGCGTCTCGCTCTCCGTCGATGCGCGCGCCGACCACGATCGCGTCGGTCCCCGCCAGCAAGAGGCGCGACTCGCCGCCGGCAGCGCCGCACGGCACGAAGTCGAGGACGTCTCCGTTGGTCACGGGCACTCGACGCAGCGAAACGAGCAGGCCTTCGAGGAGCGCGTCGTCGGCTACCACACCGATTTCTAGTGTCCGTCCCATTTCAGCTCCCTTCGGTTGGCTCCTCACGGAGCGCGACCGGAAACAACACCTCGTCGACCAGCCGCCGCGCGAGCGGGGCCCCGTACGTCTTCTCGAGGAACGGCACCGCCGGCTCGTCCTCGGCGTGGCACGCCACGTAGCGGCCGCGCGCGCGCGCCGCGTCCGTCGCGTCACCGGCCTCTGGCTCGGCGCATCTCGCGCGCTCCATCCACCGCTCGAGCACGAGCGCCATCGCGCGCGCCCCTTCTTCGAACGCACCGTCGGCGCGGGGCTTCCGGAAGATCGGACGACGCGAGAAGATCTGCTCGGCCCACCGCGGCATTGGAGGGGTCTCACCGAGCGCGTCGAACTGCGGCCCAATGTCGTCCATGACGCCCACGTCGCGCGCCGCGAGCGGGAACAGATCCGCCACCACGAGGTGCAACCGTCCGCGAAACACGAGCACCTCAATGCCTGGGATCGGCGTCGTGAAGCCGTCCTCCGGGTACACGATGGCGTTGAGCACCCACGTGCCCGGACCGTCGATCCGCGCGAGCCGTCCCCACCGCACCCCGCGCGCCGCGAAGACCTCGTTGCGCATCACGAGCGGCTTGCCGCCGTACGCGCCTTCGATTCGCGCGAGCTCGGCGGGCAGCGCGACCGTCCGGTGCTCGGGCAGCGAGCGCACCGCGCTCCCGAACGCTTCGAACACCGTGTCGAGCGCGCCAAGCTCGCTCATCGCAGTTCCGCCGGGCTTGCCGACCCGCGCAGCGGACGCGCGACCGACAGCGCGCGGATACGCGACACGATCGCCGCGACACCCTCCGCGAACGCGCCCGTCGGTCCCGGGTCGTAGAGCCCTGCGGCGTCGAGCGCGCGCCGCTCCACCTCCGCCTCGTACGGCAAGATCACCGACGCTACCGGCAACCCTTGCACCGCCTCTCGCACGAGCGACACGACGCGCGCCGCGCCTGTCTCCCGCGGTCGCACGGGGCCGACGGCGACGGCTACCAGGCGCGCGCGCTCCGGGTATTCGTGGCGTACGTCGAGCACGACACGCAGCGCCGCAGGTAACGCGCGCACGCCCGCGGAGGTCGCTGGGATCGTGATCACGAGGTGCTCGCACGCGATCGCGCCGGTGAGCGATCCGGAGGCGCCCACCGGCGGCAGATCGAGGAGCACGTGGTCGTGCGTCGCGCCGAGGTGCGCGCAGAGCGCCGCCGTCGTGTCCTTCGGGCACGACAGACCGGAGCCGAGGAAGCGCCCCGGATCTACCGGTACGATCGACACGCCCGAGGTGATCTCCACGGGCCGCGCGCGCTTGGCCTCGTCGGGTGTCCACGCGTGCACATCCGAGAGCGGACGCTCGGGCCGCGCGCCGAGGCGCCGCGAGAGTTCCCCGATCGGATCGAGATCGACCAGCGCCGTGCGGTCCCCGCGCAGCTCGAGTCGACGTGCGACCGCACCCGCGAGCGTGGTCGCTCCACCACCATGGAGCGCCGGAAGGAACGCGAGAATCACGAGAGACCTCCCATCACGAGCTCGGCGCGCTCACAGTCGACGCGCGCTGTTCGCCCATCGCGCAGCGCGATCCGTAGTCCGGCGGGGCTTTGCAGCAGCGCGCCGGTCGACGGCAACCTCAACTGTCGCGCGGCGCCGGCGTCGACGTCGATTACGACGGCATGATGCCCGGTGATGTCCAAGCCGACGAGGCGCTCTCCGTAATCGGTCGGCGCTGCGTGTAGCGCCTCGAGCGGGAACGGGAGTGCGACGCGCGTCAGCTCGAGCCCGGCTTCGGAATACACGCGCAGCTGACGTCCCGCGCTGCCGCCCGTGGTCGCGACGTCGCCCGCGTGACGCCGAAAAGCCACCACGCACGGCAAGCCAAAGAGCGGGTCAGGCGCGCACGTCACGCCGCCGACCGAGAGCCAGCGGTGATCGCGCACTGCGAGCCCGCCGGGCGCCGCTGCACAGACGTCGGCGCCGGCTTCCGCGCCCGCGTTTACGCGCCACGTCGGCGCGCCGTCGCCGCGCAGCTTCAGCACATCGCCGTCGCGCACCACCGTCCAGCCGCTCGCCGCGTCGAAGGCGAGCGCGCCGTCGGGTCGCGTCGCGTCCGCGTCGAGGTCGCGCTCGAGCGCCTGCACGAACGCGTACGGCGTTTGAAAGCGGGCCTCGGGTCGCTTCTCGAGCGCGCGCAACACCGATGGCCGCGCGCGAGCCGGCAGCGGCTCGGCGTCGGGCTCTACACTCTCGTGGGCGTCGAGCACCACACGCGGCTCTCCGACGAACGGTCGCTCCCCCGCCAGCAGCTCGTACGCGAGCACGCCGAGCGCATAGACGTCGGCGCGCGTATCGCACGCGCCACGGATCTGCTCGGGTGCCATGTACGCTGGCGAGCCCGCGTCACCGAGCGCGTCGCCCATCCGCACGCTCTCGGCCGCGCCATAGTCGCAGAGCAGCACGCGCGGAAAGATCGAGTCTTCGGCGAGCAGTACGTTCTCAGGCTTCAGATCGCGGTGCACGATGCCGGCCGCGTGCAGCACATCGAGAGCGCGCGCGACCTGCACGAGCACGTGCCGCGCGAAGGCCAAGCTCACCCGCCGGTCGAGCCGCCCGCGCAGGTTGCCGCCGAGCGCGAGGTCGAACGCGACGTAGCGGCGGCGCGCGCCCAGGTAGCCCATGTCGTGCGCCGCGAGCAGGTTCGGATGACGCAGGTCGAAGCCGACTCCCGCCTCGCGCACGAAGCCATCGCCGAGCGACGGCGGCAAGAAGACCTTCAACGCGCGGACCCCGCCGCGCTGCTCGTCGCGCGCTTCGAACACGCGGCTGAAGGACCCGCGGCCGATCTCACGTAGGAGCGTGTATGGACCGACCGAGCTCCCTGCGCCGAGCGTGTCGATGGAGAGCGATGTGCTCACGCCGCCGCCCGCCCCGTCAGCGCTGTTCGTGCCATCTGGAGGTGTTCGGGCGCGAATGAGGCATCTCCGAGCCAAGCGTCGAAATCGAACGATCGAAGCGCATCGGAAAATTCACCGCCGCGCGCAAAAACGGACTTTACGTCGCGGTATACGTCGACGATCTTCAGCGCCGGCACCCGCTCGGCCGCGCGCACCGCGACGCGTCGGTTCTCCCACGACCAACTGCCGGGCGAGGTCTCAGTGATGATGCGGTCTAGGATGCGCGGCCCGAGGTACTCCTCTGCGGCGCGCAAGAGACCCGTGGTTGCCTCTTCGAGCTCGCGCTTTCCGATCCGTGCCTCGGGCGCGGACGTCGCCGGGGCGGCCATCGGCGCAGACGGAGCGCGGGGTGGCGCAGCCTCGCGCACCGGCACCGGACGCGCGAGCTTCGCGAGCGCCGGCTTGCGCCTGAGCAGCACGCGCACCGGGTCGAACGCCACGGTCGCCGCGTCGAAGCGTGCGACCACCCGCGAGGTGGCCCAGCCGAGCAGCGTAGACTTGCCGCGACCGTTGGTGTGGCCGTTCGCAGTGCTCGCCGCCTTGGGCTGCGGCGAAGACGGGCGCGACGCGCTACGCAAGATCGACTCGGTCAGCCCCGTCACCGGCGCCTCCCGCGCGAACACTGCGACGTCGGGCACCAGACGCATCACCTTCGCGATGTCGACGCCCTTCTCCACCACGACAATCAGCGCAACGTCGGGCAACACCCGCACGCCCACGCCGCCGCGCGTCATACGCAGATCGAGCGAGAACATCGCGAGCCCCGACCGCCGCCGGATCACGTCGAGCCCGCGCGCGACGTCGATCGCAGTGCGCGGATCAGGGAGCAGCTCGCCGGCGCGCTCGACCGGCGCCCCGTCCGCATCGAGCGCCATCACCGCGATGACCCCGCCTCGAGGCTCGTCGCGCTGCACGCGCCGCGGCTCCTGCTCGATCGGTGCCGTGAGCGACTCGAAGCGCACCTCCACCTTGCCGTCTTTGAGCACGCCCGCGACGAGCTCGCCGATGCCGAAGGCATGATCGATCGCCTGCGCGAGCGGCTCGATCGTGCCGATCGGCAAGCGCACCAAGCGGTCCCGCGACCGCTCCGGCGCGGGCGACGTTCCGTCGAGCGGATCTCGGGCGAGGCGCACGTAGCCCTCGACCGAAGCGTTGCCTTTCGCGTACGCCGGCACGATGGCGCGCGCGAGGCGCGAGAGTTCGAGTGCCGTGCGCACCACGCGCGCGACGCCTTTGGGTGCTTCCGCAGACTTGCGACGATCCATGTCACGCCTCCTCAATCGCCGAATCCATCTCCAAGGTCACCGACCCGGAGCGCGCCCGTCAGGGGCGCCTCTTTCGCGAGCTCTTCCGAGCTCTCCGCACGAACGCGCTCGTCCGTTTCACTGATCGCCGTCAGGAGCGCGCGGATCTCCCAGACGAGCGCCTCTTCCCGGGTCACGGTGCCCGTGCCGCGTCTAGCCGATCGAGGATCTCCGCCGCGGGCATCTGCTTGCGCACCCAGGCCGGGACCTCCTGCAGCCGCGCCTTCTCAGTACAAACGAAGACGCACTGCTCGTCTCCGCGCGCCGCGCACGCGATCTCCTGACAGCCCACGTCTCCGCCGCTCGCCTGCGACAGCATCCCCGAGAGGATCCCCGCGAGCAGCCCGTCCACCGTGCGCCCTTTGGCGTCCTTCTTCGCCGAAAGTAGCGCGGCTGCCATCGCCGCGTTCTCGACGCGCGCGACGAGCACGCCGCGCTCGATCCGCGTGACGTCCATGGAGAGCGCACCCCAGCCGTGCGCCGCGAAGCTCGCCGCGAGCGTCGCATGCACCTGCACCGCCGGCATGTCGGTGAGCTTCGAGCCGTAGTAGGCGGTCAGCTCCCGTTCGAGGCGCTCCATGTGCCGCTTGCCCCACCACTCGCCGCAGCGGTGCATCACCACGGGCCACGCGTCGCCACACTCGTCCTCGAGCCCCGCCAGCAGGCCCGTGGACCACTGTTCGGGAAAGGCCACCAGGCGCGCGCCATCGCGGGCGCGCAAGACGCCAGTCTTCATGTCGTACGACACGTAGTCTCGCGGCGCGAAGTAGTTGGATCGGAGTAGGCCGAACATCAGCGGTTCTCCTCTTTCGCCTGGCCGCCCAGATATTCGGTCGCGATGTGCAGATACGGGACCAGCGCGTCAGCGTCGGCGCGCGGAAGCGTCTTTTGGACCACGTCTTCGAGCGTCGCGTACGTGAAGCGAGCGACGTCCGCGAAGACCATCGCGTCGACGATGGTCTTGAACCAATAGAGCACCTTCTCGCGGAACCACTCCGCGTCTCCCTGGAGCATCGCCATCGACGCGTAGCGGAGGACCAAGGTTACGTCGCGCTCGCCTTTCTCGTAGGACATCGCGCGCTCGCCGGCGAACTTCGGGTACCGCTCGAAGGCGCGCTCGAGGACCTGACGAACGATGATGGACTCTTTGGCCTCGACGCTCTTCATGATGGCCAGTCGCCGCTCATAGCTCTTGACGAGATCGAGCAGATTGACGGACTCGTCCGACGTGAGATAGCGGCCCTCCGCTGTCTTGATAATCGACCGCACCTCGACGTTCATCGCGCACCTCTCCCAGTTGACTCGCTTGAATAGGTCAAGCCCATTGACTCGTTTCGAGGAACTCTCCGATGGTCAGTCCCGGCGATCGTGCCGCAATCGGGCGTACGCGCGGACGCGACAGCGGCTCGACGCGCTTGCCCGAGAGCTGCCCGAGCAGCCGGCCCCACGGCGCGAGCAGCGGAGACTCGGGCGGAGACTCCGCCTCACCCGCCTCCGACGCCTCCGGCACGGTCGCCGCGCGACCCGCTGTGACGACCGGCGGGGGCCGTCTTCCCAGCAAGAAACCGAGCTCCGTGCCCCACGGCGACAGAAGCCACCCTCCACCGGTCTGCTGCGACCGCGACTGCAGGGTGGGCTCGACCCGCTCCGGGATGTGTTGCATTTGGGCCACCGGAGGGCTCGCCGGCACGACCGGGCTAGGCGGCGCCTCGCTCTGCGGGCGCCGCGATGGCGCCGCGTCGCGCTTGCGCTTGTGGGCGCTCCCCGTGTCGAGCGCGAGCTCGTCGAGCAGACTGCCGAGGGCTCCGCGGGATCCGTTGTCCATCGCTCAGCTCGACAACTTCTCGATGATGTCCCGGGCCGACGCGCCCTCGCGCACCCAGAACTCCGCCGCGTTGATGCGCTTCTCGGATCCGATGACGAACTTGCAGAAGTCTTCGCCCATCGCGTAGCACTGCACCTCGATCCCTGAGAGATCCCGGCGCGTGAGCGACGTAAAGACCCCCGCGAACAAGCCCGCATACAGATGGCAGACCGGCTTGCCGACGTTGCCGAGGCTCTTGGCGATCGCGCTGTCGAAGAGGTCGACGAAGATCAAACCCTGTTTGCGCTGACTGAGGTCCACCTTCCAGGCGCCCCAACCCTCGGCCTGCAGCGGCCACCACCATTGCTCCATGAAGAACTTTGCGTCCATCTCGGAGAGCCGGTATCCGAACTCGCGCTCGATGAGCGGGACAAAGGCCTTCATGTCCTCGATGCCCCACTGAAACCCGCACTTGTAGAGGATCATCGCGGCGGCGTCGCCGACCTCGTCCTCGAGCCCGCGCTGGAGTCCCACCACGAAGTCTTCCGTCGCGAGGAACGCCCGCAGTCCAGAGCGAGTGTGGATGGTGCCTTTGTCGATCGCAAACCGGAAGAAGTCCTCCGGGTTGTAGTAGTTGTGCTTCTCGGGCTGCGGGCCGACGACGATCTCGGGAAAAGGCATCTCGCGCTCCTCAGATGTTGACTTCGTTGGTGGATTTGATGAGCGAGATGACGTCGCTCTCCAGGTTCTTCATCGACAGCACCACGCTGCGCGTGATGATCTTGCCGGAGGGCACGAGGACGGCGCCGCTCACTGGGTGCAAGAGGTCCGCCTCCGTGCGTCGGCCGACGAGCGCCTCGACGTCGGCGAGCGAAGAGAGGTAAATGCCGTCAGGCAGATTGACGACGACGCCCGGTCCAATGACCTTGGCCTGACAGGCGAGGCGCGACGTCGCGTCAGCGCCCGAGATGATTGACAGTGTCTGCTTCTCGCGCGCGGTGATCGGCGTGAGGCTCGCCATGCCTGCGTCGACCTTCACATGGCATGTCGCGCAAAGGCCTTTACCGCCACAGACCTGCTTGACCTTGCCGCGGGAGCGCTCCAGCAGCGCCGCCACGACGGTGGTCGCGGTGCGCACGTCGACGACCTGGCCAATCGGGTCGATCCGGAACTGCTTCATCGTGCGATCCCCCCGTAGCGCGCGGGCTCGGTGCGCGTGCGGGTGAGCAGCGCCAGCGCGTCAGGGTCCGCGCTCGCGCGCAGCTCGCCGGGCAGGTCCTCCACGATAAGCGAGCACCGCGCGACGAACGCCGCGGCCCAGCGCTCTGCGCGCTCGCGGGTCCCGAGCATCGCCGGCGACTCGGGCTCCACGGCCTCGATCTGGGCGTCGCTCGACACGGTCCACTCGCCGACGCCCTCGAGCTGCTGCGTCTGTCGCCAGTAGTTGGCGAGCACCGAGCGACCGAGGAAGCGCGAAGCGGTCTGCGACACCGCGGTCAAAGCGCGGGCGAGGTCTTGGTGGGTGGTGTCCCCGGCGGCACCAGGCGGGCGCGCGCTCGGTCGTGTGCTCGATCGTGCGCTCGACCATGTGCTCGGCGGGATGGTGCTCGCCCGCGTACGCAGCGCCGCGACGCGTTCCTCGCCGTCCGCGCGTGCTTCGGAGCGCGGCGCGGATGGGCGCAGATCGGAAGACGGCGGCGGGGGCTCGGAGCGGAGCAGCTCGAACTTCGGCGATGCCGCCGGCCGCGGAAGCTCAGCCGCGCCTTCGGTTGACGACTTCGGGGTCGATGCCTCGGCGCGACGCGGTCCGCCCGGCTGTTCGTCGGCGCGGAACGTCCGCAGCACATCCGATTCACTCAGGTCGGCAGCGGCGCGCAGCGCGTCGAGGCCGAGCTGCAAGAGCGGCAGGTTTGGACGCGCGTCGGTGATCACTGCAGCCACGACGCCACCGCGCAGAGGTGTGAGGACGAAGCGTCCACCCTCGTAGCGCAGCTCGACGCGCGACACGTCGGTGCCGAGCCGGCGCAGCACCGCCAGCAGGCCGCGCACCAGGCCGTCGACGCGCTCGGCGGACAGCTCGTGATCGAGGCGGTAGATGCGCGCCGGCGCGTCGCTCGATGCGAGGAACATCCCGCGAACACCGGGCACCGCGACCAGATCCGCGATGGCCTCGCGCACCGACGTCATGACGACGCTCCGTCGTCCTGGAGAATCCCGCGTACCGCGTCGAGCGCTCGCGCGACCGGAATGCGCGGCGCCGGGACGAAGGCGCACGCGAGCCCCGCTGCATGCACTACGAGCACCTGCTGCCCGCTGCGCTCGATCTGCGCGCCCTGAAATGCGCCGACGTCGACGAAGCCCCGCGCGAGCGCGTCGAGCCCGGTCGAGAGGAACGCCGTCTGCGCGAGCCACAGGTCGAGCCCCTCGGGCGCGCCCGACGGGACCAGCGACGCGACGCTGCCGCTCTCCTCATCGACGACCTCGGCCTGAACGACAACGGGCGATGCGCCGAGCGCGCGATCGATCATGGAGCCTTCCGACATGACCTCCTCCTTCTCCGTGATTACGCCGTTCGACGCATTCGACGCATTCGACGCATTCGACGCACTTGACGCATCTGGACGATCTGCGCGGTAGGGCGGATCTCCGTCTTCGCGCGGAGGCGGCGGTAGCGAGCCGATCAGCTGGTCATCGGGCCATGCGGCGGCGCGCTCGGCGATACGCGCGAGCACCTGGTCGTGCTGCAGCGCGACCCAGCTCTGCAGGCACGACGCGTCGCGCTCTCCGGCCGACCACACCACGCGGTCGACCACGCGTCCGCCCTCGAACACGAACGTGCGAACCGCACCCTCTGCGACCTGCGCATCCGTCTCGATATCGAACGTCCACGGAGGCGCGCTCGAGCGGGACAGTCGGCCAAGGATGGACAGTGTCGGCGACATCGAAACAGCTCATCGCAAAGGGCGTACCGTCGCGCTCCTTCGCAGGATCTGGCCTGATTCGGCGCCCGCCGCCCGCGCCGCTCGGCGCCCCGAACGCGGGATCGTTTGGACGACCGAACGCGCGCTCGCTTCGCTCAACGTTGCGTCTCGGGGACCACGACGCGCGCCGCGGTCCCGTCGCTCGGCGAGGTGTCGAGCGAAAGGACGCCGCCCATCTCCGCGAGCGCGCGCCGTACGACGGTCAGTCCAAGGCCGGTGCCGCTGCGCTTGGTGGTGAAGAGGGAATCGCCCGCTCGCAGGACAGTGGCTGGCGTCATGCCGCGCCCGTCGTTGGTCACCTCGATCACCAGCGCGCGCGGGATGCTCGGCTCCACGTGCGTCCGCACGCTGACGCGCTTGCCTTCGTTGCGCGCGCCGTCGCGGCCGTTGAGCACGAGGTTCAAGAGGATGGCCTTGAGCGCGACGGGGTCCGCCCAGAACTCCCCGCCGCCATCGAGCGTTCCGAGGTCGAGCGTGTGCCGATCGCGCGACAGCTCGATGCGCAGAGCACCGAGCGCCTCGTAGATAGTCGCGTTTACGTCGCAGATATCCTCGTCCATCGGGGCCGCCCAGGCCGCGTCGCGGGCGCAACGAACGAGCTCCGCGACGCGCAGCGCCTCGGTGCGTGCCAAGTTCAAGAGTTCGACGGTCTCGGGCGCGAGCGTCTCGAAGTCGAGCGCGATGTCGAGCGCCACTACGATGCCGCTGAGCGGGTTGTTGATTTGGTGGCCGAGGTCGCCGAGCGCGCGGGCGATGGCGCGAAGCTGCATGTCGAGGCCCTCGTGTCCGCCCGGGAAGCGACGCTCCACGACGAGCGCGCCCGGCACACCGCGCAGCTGTCCGAAGACGAGGTCGCGGGCGACTCCATCGCGCTTGACCGTCGCGCTGATCGCCGATGCGCCGCGCACCGGCAGGACCAGCAACGCGCCCCGCATCTCTGGGACGAGCGATTGCAGGGTTGGGTGCGGACCGAGGAGCGTCTCGACGCCGGGACTCATCGAAACAATCTGGCCATCAGCGGCGTACTCGAGAGTCCCGTGAACGAGGGGTCCGCCCGGCACTTGCGTTGCGACCCCAAATCCTTCGCGAAGCGTGGCGTCGCTGGTCATGTCACCCTCCCGGTCGTACGGCGCGCACTTTGCACTGCGGAGCGCGCACGCGGGAGGCTTGATTGGTTTCTGTTCTTCTCATCGAGGACGACGCGCTCGAACGCAAAACGCTGACCAACTACCTCACGAGGGCGGGGCACACGGTCACGGCGGTCACGCGCGCCGAAGAAGGCACGGAGGCGCTGCTCCGCGAGCTCGTCGACGTCGCCATCGTGGACCTGCAGCTGCCGGGCATGTCGGGACTCGAGTTTCTCGAGCAGGTGAAGCGCGACGGCGGGCCCCCGATTATCGTGGTGACGGGGGATAGCGGCTTGTCGACCGCGGTCGAGGCGATGCGCGCGGGCGCCCAAGATTACGTCGTCAAGCCGCTCACCATGAAGGCCCTCGAGCACGTGCTCACGCGCGTCGTCGAGATGACGCGGCTGCGGCAGCGCGTCGAGCGCCTCGAGCGCGAGGTCGCGACGGGCGACCCCGATCCAGAGGTGACGAGCCAGTCCCCTGCGATGAAGAAGGTGCTCGCGCAGGCGCGGCGCGTAGCGGAGTCCGAGTCCGCGTCGGTGCTGCTCGTCGGGGAGAGCGGGGTCGGCAAAGAGGTCATCGCGTCCTTCATTCACCAACACTCGCCGCGAAATGGGCAGCCGTTCGTGCGCATCAACGTCGCGGCCATCCCGGACACGATGATGGAGGCCGAGTTCTTCGGGTCGGTCCGCGGCGCGTTCACCGACGCGCGGCGCGACCGGATGGGCTTCTTCAGCGCGGCCGACCGCGGGACCCTGCTGCTCGACGAGGTCGGAGAGCTGCGGGTGGAGCTGCAGGCCAAGCTGCTGCGCGCCATCGAGACCAAGCGCTTTTACCCGGTGGGCGCTTCCCGCGAGACGGCGAGCAACGTACGCATCTTGGCCGCGACCAACCGCGACCCGAAGCAGGCCATCGCGGCGGGCACACTGCGCGCAGATCTGTACTACCGGCTCGCTACGGTGATGCTGCGGATCCCGCCGCTGCGCGAGCGTCGCGAGGACATCGCGCCGCTCGTGCGCACCATGATGGCGATCAACCGGCGCGCGACGGGGCGTGGTCCTTCAAAGCTCGATGACGGCGCGATCGCGGAGGTCGAGGCGTATCCGTGGCCCGGGAATGTGCGTGAGCTGCGCAACGCACTCGAGCGGGTGTCCATCCTCGTCGATGCCGGCGTCGCGACGCGAAGCGACCTTCACGCGTGCGGTATCTTCGACGCGCCGAACGGGCGCGCTCCGTCGACGCCGCCCCCGTCCCCGTCCCGAGCGGTGGGTTCGGGGTCCTCGACCGCTACGGAGACTGGGTCGACGACCGGCGAGTCCCCCGACCCGTTCGTCGAAAACGCTTCCACGGTCGAGGGCGGCACGCTCGAGGAGGTCGCGCGGGCGGCCGCCGATCGCGCCGAACGGCGCCACATTCTCGCGGTGCTGCAGCGCACGGGTGGCAACCGAACGCGCGCCGCCGAGCTGATGAGCGTCTCGCGCTCCACGCTGTGGCAGAAGTTGCGGCGGCACGGCATCGAAGGAGCGGACTAGGCGTGCGCTGAGCGCACACTTAGGATTGCGACGCAGGTGCTCGGCGCGCTGAACGAAGTTGTTCGACGCGTCGAGCGAGCGCTCGCGGAACAGGCCACCGGGAGCATGGGGCACGGCAGTTGCTCTGCGGAGACTCCGTGGCCGCACGTCCGCAACCAAGATCGACTCCGCCCACCGCAGAGGCGAGTACGCGCGTGCTCGCCGGGCTCGCGCACGACGTTCGCTCGATCGGCGCGGCGGCCGAGGGGCTCGCGTTCCGCGCTTCGACGCGGGTGCGCGACGACGCGCGTCTGTCTGCGTACCTCGAGGCGATCCGCGAGTCGATGGAGCGCCTGGTGGTGATGGCGTCCGGCGCGCTCGACTTCGTGGAGGCGGGGAGCGAAGCCCATCGCGAGCCGCGCGCGGTGCGCCTCGATCAGGCGGTGGTCAGCGTCATCGCGGCGTGTGGTGAGGACGCGGCGGCGCGCGGCGTGCGGCTCGCGGTGCGCGCACTGCCTGCGGTGGTCATGGCCGATCGCAGTGACGTCTTCCGGCTCACCCTCAACCTCGTCTCCAACGCCATCACGCACGGCGCGGCGCGGCGCGGCGGGCTGGTTCGTGTGCGTGTCTCGACTGTCGGACGGATCGTGGTCCTCGCGATCTCGGATGGCGGCCCTGGCTTTCCTTTGACGTTGCTCGGAGACGGGCCGCGTTTGCCCACGTTCCTCGCGGGGCACGGGCTTGGTCTGTCGATCGTCGACGGCCTGGCACGTAAGCACGGCGCTTTCGTTCGGCTCCGCAACTTGCGCGGCGGCTGCGCGCTCGTCGTCTTCCCTACTCCACACCCGCTCTCCGAGACCGCATGACCGCCAATCCGAGTAAAACCCCGAGTCGCCCCTCAGAGAACGGACCGTCGCGCCGTGGGTCGCAAGCCGATCGCGCGCGCCAGGCCGCATTGCGCGTCGCCATCGTCGATGACGAGCCGCTGCTGCTCTTTTTGCTCGACGATGTCCTCGTCGATGCGGGCTTCGAAGTGGAGTCGTTCGGCGCGGCCGCGGAGCTGCTCGCGCGTTACCGACCGGGCGCGTGGGACGTGGTCGTCACCGACAACTACATGCCGGGCGCGACCGGGATCGAGCTCCTCGCAGAGCTGAGGCTGCGCGGCTTCGACGGGCAGGTGATCGTGATGACGAGCGCGGGTGACGAAGCCCTCGC
>Ga0163144_10018272_pt1 | contig 14203 bp, 12 predicted proteins | sample OliLak19BULKMAT1_FD_123175 | JGI IMG/M metagenome (GOLD analysis project Ga0163144, IMG submission 123175) | Freshwater microbial mat bacterial communities from Lake Vanda, McMurdo Dry Valleys, Antarctica - Oligotrophic Lake LV.19.BULKMAT1 | ecosystem: Environmental > Aquatic > Freshwater >... | reverse complement strand
CGGCGAGATGCGACCCGGCGAGATGCGACCCGGCGAGATGCGACTCGGCGTGCATGTCGGGTACTGACGCGTGCGTGATGCCAGCCGCTTCACTGCTCACGCCGCGCGTGCGATCGGGACGCTGGCCCGCCGATGCGCCGCGTCGTGATGATCGAGACGCCACATGGCGAGTGCGAGGGCGATGTGCACTGGCACCATAACCGCCAGCACGACGCCGCTGGACTGCGTGAGCGACGGCACGAACTGCAGCACGACACCGGTGAGCGAAAGCAGGGCCACCACCGCACTCAGGCCAAAGGCGACGCGACTGCGCGTGCCGCGCCATAACGCACGCGAGACCGGCCACGCCGCCACCAGCAAGAGCACGTGCAGTTGCAGCAGCGTCGTATTGCTCCCCATGTAGGGCGCATGCTTGGTGACCGTACCGGCGAGCATGAGCAGCGTGCCGAGGATGCCGCCGACGATGTACCCGAGCGCGACCGCAATGCTGAGCAGGGCGCGCGCAACCCGCTGCTTCGCATCGGCCAGCGCGGCGATCAGTCCGGCCAGCGTGAGCCCGATGAGCGCGGCGGCCGCGAGACGCCCGGGTGGCTCGGTGGGCAACGGGACGCGTTCGGCGGCGGCGAACAAGACCGTGTCGCTGCCAACCAGCGAGTACCGCCGACTCTCTCCATCGCGCACGATGAAGCCCGCCAGATGACCTGCCAGATACTCCGGAAGAAACGCTTCCTGCCACTTGGTGAGCGTCATGTCCGCATTCCGCCCGAGTGCGATCTCGATACCGGCATATGTGGGCAGGTCGGACGCCGTGATACGTGCCGTCTCGCCGCGCCAGGTATGCCCTGCACCGGGCGCCGTCAGCGCGCTCCGCAGCTGTCCGCGCAACACGTAGTCGAGCGCGTCCCGGATGCGCGTGGCGCAGTTGTCTTCGTAGTAATCATAGCGATAGAACTTGTGCGATTCCGTGGCATTCCACGCCGCGAATTCGAAGAGTGCGGCGCGTTCCACCGGGGTCAGCACCAACTGCTGCGCTCGGATACTGCGATTCTCGCTGCGATACATCGCGTTGAACGCGTCGGTATTGAATCCCGCCATCCAGTAGTTCGTGTCGCCGGTGAGAAAGCGCGACAGGAAGTTCGGCTGGTTGAAGTCGAACATGCCCCAGTTGAACGCGATGTTCTGGCCACTGGCGCTGTCGTGCACCGCGAGCGCGATGTGCCCGAATCGCTCGAAGACCGCGTTGCCAGGGCCATAGGTGTAGAGCGTGATCGCCATGCGCTGACCGCGAAGCGCGCGCGCGCTATCGAGCGCCGCCGATACACCAGGCGGTGGTGGCGGCGGATCGGTTTGCGTTGCAGTCGTCTGCGCGAGGAGGAGGCTGTCCGGGGCGCTCAGCGCCAGTGTCACAACGACTGCAACACACACGCCGAGTGTCCGCAACAGGCGGCCCATCAGAAGCGAATCTCTTTCCCGTCGTCCGCGGCGCGATAGATCGCGTCGACAATGCGATGCACTTGCACCTGATCGGTCGGCGGCTCGTAGGGCGCTTCACCCTGGATGACCGCCAGAAAGTGTGCAATCTCTGCGCGATAGCTCTGCAGAAACGGACTCTCACGCGCCGCTGCTCCCGATGGCGACACGTCCACCGCGCGCCCATTCAACTCCTTCGTCACGCGCAGCGGAGCCAACCGCGCGGACCCGCGTGTGGCGTGCACCTCAAACCACCATCGATCCTCGTCACCCACATACGACCAGGTGACATCGAGCGCGATCGTCATGCCGCCCTCGCATTCGAGCAGCACCTGCATCGCATCTTCGACGGCGGCGGCGGCACGCCCCCGGCGCATCGATGCGGACACACGCACCGGGGTGGGCGCATCGGCCAGCCACAGCGCGAGATCGAGCAACGGGAAGCCATGCTCGAGAAATGCGCCGCCACCAGCTTCGGCGCGGCGATTGCGCCAACCGTCGGCCCCACGCTTGATGTGGAACGCGCCCATGCGAATCGACGTCACCTGTCCCAATTCGGCGTTGCGCAGAAACTGATCGAGCGCCTGCACGTCCGTGCGGAAACGATGGTTGTGTCCGACCACCAGCCGGCGATCGGCGCGCTGCGCAGCGGCGATGCATCGTTCGATCCCGCGCACGGTCAGCGACAGCGGTCGCTCGCAGAGCACATGCAGTTTGGCGCGCAGTGCGCTCAGCACATGCGGTTCGTGCAGGTGGTTGGGCGTGGAGATGACCACCGCATCGAGTTCATCCGAGTCGAGCAACTCCTCGAAGTCGGTGAACACGTCGGGGACACCAAACCGATCGGCCAGCGCTCGCGCTTTCGCCGCGTCGTTGTCGCACAGCGCCACGAGCGACGCGCCTCGCAACTTCGACAGCACAGGGATGTGAGTGAGCTGAGCGATAGCGCCCGTTCCCACCACGGCGATGCGTACGCCGTCCTTCATTCCGCCTCCGGATGATGAACCATCAGTCCGCGAAGCCGACGCTCGTTCCGGGGTAGTAGTGAGCGAGAATCGTGCGCGCATCCTGACCAGCGCGTGCACGCCCAATCGCTCCCCATTGGCACATCCCCACCCCATGTCCGTTGCCGGCACCGCGCAGCACAACCGCTGTCAGGTGTCCACGTGCATGCGTTTCGCGCTCAACAGAAAAATACGTGCTGAACAGGATCGCGCCACGCGCATCCCGCAGTACGGCGCGCACATCGTTGCCGCGCACATGCACATCACCACGGTCGGTGCGCAGCAGCAGTTGGGCTACCCGTCCGGACCCGGTGCGTTCGGTCACCTGTACTTCGCGGATCGCTGCGCTGGTCGGCGCGCGCGCACCCGCGGCCACCAGCGCGCGTCGTACCGCATCACTCAACTGCGCCCCATCCAGCTCCGCCGTCCAGTGATTGCGCGGCGAGATGTCGCAGAACGGTCGCCCGGTGGCGGAGTTCACGTCGTCCCTGGACTGCAGATACGGCTCCGCATGAGCATCACGCCATGCGTCCGACGGTACGGCACTGCGCCCCCCGCAGGACGACGAATACGGCGCGTCCGCCAACAACCCACCGTAGCGCAGCACGAGGCCGGCGGTCGCGTCGATCGCCTGGCTCGCTTCGGGCGTCTCGCCATCGGCGCCCCCGTACACCTGATCGGCTACGGTCGCCACCAGATCCCACGCGCCTTTCCCCTGCTCTGCCTCGGCACTCGGCACGCGCATGTACGCATAGCTGCGCGCGGCAATCGCCTGCGCTTCGACAGCGGCACGGTCGCTGGCGAGGCGCGTGCCCAGCTCGCGGGGGAGCACGCCGCGCAGGTAGTCTTCGACCGGCAGTCGGTTGACCACCAGAATGCCACTGTCGGTGGCCGTGAACCACAACTCGCCGCGATACGGACGCCCCTGGAACTGCACCACACCTTCGCTCGCCGCCGGACGGGCCACGAACGGACCCTGACGCCACGGCGTCGCGTCCTCGCCAACACCCGCGATGCGCAGCAACGTGCCGCGACGCTCGATGCGCCACGGCTCTCGGCCCGCACCGCGCACCAGCAGCTGCTTTCCGCCCTGCTCGTCCACCCGCCATTTGGTGGTGGAAGAGATCGGTGCGACCGTCGCATGCATCGCCAGCGCCACCCGCGCCATGCGATCAACGCCGCCCAACCGCCCGTGCAACTCGCCGGTCTGCGCACCGCCAATCGACGCCGGACCGACCGGTACTACGCGCGATGTTGGCGCACAGGCGACGACAAAGGCCGCGACGCCGACGAGCGTGCCCATCGCCGCCATGGCGATGAACTCCGGACGAAGGCGGCGGCGACTGCGCATGACTAGTCGCGACCAGAGAGCGCTGCCGCCAACGACCGATCGAGACGATCGAGCGTGGCCTCGATCTCCGCCGTGCCGTGTGCGGCCGACATGAACCCCGCTTCGAACGGCGACGGGGCGAGCGACACCCCGCGACGACGCGCGGCATGAAAGAATCGTTTGAAGAGCGCCGTGTCCGACTGCTTGGCTTCGTCAAACGTGCGCACCGTTTCGGCGCGGAAGAAGAAGCCCCACATGGAGCCGGCGTGACTGGCGGAAAACGGTACGTCATGGCGCGCGGCAACCTCGCGCAGCCCGCTGACCAGTCGCGCCGTCTGCGCCGTGATCTTGTCGTGCAGCTCGCGCGTGAGCATACCGAGGGTTGCGATGCCGGCCGCCATGGCCAGCGGATTCCCCGACAACGTGCCCGCCTGATAGACAGGGCCGGTGGGCGCGATGCGCAACATCAGCTCCTTCCGGCCACCGTAGGCCGCCACGGGCAAGCCGCCACCGATCACCTTGCCCAGGGCAGTGAGATCGGGGACAACATCGAAGCGTTCGCGCGCTCCACCATACGCAATGCGGAAACCGGTCATGACTTCATCAAAGACGAGCAACGCACCCGTTTCGTCAGCAATGCGACGGAGCCCCGGAATGAAGTCGGGCGTCGGCTCGATGAATCCACCGTTGCCCACCACCGGTTCGAGCATGATCGCGGCCAGCGGGACCGAGCGCGCAATCCGCTCCACCGCTGCGAGATCGTTGTACGTGCAGGTGAGCGTGAGCTTGGCGAGCGACTCGGGGACGCCGGGTGAATCGGGGAGGCCGAGGGTCGCGACACCCGATCCGGCCCGTACGAGAAATCCGTCCGCGTGTCCGTGATAACACCCTTCGAACTTGAGAATGTGCTCGCGGCCCGTGACGGCGCGCGCCAGACGCGCCACGGTCATCGCCGCTTCAGTCCCACTCGATGTGAAGCGCATCATCTCGAGATGCGGCATGCGTTCGGCGATCTTCTCCGCCAACTGCACCTCGAGTCCGGTCGGCATACCAAAGCTGGTGCCGTTCTTCATCGTCTCGGCGAGGGCATCGAGCACCACCGGCGGCGCGTGCCCGAGAATGAGCGGTCCCCACGACAGGATATAGTCGATGTATTCGTTGCCGTCCGCATCCCACACGCGCGCGCCTTCACCACGCGCCGCGACAAACGGCTCGCCGCCGACTCCACCAAATGCGCGCACCGGCGAATTCACACCACCCGGAAAGCGCGCGCGACCACGCGCCATGATCTCCGCAGAACGCACACCCGACCGCTCGGCGACTTGCTCTTCGCTGCCAACAACGGCGGCTTCGACGGACGGCACATCGCCGATCACTGCATCCAGACTCATCGTCCAAAACTCCCGACAGAGGAAGGACCTGCGTTGACAAGTGGCAACGGGCGTGAGGATTTCCGCGGTGCCGATGGCGCCAGCTCCGCGATACCGTGCATCGTCGCCCGGAAATCATAGTCATCCACCACCTGCTCCATGCGCACGTCGAGCAGTGAGCCCGCCGGCGCGACCCCGCGCACGTACGTCACCCCATCGATGTCATCCGCCTGCCACGGCGCACGGCACACCAGGACTCCCGGCTCGTCGTGCGCCCGATCGACAAGGACGCGCGCATCACGACCGAGGAAGCGTTCGTAGCGCTCCGACGTGATCGCGCGCTGCAGCTCCTCGATGCGTTCCATCCGTTCGCCCTTGATGGACTCGGGGACGTCGTCCTCCATGTCGTACGCTCGCGTCCCCTCTTGCGCCGAGTAGGTGAAGCACCCGACGCGATCGAACTGCATCTCCTCGAGAAAATCACAGAGGATGTTGAAGTCGTCTTCGGTCTCGCCTGGAAAGCCCACGATGACGGTCGTGCGCACGGCAAGGTCGGGGACAATCTCGCGATATTTCGTGAGGCGATCGCGAATCGTGCGCTGCCGCTCGGGGCGGCGCATGCGTGCGAGCACGGCATCCGACCCGTGCTGCATCGGCGTGTCGAGATAGCGCACAATGCGCGGATTGCCGGCGATGACTTCGAGCAGACGCGGCGTGATGCCGGCGCTGTAGAGATACAGATTGCGCAGCCACGGAATCGACGTCTCGCGCACCAGCGCTTCGAGCAACTCCGGCAATGCAAATCCATCGCGCCGATCACGTCCATAGTGCGCGAGATCCTGCGCCACAAGATTGAGCTCACGCGCGCCCTGCAATTCCAGCAGCTGCGCTTCGCGAATCAGGTCATCCAGCGCGAACGAACGATGCTTCCCGCGCATGATCGGGATTGCACAAAAGGCGCAGCCATGATCGCACCCTTCGCTGACCTTGAGGTAACGCACGTGTGACGTGTCGCCACCAAAGACGCGTACACCGGGGTGCTCGAGGATCTCTCCGCCAATCAGACCGCGCTCGATGAGTTCCGGCACGAGTCGATCGGTCTCGGACGTGCCGAGGAAGCAATCGACTTCGGGGAGCGCCTCTTCTAGTTCGCCCTTGTGGCGCTCGATCATGCAGCCGATCGCAAACACCGCGCGACAAACGCCGCTGTCCTTGAGCCGCGTCGCGTCGAGGATCGCGTCGATGGACTCCTTCTTGGCGGCGTCGATGAAGCCGCAGGTGTTGACCACCACCACTTCGGCCTGCGAGAGGTCAGTGACCGCCTCCGCGCCGTGCGCGAGCAGGTCGGCCAGATACCGCTCGGAGTCCACCGTGTTCTTGTCGCACCCGAGGGTGACCAACCCGATCTTCAGCATCGGGGAAAGCTAACCGAGGCCGACGGGACGTCATAGCGAGAAGCGTCTGAGACCGCGAACAGCGGGCATGGAGAGCGGCGGGAGCGAATGGGAGAACAGCGGGAGACAGCGAACAGCAGCTGGGAGAACCGGGGAGAGAAAGGGAGAACTGCAGGAGAACGAACGTTTTCCGTTCCTTTTTGCTGTTCTCCTGCAGGTCTCGTGTGCTCTCCGTTTGCTCCGTGCCTGCTGTGTTCCTGCTGTTCTCGGTTGTTCTCCCTTTTCTCCGTATCCCGCTGTTTCCAGACGTACGTATCGCGCGCGGGCCGCTTTACCGGAAGTTGCCGAACTGCAGCTCGACGCCGAAGTCGCCTTGGCGGAGCATGGACATGCAGTCTTGCAGTGCGTCTTTGTCGGGGCTCGTAACGCGCACCTGCTCGCCCTGAATGCTGGCGGTAATCTTTTTGAGCTTTGCGTCCTTGATGGCCGCGCTCACTTTTTTCGCCGTGTCGCTGTCGAGCGCCATCTTGAGCTTGATCTCGCTGCGCAGGATTTCGTGGCTGCCGGGTTTCGCTTCGCCGATCTCGAGGTTCTTCACCGGTACGCCGCGCTTGATCAGGCGTCCGCGCAGCACATCGATCAACGCTTCGAGCCGCATCTCCCCTTCGGCTTCCAGCTGAATCAGGTTGTCGGCCCGCTTGAACTCAATGAGGATGTGCGAGCCTTTGAAGTCGAAGCGCTGGGTGACTTCCTTGGAGGCCTGATTGACCGCGTTGTCCACTTCCTGCAGGTCGCAGCCGGTGGTCACGTCGAATGAATACGTGGAAGCCATGGGGAGTCGAAAAAGTCTGTCGGTGTGCGTCGACGATCAACCGAGGAAGCTCTCGAGCGACTTGGCGCGCGAGACATGGCGGAGTCGCGAAAGCGCCTTCTCCTTGATCTGTCGCACTCGCTCGCGCGTGATGCCGAGCTGCGTGCCGATCTCCTCGAGCGTCATCGGTTCGGCGCCATCGATACCGAAGTAGAGTCGGAGGATCTTCGCCTCGCGCTCCTTCAATCCGCCGAGCGAATCTTCGATCGCCTCCGTGAGCGCCTTCTCGAAGGTCTGCTCGTCGGGCGTCGGGTTGACCGTGTCAGCGAGATAGTCGAGCAGGCGATTGTCTTCGCCGGGGGTGAGCGGTGCATCCAGTGACAGATGCACCTGCGAGATGGACATCGTCTTGGCGACTTCTTCTTCCGTGATGTCCATGCCGTCGGCGATCTCGGCGTGCGTCGCTTCGCGGCCAAGCTCCTGGAGCAGTGCGTTGGCGCGCTTGCCGATGCGGTGCAGCGTGCCCGCGCGGTTGAGCGGGACACGCACGATGCGCGACTGCTCGGCGAGTGCCTGCAGAATCGCCTGACGGATCCACCAGACCGCGTAGGAGATGAACTTGATCCCCTTCGTCTCGTCGAACTTGTGCGCCGCGCGAATGAGACCGAGGTTGCCCTCGTTGATCAGATCAGAGAGGGACACACCCTGATTCTGGTACTTCTTGGCCACGGAGACGACGAACCTGAGGTTCGAGCGAACCAGCTTGTCGAGTGCTTCCTGATCGCCCACACGGATGCGGCGTGCCAACTCTGCTTCTTCTTCGCGCGAGATCAGGGGGTAGGCACTGATATCGCGCAGGTACTGGTCGAGAGATCCTTCTTCGTACGACGACGCCTTTTTCTTCGACGGAGATACGGCCATGGTGACAGCGGCTCGTTGGGGCGGGGAGCGAACGTGCAGTTCATCGTCACGGCGCGGGGGACGGTGAACGATCGGTTAACAGTCAGCGCGTGGAATCGACCAGGAGCACCACGCGCCGAACCTCAGAGGATAATGCTAACGCGAGTGCGGCGCAGCGATAGCGGACGAGCGCGTGCGATCTCACCGTACAACGTTGCCCACGCGGGACCAGCGGATCTGGGTAAGCCACGCAAAGCTGCGCGTGGAATCCGGCGTGAAACTGTAGTAGACCATCAGGGGCGTTCCGCGCAATAGGCTGTCGGCAACGAATCCCCAGTAGCGGCTGTCGAGCGAATTGTCGCGGTTGTCGCCGAGTACGAAGAAGTGTCGCGTCGGCACAACAAGTGGTCCCCAGTTGTTGCGCGACGGGCGATACGCACCATCGCTGGCCGTTGCGGCGGCAGCGGCCGTGTTCACCACGTAGCCGCGCTGCCAACGAAAATCGTCGTTCACCGGATCGACGTTGGGCTCTGTGCGCATGACGTAGCGCTCATCAAGCGTCACGTTGTTGCGCATCAGCACGCCGTCCCGCATGGAGAGTGTGTCACCAGGGAGGCCCACGAGACGCTTGACGAAATTCTTGCTCGGGTCCGACGGCCACTGGAAGACGATGACATCGCCGCGCGAGGGCGAACGCAATGCGGGCAGTCTTCGACCGGTGAACGGGATCTCGGCACCGTACACGAGCTTGTTCACGAGCAGAAAATCGCCCACGAGCAAGGTGCGCTCCATGCTGCCCGATGGGATCTTGTACGCCTCGACGAGAAACGATCGGAGCAGCAGAAAGAGTAGCACCGCCGCCGGAAAGACCTTCGCCCACTCCCACAGCCAGGTGAGGCGGAAGCCACCGGACGCACGCGTGCGACCATTGGCCGCACGCAACGCCGCCGATCGCAACGACTCGTCGTGATCGGTGATCGCGGGCACTGCGCGCAATGCGTCGAGACGCGAGCTCTCCGCGCGCGGCAGCTCGGTGGGCAGCACTTTCGGTTGCTCCATGCCGACCCGACTAATAGTTGTCCATCTGCGCGCGTTGCAGCACGCCGGAGTAATCGATGTACCCGACCTTCGTCTCCGAATAGAACTCGTAGACTTCCCAGCCGCCCTCGCGATGGCCGTTACCGGTCTCCTTCACGCCGCCAAACGGCAGATGCGCCTCAGCGCCGATGGTAGGCGCATTGATGTACGTGATGCCGTTGTCGAGTTCCTGCAGCGCACGAAATGCGACGTTCACACTCGACGTGTACACGGATGACGACAATCCGTAGCGCACGTCATTGTTGACCGCGAAAGCCTCGTCCACCGACGCCACGCGAATCACCGAAAGCACGGGGCCGAAAATCTCTTCCTGCTCCAGACGCGAACCTGCCGTCACGCCGGTGAAGATCGTCGGCTGAAAGAAGAATCCGTTGGCCAGCGCTCCATCGGACACGCGCGCGCCTCCGGTGGCCAAAGTCGCGCCTTGCGACTGCCCGATCGTGACGTAGCGCTCCACCTTCTGCCGCGACTCCTCGTGCACCAGCGGACCAACATCTGTCCCGCTCACTCGGCCGTCGCCCAACACCAATGCTTCGGCGCGCGAGACGAGTCGAGATACCAACTCGTCGTGGATACCGTCCTGCAGAATGAGACGACTGGTGGCCGTACAGCGTTGCCCCGTCGTGCCGAAGGCGCCCCAGAGCACGCCGTCGATGGCGAGATCGAGGTTGGCGTCGTCGAGCACGATCTGCGCGTTCTTGCCGCCCATTTCGAGCGAGAGACGCTTGTGCATGCGGCCGCAGGTCTCCCCAACAAGACGACCAGTTTCCGTGCTGCCGGTGAACGAAATGACGGGCACCTGCGGATGCTCCACGATCGCCTTGCCCACGGTCTCGCCCATGCCGTGCACGAGCTGGATCACGTCGGGTGGCAGTCCTGCTTCGAGCAGGATTTCGACAAGCACGGTGGACGTGTGTGGCACGTCTTCGGCGGGCTTGAGGATGACGGCGTTGCCGCACAATAGCGCGGGAAACGCTTTCCACGTCGGAATGGCGAGCGGGAAATTGAAGGGCGTGATGAGACCGCAGACGCCGATCGGGCGCCGCATCGTCATCGCCCACTTCGCACTCAACTCGCTTGGTACGGTGTGACCAAAGAGTCGCCGACCCTCCGTCGCCGCGTAGTAGGCCGTGTCGATGGCTTCCTGTACGTCGCCCTTGGTTTCGGCGATTGGCTTGCCCATCTCGCGCGTCATCAGGTCTGCGATGTCGTCCTTGCGTGCGGCCAGCAGATCGCCGACTCGGCGCAACACGTCGCCACGCGCGGGTGCAGGTGTGCGTTTCCATCGGTCGAAACCACGGAGCGCGCTCTGCACCGCACGCTCGACGTCCTCCGAACCCGACGCCGGGAAACGACCGATCAGGTCTCGCTGATCTGCCGGATTCCGGTTCTCGAAATATTCGCCGGTCGCCGGAGCGACCCACTGTCCGCCGATGAAATTCTGAAACGTGGTCATGGCCGAAAACTACACCGTTCGACGAGGCCAGGTGCTTTTATGGATTTCCCGTTGGCGAGATCGCCGGTGGGGCAGACAAACCATCACAACTCCATCCCGCGCTTCGGGTGACGGACGGCACAGCATAGCCGACCCTGGGCAGGATTTCGCGTGCGCCGAGGAACATGCCCCACACGATCACAAGCAACGAGGCGACGTGTGCGAGACCCAGACGATGCTTCCAGGTACCGATGGCGCTCCAGATGCCGAGGAGTGCGACGCCGACCGTCGCGGCGGTAAACCCGAGCAGCGGCGGGCCACAGCGAGCAGGCCACGGCCAGAACATCAGCCCCGCCGCAGCGGCGACGGCAATCGAGACTTTGACCCATCCGCGCCAGCTGCCCACGACCGCCGACGGAGCGGACGCCGTGGCGCGCACAGGAGCCGCGCCTTTGGGCGCCGCGATAACCGGCGCAGCACCCTTCGCCGCCGGCACCGGCTTGCTGTCGGCCAGCAGCTTGTCGTCCGAAATGGAGGCAAGCTGCTTATCGATCTTGGCGAGTTCGGCTTCCCAGTTGCGGTCGGTCATGGCACGGGCGAAGGAGGAAGGCGACGTCAGGCGGCCGGCGCGTGTTCGCGCGTCAACCCATAACGTTCGATCTTCTTGTACAGATTCGACCTCGGCATGTCCAGCGCCCGGGCCGTCTCGGAAACGTTCCAGTCGAATGCACGAAGCTTAGCGACCAGAAAGGCGCGCTCGGCTTCCTGTTTGAATTCCTCGAAGGTACCGCACTCGACCAGTGCGCCCAGTCCCGCCGGTTCGGCCGCACGACGTCCCACCAGTCGCTCGACGTCGTTGAGGCTGATGAGCGGCGCGTTGGCGAGGATGACGAGGCGTTCGACCGTGTTGCGCAGTTCGCGCACATTGCCCGGCCAATCGAGGGCGCTGAGGGCCTTGAGCGCGTCGTCGGTGATGTGGCGAGCGGGGAGTCCGTCACGAATGGCCAGCTGCTGGAGGAAATGGATAACCAGCAGTTCGATGTCTTCGCGTCGCTCGCGCAGTGCCGGCACGCCGATGGGCACCACGTTCAGTCGATAGAAGAGATCCTCGCGGAAGCGGCCCGCGCCGATTTCCTCTTCGAGTTCCTTGTTGGTGGCCGCGAGCACGCGCACATCCACCTGCACCGGCTTGTTGCCACCGATGCGCGTGACGACGCCGTCCTGCAACACGCGCAGCACCTTGGCCTGCGCGGCGAGCGACATGTCGCCGATCTCGTCGAGAAAGAGTGTGCCACCGTCGGCCTGCTCGAACTTGCCGGCGCGATCGCTGATGGCGCCGGTGAAGGAACCCTTCATATGCCCGAAGAGCTCACTTTCGATGAGTTCGGAGGGGATCGCCGCGCAGTTGACTTCGACGAAGGGTTTGCGCTCGCGTGTGGAGCCGCGGTGGATGGCGCGCGCCACCAGTTCCTTCCCCGTGCCATTCTCGCCGGTGATGAGCACGCGGGCGGGCGTGCCGGCGACTTTCTCGATCCGTTCGAGCAGCGCGCGAATGGGGTAGCTGCGGCCGACGATTTCGTAGCGCGATTCGATCGTCTGACGAAGGCGCTGGTTTTCTTCGGAGAGGGTTCGCGTTTCGAGCGCGTTGCGCAGCAGCACCAGCACGCGATCGGTGTCGAGCGGTTTCTCCAGAATGTCGTAGGCGCCGAGTTGCGTGGCTTCGACCGCCGTCTGGATGGTGGCGTGCCCACTGATCATGACCACCGTCGCGGTGGCGTCGAGCTGACGCAGGCGTTTGAGGACTTCGAGCCCGTCGATGCCCGCCATCTTCACGTCGAGGAAAACGAGCTGGGGGTGGAACTTCTCGTACTCGGCGATTCCGAGCGGACCGCTGGCCGCCGTGCGGACCTCGTAGCCCTCGTACTCAAGCAGCTGACCCAAGGCCTGCCGGATGCCGGGTTCGTCGTCGATGACCAGAATGCGGTGTGGGCTCATGTGTCGGGCAACGAGGAAGCAGGAGAAAGCAATGCCGATGGATGGGCGGCGCCGCGTCGTGCAGGCACCGCGTGCGTGACGATCGCGCCGCACGTGTGACAACTCGTGACGAGGGCGTCCTCCGATGGTCGTAACAACGTCGGAACGGATCGTCTCAGCGAGTGAAGTCCGTCCGCCTGTTTACCGATACCCACAGAAATGACGAGTGCTCCATTGCCGTGACATCGGTCGCGTGCTGGTGAACTCCGAGCCCGATGCACGCCCGTGTCCGATGGCCGCACCCGGAACGCCAACCCCGCAGCGAAGAATGCACCCGCCCCTGCCGCTGAACCAGCAGGTTCGCGCGGCGCGCTGCTGTCGACGCACGCCCGTTCCCTTGATTCGCGGCTTCAGGTGGCGGCGCAGACCGACCGGCAGGCGACGCGCCGTGCCGCGGCCCATGTGATCCAGCTGGCGCGCCGCATCGCCCGACTGCTGCCTCGCGTTCCGACGCTGCTGCCCGTGCTACCCGACGGTGGACGCGATGCGCGGGTGCGTCACTACGTGCTGCAGACACAGTCCGTGACAGGCAGCGGCGGCACGCGCATTCTCACCATCTCGACGCACAGCGTCCTGCGCTACGGTGAATTCGACGGCACCGGCAAACCCGTGCTGTGGAACGAGTACGATCCGCTACAACCGGTGGCCGGTTGGGATCTCGAGATCGTGCTGGAACGACTGGCGCAGGTGCTCGGCCAGATTCAGGAGCAGGTGGAGCATGTCGAAGCGCGCGTGGCCGAACGTGCCAGCGCGTTGAACTCGCTGCTCAATGCGACGCCGCTCCAGCGCGCGGCATTCCCGGCGCCCCCAAAGAACGTATCGGTGCCGACAGTGGCGACGAAGCTCCCAGCGGCAGCGCCGAAAGCGGAGCTCGGGCAGGCCGAGAAGGCCGAGAAGGCCGAGAAGGCCGAGAAGGTCGAGAAGGCCGAGAAGGCCGAGAAGGCGGCGAAGGCATCGCCGGATGCGCCAACCCATTCCGATGTGGCGTTGGACGAGATGTCGTTGATCGATCTCGCGTTCGCGCAGGTCGACGAGGACGTGTCCACGGGCGCGATTGACCGAAGCGACGATGACGCGCTTGGCGTGCTGTTTGAAGAAGCGCGAGCAGAAGCCTCCGACGCGCCGACATCAGCCAGTGAAGCGACTGCTGCCGAAGGGGGTGGGGATCGCGAACCTCGCGAGCGTCGCTTGTTCCAGCACCTGCGCGCGCGGTAGGCGACGGCCAGGCGCTTTGCTAGGGTGTCGCGCGATAGAGTGTGAGCTTGCCGTTGCGCACGCGGACGTCGGCGATGTTGGGCGGCAGTGCGATGCGGAGCGCGTTATCCGGCATCGCGATCACGGTCGACGCAGCGGAGGT
>Ga0163144_10018271_pt1 | contig 14204 bp, 14 predicted proteins | sample OliLak19BULKMAT1_FD_123175 | JGI IMG/M metagenome (GOLD analysis project Ga0163144, IMG submission 123175) | Freshwater microbial mat bacterial communities from Lake Vanda, McMurdo Dry Valleys, Antarctica - Oligotrophic Lake LV.19.BULKMAT1 | ecosystem: Environmental > Aquatic > Freshwater >... | reverse complement strand
GGGTAGGGCGGCGAGTCCCTTCGCCGCCGCGGATGCGCCCGGTCGCGTTAACGTATCGCGTGCAACACTTGGAACTTCTGACCGAGGTGCGAAGGGTGCAAGAGCTGGAGCAGGGCCACTTTTCGCCGGCTGAAGCGGGCGGCTTCCGCCGTGCTGACGCGGGCGATGAATTCGCCTGCGTTGCGGATGAAAAATGATTCCTGCGTTACCAGCAGGGGAGTGGAGAACCCTTTGCGAACCAACGCGCTCTCAAGCCAATCCCAGCAAACGTGGCAGGTGAGGTCCTGCTGGCCGGGGTTCGCGAGCAGAGCGTTGGATTGGGTGTGTCGGACGTAGGCGCGCGCGGTGCCGGCCGGCGTCTCCTCCAGCAGCTGCCGCAGGGTCTTGCCGTAATCGAACGCCACAAACAACCCCTGCCACGGCTGTGCGGCGATCGCCTCCGCCAGCGTCGTGGCTGCCTCGGGTCGGTCGAAATGATACCCCTCGGGGAAGCTGCCCTCGCGGGCGACGTCGGCCAAGTTGGGATCCCCGGTCAGCTCAATTTCCACCAGGTGCTCATCCTCGAGCCTGACGCCTAATTCCCGCCAGCGGCCGCCGCGCACCACGGTGCGAATGCAGGGCTGGGCGTCGAAGAGTTCATTGGAAAAAACCACGCAATCGCCGCTCAACGTGGTCACCTCCCCGACGCGAACCGCCCGGGCTGACGCGAACGGGTGTTCGACGCCAGAGAGAATTCCGCCCGCCTGCTCGGCGCCGATTTCCACGAAGGCATGCGCCCTCGGATCACGTCCACTCGCCTGCAGCAGCGCACCGCACGCGGCGACGACGAGTTCGCCGAAGAGTGGCCCGCTCGTGCTGGCGGTGAAGAAGTCCGTCTCTCCGCCGTAGCCGATGCGCGCGCGTTCCTGGCGGTAGTAACCCACCTCGGGATGATATAAAGCCAGGTCCATGAACCGGGCAAACGACATCGCGCCACTCGCATCGGCGTGAGCGCGGAAGACGGGGGCGAATTCAGGGGAGATGGCGGGTCCACGCATGCAGTGGCTACTCAGCGTCGCCGAGCTCGCGAATGACAAGCCCGTCAATCATCCGAGGCGAGTTCGCTCCGACGAGGTACCCATTTACAAACCGGCCCTGATGCCCACACTGGGCGTATGGTGAAGCGGATTTTCATTCTCGGCACGGGCATCGCGCTCGGTGTCGTGCTCGCGTATGCGAGTCTCCGCTACGCGGGTCTGAATCTGTTCCCGAGTCGGGACCTTTCACGTTCGTCCTCGTATGTGCGCGACGTCATGCGCCTGATCAATGAGCACTATGTTGATGAAAAGGCGGTCGATTACGACGCCTTGGCCCGGACGGCGTTGCACGGCATGATTGAGTCGCTCGATCCGCATTCTGAGTTTCTCGAGGAAAAAGTTAACGCCGAATTCGAGGAGGATTTGATGGGCGAGTTTGGCGGAGTGGGTCTTCAGGTTGAGACGCGGCAGGGGCGGGTCGTGGTCATCGCGCCGCTCGCGGGCGGGCCGAGTGAACGCGCCGGGATCCAGCGCGGGGACGAAATCGTCAGCATTGATGGACAGGCCGTGGATACATCGGGAAACATCGATGCGACCGTGAACCGCCTGCGGGGAAAACCGAAGTCGAGTGTCGTGGTCGGATTATTTCGTCCAGCCACGCAGGCCACGCTGAATCTCACGTTGGTGCGGGAAGTCATCAAGATCACCAGTGTTCGGGAGCCGCGCCTGTTGGACGACGGCGTGGGGTACGTGCAACTCACCGAATTTTCCGACCATACGCCGGAGCAATTTCGCGAGGCGCTCACCACGTTGCTCCGGCAAGGCGCAACCAGCCTGGTCATTGATCTGCGCAACAATCCGGGCGGCGTGCTCGATGCCGCCGTTGAAGTGGCAGAGCCGTTTTTCAAAAAAGACGAGCTGATCGTGTACACGAAGGGGCGGAAACCCGAAGACCGGGAGGAGTTTCGCGCTCGCGCCAACACGTCCTTGGTCGCGTTGCCGGTCGCAGTCTTGATCAATGCCGGCAGTGCGAGCGCAGCCGAGATTGTCGCCGGCGCGTTGAAAGATACCGGACGGGCCGTGATTGTAGGCGAGCGGTCGTTTGGCAAAGGCTCCGTGCAGTCGGTCTTCAAGTTGGATAATGGTGAAGGCATGCGGCTCACCACCGCGCGTTATTTCACCCCCGGCGGAGCGACGATTCACGAGCGGGGCATCTCGCCGCACGTGGAAGTCGTGATGACCCCGGAAGAGGACACCAAGTTAGCGCGGCAGCGCTCGCGGCCCGACATCACGGATCCCCTGGCGTTCAAAGAGCGTTTTGGATTTGAGCCCATCACGGACCGCCAGCTGGAGACGGCCCTGGCGATGCTCAAGGGTGTGCGGATTTGGGGCGATCGGGCATTTCCGCGGGCGGCGCAGTGATATGATTCTCGCCCTCGAGAGCTCATGCGATGAGACGGCCGTCGCGGTGTTTGATCCCGCCCGCGGCCTGCGAGGCGAATGGATTCACAGCCAGATCGCGTTGCACGAAAACTATGGCGGCGTCGTGCCCGACCTCGCGACGCGGGAGCACCTGCGAACATTTGCGCCGTTGCTGCAACGCGCCCGCGCGGAGATGGATTTCGCGCAGCTCACGACGATCGCCGTGACCCATGGACCCGGCTTGGCGGCGTGTCTCGCGATTGGGGTGGCCGCCGCGAAATCGTTGGCGCTGGCGCTCACGTTGCCAGTGCGGGGGGTGAATCACCTGCGGGGGCACGTTTGGTCGCCCTTCATCGCGCGTCACGCGGCCGCGCCGGCGGCGTTTGATGCGGAGCTGGCGGCGTTGTTGCCTCATCTCGCTTTGATCGTTTCCGGGGGAAACACGCTGCTGCTGAAGATCGACACGGAGAGGCGACTCCACGTTTTATCGTCGACGCGCGACGACGCCGCGGGCGAGGCGCTCGATAAAGGGGCGAAATTACTGGGCCTGGGTTATCCGGGTGGGCCACTGATCGAGAAAATGGCGAAGGAGGGGAACGTGGCGGCCTATGATTTTCCGCGCGGGATTGGCCGACGGGACGAGCTGGATTTCAGCTTTTCCGGACTGAAAACGAGCCTGCGTTATCTGCTCGAAAAAATGCCCGCCGATCAGGTGCAACGTGAACTTCGCGACTTGTGCGCCAGCTACCAGCAAGCCGTGGTTGATGCGTTGGTGCGCAAGACGCGTGCGGCGCTGCGGCAGGGCGAGGGCGAATTCCGGAGTTTGGGGTTGTCCGGTGGCGTGGCCAACAACCGCACCTTGCGGGCCGCGCTCGAAAAAGAAGCGGGTCGCGCCCGGGTGCCTTTCCTCGCGGCGCAACCCAAGCACACCGGCGATAACGCCGGGATGATCGCGTTTGCCGCGTGGGCCGATCACGAAGTGGCGGCGGGAAACTCGGGCCTCAATCTGCGCATCGAACCGGGTGCTCCGGTGGCCGTGCCGATTGCCGGCAGCGCGCCAGCCTGAGTTCCAGGTGGGCGCGTTGGGGCGACGGCGACCCGACGCTTACTTGTAATCGCGGCGCAGATTGCTCGGCAGGATGCCGAGCTCCTCGCGGTATTTTGCCACAGTGCGACGCGCGATGGTGATGCCGCGCTCCTGCAATTTCGTGACGAGCTCTTGATCGCTCAACGGGGCGGACTTGTCTTCCATGTTGATCAAGTCAGCGATCATTTCCTTCACGCTGGTGTTGGAAACGGACATGCCACTCTCCGCCTGATACCCCGGGGTGAAGAAATATTTGAAGTCGAACACGCCATGGGGCGTGCGGATGAACTTGTTCGCGATCGCGCGGCTCACCGTGGTTTCGTGGACGCCGACGACGTCCGCGATCTGCGTCATCGTGAGCGGCTTCAGGGCCGAAACCCCATTCTCGAAAAAGTCCTTCTGCGCGTTGATGATCTCACGCGTGATACGCTCGATCGTGCGCTGACGCTGCTCGATCGAATCGATGAGGAATTTGCCTGAGCGCATCCGCTCGCGCAGGTAATCGCGTTCCGTCTTCGAAAGGGTGCCTTTCGCGATCATATCCCGGTACGTATTCGAAATCCGGAGACGCGGAATGTAATCGCTGTTGAGGTCGATCTTCCATTCGGCACCGTCTTTTTCAACGGTCACATCCGGCACCACGACGCGATTATTATCTTCGGCGAAACGCCGTCCAGGCGCGGGATCCAGTTTGCCAATTTCTTCAATCGCCGACTGCACGTCGTCGGGATCGGCCCCGAGCTTGCGCGCAAGTTCCGGGATGCGGCGGCGGGTCAGCAGTTCGAAATAGTCGCGGATCATCCGCCACGCCAGTGACCCACTGCGATTTTTCGCCGTCAGCTGCAGGAGCAGGCACTCGGCCAGATCCTTGGCTCCGATTCCCGGAGGCTCGAACGTCTTCAGGAGCTTGAGCCCTTCCTGCACCGCATCCAGCGGGAGCGATGTCTGCAATGCGACGTCCGAAGGTGTCTGGGTGAGAAAACCGCGGTCATCGAGACTGCCCACGAGATGGCGCATCGCTTCGTGCGCTTGCGGCGACATGTCGGCCATCTCGGCCTGCTGCATCAGATGTTCTTGAAGCGACGTTTCGCTGACGAGGGAATCGAAAAACCGTTGCCGGCGTTCCGCATCTTCAGAGGTGAACGGCTGGTTGCCGCCGACGCTGGCCATGTGGTCACGCCAGTCTTCGTCAAGTTTGCCGAGGATTTCGAATTCCTTGTCTTTCGAGAAATCCATCTCATCCCGCTTCGCGTCCGAGTGATCCGCCGGAGCGCTGGCGTCGTCGCTCTCGGTGCGCTGGTTCACCGCCCCGTTTTCTCCGGAGCTGCCATCGCCGTCGTTTTGTTCTCCGGGCTCATCCAAGCTGACGCCCTCCATCGGCAACTCTTCCAACGTTGGATTACTCTGCAGTTCCTCTTGAATGACGGAACGCAGATCGAGCGCCGCAACCTGAAGGATTTTCAGGGAGTGGCGAAGCTGCGGCGCCAGAACCAGAGACTGGGTCTGCCGTTGGCGTAGATCCTGGCTAAATCCTTGCCCGCTCATGTCGACGAAGGGTTGGCAGGTTCATCTCACGAGGGGTTACGGAGGGGGAGTGAAGGAACGATCGGATCGCGAACGCCGAACAGATCTTTAAGATACACCCCAAGCTTCTCATTCGTGGGGCCGTATCGGTCGCTATAAAGATACATCTCGAGATCGGTCAGCATTTCGAAGGCCGATTGATAGCGCTGATCGCGATCGCGCTGCAGAGCGCGTTGGATAATCGTTTCCAAGCGCGGATCGATATCCGCCCGCAAGGTCGAGAACGTGGGGATGTTCATCGACAATATGTTGCGACGCGAGATGGCGCGATCGGTCGAGCGGAAGATGTTTTTTCCGAGCAACAGCTCAGTCAGGACGATCCCGAGAGGAAACAAATCAGCGCGCGCGTCCGTGATGGCGTAGTTCGCCTGTTCTGGCGACAGGTACTCGTCTTTTCCGGCGATAACCTTACCTTCCTCATTGTACATGAGGTCGAGGGCCTTCGCGATGCCGAAGTCGGTGAGCTTAACATCGCCTTCGAAGGCAATCATCACGTTCTTCGGGCCGATGTCGCGGTGAACAATATTAAGATGCCGGCCATCGCGATCGGACTTGGTGTGGGCGTATGCCAGACCCCGAGCCACGCGCGAAATGATGAAGGCCGCGAGGTCCACGGGAATCGCGCGACCCTGCTTCCGCTGCTCCTCCAGCAGTTGCTCGAGGTTAATGCCGCGAACAAATTCCATCACCATGAAATATTGCCCGCCCACCTGACCTAAGTGGTACGTCTGGACGATATTCGTATGAATAAGATCGGCGACGAGCCGAGCCTCGCCGATAAAGTTGTTTTGGAACTCCTCGATGGCGGAATACTCCTCGCGAATGAGCTTTACAGCGACGACCTTACGGAAGTTGCCCGCCCCGAGCTGGTGGGCCTCATAAACCACTCCCATACCACCTTCCGCGATCTTTCGCGTCATCTGATAGTGGAGCTCGTTGAAGATGTGTTTAATCGACGCCACTTGGTTGGAGGTAAGGTATCGGGACTCTGACTGGCAAGCGTGCAGATTTTTTTCGGCCCGAAATTTGCTTCACTGATATTTGACAGTCCCAACTGCAGTCTTAAGATCAGTCGTGATGATCACGCTCACTCCTCGTGCGGCCAAACACGTGCAGTCTATGCAGGCCGATTTGAGCGCGCCGGAGAAGCGTCTGCGCGTTTTGGTGGAGTCGGGAGGCTGCTCGGGCTTTCAATATGGGATGTCGTTCGACGCCTCCAAGCCGGACGACACGATTTTGGAGAGTGAAGGCGTTCCCATCCTGATTGATCCCGCCAGCCTCGCTTACCTGCAGGGATCCGTGATCGATTTCGATGACGGGCTTCAGGGCAAGGGTTTTGAAATCAAAAACCCGAATGCGGAAAGCACCTGCGGCTGCGGGAAGTCTTTCAACTGACGAGCGGACTTCTTGAAATCGCAGTGGTCGTCGGACTGATTTCCGATTACTTGCTGGCGGCGTGGAGGGCGACGATCCCAAACGTCATGGGTCGCGCGCTCACGCTCGAGAAACCAGCTTCTCGGATCTCGTCGGCGAGAGCGAGGCGCCCGGGAAACGATTCGATACTCTCGTTGAGATAATCGTAAGCGTTACGGTCACCCGTTACCCAACCGGCAACTCGCGGTAGAATGGTCCGCAAATAAAACAAGTAGAACGGACGAAACCACCTGTACGGCTGCGAGAACTCAAGTACATGCAGCGATCCGTTTGGACGAAGCACGCGTAGGATCTCCCGTAAACCGCGCTGACGATCGGCGAGGTTACGCAGACCAAACGAAATCGTGACGGCATCGAAGCTCGCGTCCGCCAACGGCAACGCCAGCCCGTCGCCCAGTTGAAAACTCACATTGGCGAAACGACCGGATTCGTGCTTCTTGTTTTCAGCTTCGTCGAGCATCGGCTGGCAGAAATCCATTCCGAGAATCATGGCGCCAACCCCCAATTTATCGCTAAGCGCAAACCCGACGTCTCCGCTCCCGGTTGCAAGATCGAGTACGGTTAGCGGCTCCCGTCGCTGGACCGCTTTTACCAAGCAACGGCGCCACCACATGTCCATCCCGCCGCTCAGCAACCGGTTAGCAATGTCGTATCGCCGCGCAATGCGAGCGAACATCGAATTGACGGCAGTGGGATCAGGCATGGTTCGGATAGGAATTCTCGGTGGAACGCCGGTAAAGCAAAATGGTCATAAGAGTTGACGCAATTAGTAGTGATCAAATAATTTAGACGCTCGAAAAACAAGGGAATCAGTTTAAAAAGAACCCCCATGTCCAACCTGACAAAACGCGAAATAGTTCTCGAAATTTATCGGAAATCAGGATTTCCGCAAAAGCAGATCGTCGACACCGTCCAACAGACGCTCGATATCGTACAAAAAGCGCTGGCCAATGGCCGCAACGTCGAGTTGCGGAATTTTGGGGTGCTTGAGGTTCAAGTGCGCAAGCAGCGCATTGGCCGTAATCCTAACAAACCTGAGGCCGAAGTGGTGATCCCACAGCGAGCCGTGGTGAAATTTAAATCGGGCAAGATCTTGAAGCAGCAGCTTAAGAAGCTCGATTTAGCTAAACTGCAGGGTTTGGAGTCGAAGACACCTGCGAGCTGAACGCGCGACGACTGGCCCGGGGTGGGTTTGTCGCGAGCGATCTCCTCCGTTTTGAGTCGCACTGGGTTGCCGGGCTTCGCAACCATGGACGCCTCATGGCTACGTTCCAGACCCTGCCCGGTTTCCGCGAATTCTATCCTGAAGACCTAGCCCGTCGAAATCATATCTTCCGCGTATGGCGTCAGACCGCCGGTGCTTTTGGGTTTTCTGAATACGATGCCCCGGTGTTGGAGCCACTGGAGTTGTATAAGGCCAAGTCGGGCGACGAAATCGAAGCTCAGCTGTTTACGTTTACCGACAAGGGTGGTCGCGAGGTTGCCTTGCGGCCCGAGATGACTCCAACCGTCTGCCGACTGGTCGGAGCGCGCGCCAATTCGCTTAAGCGGCCGATAAAGTGGTTCAGCATCGCGGAATTTTATCGCTACGAGCGGATGCAGCGAGGTCGCGGCCGCTGCTTCTTTCAGTTCAACGCCGATATCTTTGGTGAGCCCGGCCCTGAAGCGGAAGCAGAGTTAATTGCCCTGCTCGTGCAGTGTCTCTGTGCGTTCGGTCTCACTCAGGACGACTTCTCCGTCCGTCTGAGTGACCGGAATCTTTGGTTCTACTACCTGGAGGCCCTCGGTCAAAGCGATGCTCAAGCCCGGACAATCTTGAGTGCGATCGACAAATATGAGAAGTTGGGCGACGATGCCTTCAAAGCCTATGACGAGGCCTTCGGGCCAATCGATCAGACGCTCAAGAGCAAGATCCTGGGTTTCCTGCAGGTGAAATCGATTGCCGCCTTGGAAGAGAAACTGCGAGAGATCGGTGGCGGGGCTAAGTTGGACGGTCGGTTGCTGGAATGGCGCAAGTTGCTCGGCGCCTTGTATGCTATGGGTCTTGCTTCGTTCATTGAAGTCGATCTCGGCGTGGTCCGCGGACTCGCCTATTACACCGGCTTCGTTTTCGAGGCATTTGATCGCAAAGGCGAATTGCGCGCGCTCGCCGGCGGTGGACGCTACGATGACTTGGTCGGCAAACTTGGCGGTCCCGCGCTGCCGGCGGTTGGCTTTGCGATTGGCGACATGACGTTCGCCCTGCTGCTTGAGCAGCGCGGCCTGACTCCGAATGTCGTGCAGACTCCTGACGTTTACTGTGTGATCGGGGGCGACGCCGAACGGCTGGCCGCGTTTGGCGATATCCATGCCTTGCGCGCCGGAGGCTTTCGGGTCGACTACCCGATGAAGGACCTGGCGTTTGGGAAGCAGTTTAAGGCCGCCGCTGACTCCGGCGCCAAGCTCGCGCTTATTTACGGCGGTGACGAGTTGGCCAAAGGCGTGGTCAAGGTCCGCGACTTGGTCCTGCGTACCGAACTCGAGATCCCTCAAAACCAAGTTGCCGCCACGGTCCGCGATTTCTTTTCCGGGCCTTCTTAGTCCTAAATTCCGCAGCAGAGGTAACCACTGATGAGCACTAATAAACACTGATCAAATAGATCCGGATCGATGGGCTGGAACTTTCCCTTCACTTACCGGGTGAACGGCCTCCATCGCGCAACTCTGTTTGCATCAGTGGTGATCAGTGAAAATCAGTGGTTCAACTGAGTTTTTTAGGTTAATAGGTGCGACTGATGTGATTTTGACTTGGGCGCGGCAGCGCCGGTAGGAGCCGACCTCCGGTCGCGCCGCTCAGAAAATGGGACTGCCAACGGCCCGCCCGGAGGTCGGGCCCTACCCTCGGAAAAGTCCAAAGCTCAGAGGCGCTCCGCGAGTTCAGCGAACTTTGCGTCGCTTCGCCGGTGCCTTCGGCTTCTCCGCCGTGAGGAGGTCGGCGGGACCGAACGCCGCCGGCAGGAGTGCGCTTAAGGTCGTTTCCAACCGTTCTCCCGAGTCACAGATGCTGACAATGAGGGCGTCGGGACCGAATTCATTGATGACCTGACGGCACGCGCCGCAGGGCATGGTCGGTTGCGGCGTCGGCGTGTAGACCACGACCGCCTGCACGTCCCGCTCACCGGCCGCCGCTGCGGTAAAAATCGCCGTGCGTTCCGCGCAATTGCACAAGCCATACGACGCGTTTTCAATATTCGCGCCGCTATAGATTCTGCCCGAGCCGGTAAGAACCGCCGCACCGACTCGAAATTGTGAATACGGTGAGTACGAGGCCGTCGCGGCGTCGCGCGCGGATTTTTCGAGGCGACGGAGGAGGGCAGGGGCAAGGATCGCGGACATGATTAGAGGGAGAGTTCCTCTTTGACGTCCGCGAAGGCGCGAATGGCAAACTCCAAATCTTCCTGCGTATGCGCGGCGCTGACCTGCGTTCGAATCCGCGCCGCGCCTGGCGGAACGACCGGATAAAAGAAACCGATTACGTAAACACCTTTCTCCAGCATGCGCGCCGCAAACCGCTGGGAGAGCGCGGCGTCCCCGAGCATCACCGGTACAATGGGATGCTGGCCGGGTTTGAGATTGAGTCCGGCGTTACTCAAGCCCTGCCGAAAAAATGTCGTGTTAGCTTCGAGCCGATCGCGCAGGTGGGTTGAACGCGTGATCAGATCGAGCGCGGCGATCGAGGTCGCCGCGATGACCGGCGCCAGGGTGTTGGAAAACAAATACGGCCGCGAACGCTGCCGCAGCATATCCACAATCTGCGTACGCCCGGCGATGTACCCGCCGCTCGCGCCGCCGAGCGCCTTGCCGAGCGTGCCGCTGATGATGTCGATGCGTTCGATCACGTCGCAATATTCGTGCGTGCCGCGGCCGGTCTTTCCCGTGAAGCCCACCGCATGGCTGTCGTCGATCATCACCAACGCACCGTACTTCTCCGCCAGATCGCAAATCTCCCGCAACGGCGCGATCGTGCCATCCATCGAGAAGACACCATCGGTCACCACGAGTTTGAAGCGAGCCTGCTTTTCGTCCGCTTCGCGCAGTCGCGTCTCGAGTTCCATCATGTCGCGATTACGATAACGAAACCGCTGCGCCTTGCAGAGGCGAATGCCGTCGATGATCGAGGCATGATTGAGTTCGTCGCTGATGACCGCATCCTCGGGTCCAAGCAGCGTTTCAAAAACCCCGCCATTGGCATCGAAACATGAACCGTAGAGAATCGTGTCTTCGGTGCCGAGAAACGCGCTTAACCTCGCCTCGAGCTCCTGGTGAATCTCCTGCGTTCCGCAGATGAAGCGCACGGACGACAGCCCGTAACCCCAGCGGTCGAGCGCAGCATGCGCCGCCTGGAGCAGCTCGGGATGCGCCGCGAGGCCCAAGTAATTATTGGCGCAAAAGTTGAGGACGGGTTTTCCGCCGGAGACGGCGACGTGCGCACCCTGTGGGGTTGTCAGCACGCGTTCGCGTTTAAACAGTCCAGCGGCCGTGAGCTCCGTCAGTGATTTCTCCAGGTGGGTGCGATAGGCAGAGGTCATGGGCGTGCGCGACGGACCGGACCGGTCAGTCCCAGTTCAGCACGATCTTGCCGCTTTGTCCGGAACGCATCAACTCAAAGCCGTGCTGAAATTCCGGATACGGCATCCGGTGCGTGATCACCGGCGAGATATCGAGGCCGCTCTGAATCAGCGCCGTCATCTTGTACCAGGTTTCGTACATTTCGCGTCCGTAAACGCCGCGAATGGTCAGCATGTTGAACACGACCTTGTTCCAGTCGATCGCGGCCTTTTCCGGCATGATGCCCAGCAGCGCAATGCGCCCGCCGTGATACATGTTATCAATCATGTCGGCCAGCGCGCGCGGGCTGCCCGACATCTCCAACCCAACATCGAAACCTTCCTTCATGCCCAGCTCGCGCTGTACGTCCGGAAGGTTTTCGCGCCTGACGTCCACCACCCGGGTGGCTCCCATGCGGTGGGCCAACGCGAGGCGGTTGGGGTTCACATCCGTCACCACCACTTTGCGGGCACCGGCTTGTTTGGCGATGGCGGTGGCCATGCAGCCGATGGGGCCGGCTCCCGTGATCAAAACGTCTTCGCCGACGAGATCGTATTGCAGCGCGGTGTGCACGGCGTTGCCCAAGGGATCGAAACACGAAAGGACGTCGAGGGGAATGGCCGGGTCAACCAGCACGGCGTTGCTGGCCGGCAGACAAAGATACTCCGCGAAGGCGCCGTCGCGGTTAACGCCTACGCCTTGGGTGTCCTTACACAGGTGGCGCCGGCCTGCGAGGCAGTTGCGGCAGCGGTTACAGACGATGTGGCCTTCACCATCCACCAAGTCGCCGGGTTTGAATCCCTGGACGTTCGCTCCCACGGATTCGATGACGCCGACAAACTCGTGCCCGATCACCAAGGGCGGATGGATCGTCTGCCCGGCCCACGCGTCCCAATTGTAGATGTGAACGTCCGTCCCGCAGATCGAAGTCTTCTTCACCTTGATCAACACGTCGTTGATCCCCGGAGTCGGTACCGGCACGTCCACCAAATCGAGTCCTGCTCCACTCCGTAACTTCGCGATGGCCCGCATTTTTTTCATCGGCGCAGCGTAGTCAGACCCGGTGCGCTGTCGATTGAGCGCACCGAGGGTTGGCCGAAACCACGGAATGGTGGAGCGGGTTGTCCCTAACCCGCTTCCGAATGTTTGCTCTCACGTCAGCGGCTTGGGGACAAGTCGCTCCACTCGATCGCTTGAGCCCGAGGCCGCACGCACGCCGCGCTATTGCGCAACCAATTGCGCCCCTTCGAGCGCGAGCAGTTTGATTTTCGTGGCTACGCCGCCCGGGCCGGAGAACCCCGTCATCTTGCCGTCGGCCGCGACGACGCGGTGACACGGAATCAGCAACGGCCACGGATTGCTGCCCAGCGCGGTACCCACGGCGCGGCTGGCACCAGCGGGTTGGCCAATGACGGACGCGAGGGCGCCGTACGACGTGGTTGCACCCGGTTTGACCTGGAGCACCGCGTGTAACACCGCTCGGACAAAATCCGGCACGCGCGTAAAGTCGTAACGCAGATCGAAAAAATCCTGCAGGTCGCCGGCGAGATGCCGCTGCACCCGTGCGATTACGTCCGAGACCCATTCCGGCGGCTGAGCGTCAGGCCGCGTACCGGATGGACGATCGGGGTCGGGGAGGAGAAAACGCGTCAGACCTGCCTCGTTCCAAGCAACGGCGCAGGTGCCAAAGGGAGTGCTGAAGGTGGAGTGGGGCATGGGGTAATGCGGCCAACCCGATTCAAAATCGATTACTCCGCCCGACGCAATCTTCCTTCCTCATTTAATGGAAAAAACCTCAGCATTGCGCCGGGCCTTTTCAGTGTATGCGCTCGGCGGCTCACGATGAACAACCGGTTCTATAATGCGTTCGATCGCGCGACGGTCGGTGGTGACCGCAAGGAGGATTATCGCACCTCCTTTCAGATGGACCGGGACCGCATCATCCATGCGCAGGCGTTTCGCAAGCTGCAGTCCAAGACGCAGGTGTTTTTGTCGGGTGAGTACGATTTTTATCGGACGCGCCTGACGCATTCGATGGAGGTCGCCCAAATCGGTCGTTCGATCTGCGCGTACTTGCGTTCGCACGCGGAGCCGTTGCGACCTGATTTCTACATCGATGGCGACTTGGTGGAGGCCGTCTGCCTCGCCCATGATCTCGGGCATCCCCCGTTTGGCCACTCGGGCGAGCGCACGTTACAAGAGTTGATGGTGCCGTGGGGCGGTTTTGAAGGTAACGCCCAGACGCTGCACCTTCTCACCGAGACTCTGTACCAGGACGAGGTCGGCGTGCGCGGCATCAGCGGTACCCGCGCGCTGCTCGACGGCGTGCTGAAATACAAGAAGCTGTTCCGCGAGTTTCCGGCGCCCCCGCGCAATCACTTCCTCTACGACACCCAGGAACGTCATCGCGCATTCGTCTTGGGCGATGCGGCCATCCCCCCGGAGTTGCACGTTGCGGAAAAACTCAACGCGTTGAAAAGCATCGAGTGTCAGATCATGGATTGGTCCGACGACGCCGCGTACTCCCTCAACGATATGGTGGATGGAGTTACCGCCGGGTTTCTGTCGCTCGAACGCATCGAAGAATGGGCCGCCGGGGAACCGCTCGATGCCGAACGGCAAGTGTGGCTGGACGAACTTTGCGCCGCCATTCGCGGGGGACGACTTGAAACCGTGTTTGCCCAAAAAGTCGGCGTCTTCATCACCGCCTGTCGGCTGCGCGAACGGCATAATTTTATGTCGGAACGCACCCATCGTTACGGCTTTGAACTCGCGATCGCCGGTGCGGCGGAGCGGGAAGCCGCGTTCTACAAAAAGATGGCGAATGACATCATCTTCGAGAGTCCGCAACTGCAGCAGATGGAGCACAAAGCCCGACGCGTGCTCTTCGACCTGTGGGAATCGTGCTGGCATAACTACGTCGAAACCGGGCCCCGCGTAATCCGAATTCTTCCTCCGCGAGTGGGGCGGTTAATCGACGCGGCCGGGACCCCGGCGGGCAAGGCGCGCCAAATCTGCGACTGGCTGGCGGGGCTGACTGACGGGATGATTGTGCGCACGTATCAGCGGCTCTT
>Ga0163144_10018270_pt1 | contig 14204 bp, 9 predicted proteins | sample OliLak19BULKMAT1_FD_123175 | JGI IMG/M metagenome (GOLD analysis project Ga0163144, IMG submission 123175) | Freshwater microbial mat bacterial communities from Lake Vanda, McMurdo Dry Valleys, Antarctica - Oligotrophic Lake LV.19.BULKMAT1 | ecosystem: Environmental > Aquatic > Freshwater > Lake... | reverse complement strand
ATCCCCCTCGCAAACCTACAAAGTGAAACGCTTAACGCCTCCCTTTATGATATAAAAGCCTATTTTCAAGGCAGGAACGAAAAAGGCAGAATGAACCCCAAAAGCGAAGACAAAAAATACATGGAAATAATAAAAAATCTAAGAGAAAGCCTCAAAATATTGGCACAAAAAATCGAGCCAAAAGTATATGAATACGGTTTTTTGAAGGCGTGAAAAACATAGATAAAATGCAGCAGAAAGAAATTGAACAAAAAACAGCATAGCCAAAAACTGTAATATTACAGTTTTTGGCTATTTTGTTGCTGACATTTTGTCATATAATTAACTTGCCTGCTGACATGCCTAAAAAGTAATAAAAAACATAACTCATTGAAAAGCAAGTGATTAACTGTAAGCATGCGACAAGCAATGGATTAAGCTCAACCATTGGCACAAAAAGTGTTTATCTGTTTGCAAAGTATTAACAATTCATCTACTCATTTATGGCTCTAAATATTAAGCCCTTAGCTGACCGCGTGTTGGTTCAAGCCGCACCCGCAGAAGAAAAAACGTCTTCTGGTATCATCATTCCTGACACTGCTAAAGAAAAGCCCCAACGCGGCACCATCATAGCAATCGGTACAGGCAAAAAAGATGAGCCTATCACTGTAAAAGTAGGCGACCAAGTGCTTTATGGCAAATATGCTGGAACTGAAATCACAGTGGAAGGCAAAGAATACCTCATCATGCGTGAATCTGATATTTTCGCAGTAATTTAGGTTGTTACATGTTGAATAGCTTAACTTTTCAACACGTGACACTCTTTTCCTCTTTCCATTTTCTCATTTAATTCAAAAAAACAATAAACATTTATGGCAAAGCAAATATTCTTTGATGCAGAAGCCCGCGAAAAATTGAAAAAAGGCGTGGACACCCTCGCCAATGCGGTAAAAGTAACCCTCGGACCCAAAGGTCGCAATGTCATCATTGACAAAAAATTCGGCGCACCCACAGTTACAAAAGACGGTGTTACTGTAGCAAAGGAAATCGATCTTAAAGACCCTATCGAAAATATGGGCGCACAACTTGTGCGCGAAGTAGCTTCAAAAACAGCAGACACAGCAGGCGACGGTACTACCACAGCTACTGTACTCGCACAAGCTATCTACAACGCAGGTATTCGCAACGTTGCCTCTGGAGCTAATCCTATGGATTTGAAACGTGGTATTGACAAAGCAGTAGAAGCGATAGTAGCCGAATTGAAAAGAACGTCTAAAGCTATCTCCAGCACACAAGAAATAGCACAAGTAGGCACTATCTCAGCTAACAATGACGAAACTATCGGCAAAATGATCGCTGATGCTATGGACAAAGTAGGCAAGGATGGCGTTATCACAGTTGAAGAAGCTAAAGGCACTGAAACCGAAGTGAAAACCGTAAAAGGTATGCAGTTTGACAGAGGCTACCTTTCTCCTTATTTTGTAACCAATGCAGAAACAATGGAAGTCGAAATGGAAAATGCTTATATCCTCATATCTGAGAAAAAAGTATCTTCTATGAAAGAAATCCTACCCGTACTGGAAGCAGTAGCACAATCTGGCCGTCCCTTGCTTATCATTGCAGAAGACGTGGATGGCGAAGCTTTGGCTACGCTTGTAGTAAACCGTTTGCGTGGCGCATTGAAAGTAGCAGCTGTAAAAGCGCCAGGCTTTGGCGACCGCCGCAAGGCAATGCTTGAAGACATCGCTGTGCTAACAGGTGGTACAGTAATCTCTGAAGAGCGTGGTTACAAACTTGAAAACGCTACCTTAGAGTATCTTGGAAAAGCTGAAAAAATAACGATTGACAAAGACAACACGACTGTCATCAAAGGGGCAGGCGACGTTAAAACTATAGAAGGACGTATAAATACTATCAAAAGTCAAATGGAAGCAACTACTTCTGATTATGACCGCGAGAAATTACAAGAGCGTTTGGCAAAACTTTCTGGTGGTGTGGCTATCCTTTATATAGGTGCGGCTACCGAAGTAGAAATGAAAGAGAAAAAAGACCGTGTAGATGATGCACTTCATGCTACTCGCGCCGCTGTACAAGAAGGCGTAGTAACAGGCGGTGGCGTTGCGTTTATTCGTGCCGCAAGCGTCTTAGATGCTGTGGTTACTTTGAATGAAGACGAAGCAACAGGTGTAAACATCATTCGCAATGCAATCGAAGCACCTTTGCGTACTATCGTGGCAAACTGCGGCGGCGAAGGCTCTGTAGTTGTAAACCGCGTGAAAGCAGGAGAAGGCTCTTTTGGGTATAATGCTCGTACTGATAAGTACGAAGACCTTATGGCTATGGGTGTTCTTGACCCTACTAAAGTAACACGCCTCGCACTTGAAAATGCGGCTTCTATCTCTGGTTTGTTGCTTACTACCGAAGCAGTAATAGCTGACAATCCTGATGATGAAAAAGGTGGACAAATGCCTTCTATGGGCGGCGGCATGGGCGGCATGATGTAAAATCTGCTTGCCTAATAAGCTAAAAAAACCGCAATACTGAAGAGTATTGCGGTTTTTTTTTGTTTAATAATCTTAACAATTTTTTAACCTTTATTTTAACCTTTTTTATGCACCTTTGCATAAAATTCAGCATATATGAAAATAGGCATAGTTTGTTACCCTACTTTTGGAGGGAGTGGCGTAGTCGCTACAGAGCTTGGCAAGGCACTTGCTGCCAAAGGCCATCATATCCATTTTATCACCTATAATCAACCTGTTAGACTCAATTTTTTTGATGCTAACTTATACTACCATGCCGTATATGTTCCGAATTATCCTTTGTTTCAATATCCACCTTATGAACTCGCTTTGGCAAGCGAGATGGTAAAAGTAGCACGCTATCAAGAGTTGGATTTATTGCATGTACATTATGCCATCCCGCACGCATCTGCAGCTTTCTTGGCAAAACAAATATTGCTCACGCAAGGTATTCGAATACCCGTTGTTACTACTTTGCATGGTACAGACATCACACTGGTAGGCAAGGACCCTTCCTTTGAACCCGTAGTAACATTCAGCATCAACCAATCTGACGGCGTTACAACTGTTTCAGAAAGCCTCAAAAAAGACACCTACGCACATTTTCAGGTTACAAAAGACATACAAGTTATTCCTAATTTTATAGACCTTGAGCGTTTCAAACGTCAAGAGAAAGAACATTTTAAAAAGGCTATTTGTCCCAACAATGAAAAATTATTGGTACATACTTCGAACTTCCGCAAACTAAAACGTATCCAAGATGTATTGTATGTATTTGCAGGAGTACGCAAAAAAATGCCAAGCAAGTTGCTTTTGGTAGGCGATGGACCTGAAAGAGCGTCTATGGAAATGATTTGTCGAGAATTGGACATAAGTGCCGATGTGCGCTTTTTGGGCAAACTCGACGCGGTAGAAGAAGTTTTATCTATTGCCGATGTGTTTTTGATGCCTTCTGAATCCGAAAGCTTTGGATTGGCGGCGTTGGAAGCGATGGCGTGTCAAGTGCCTGTTGTATCGAGCAATATAGGTGGGATTCCTGAATTGAACATAGATGGCTTTTCAGGTTTTACAGCTGATGTAGGCGATATAGCGGCTATGGTGCGACATACATTGCATATATTGGACGAGGAGAACTTGCCTACCTTCCGCGTCAATGCGTTCAAACGCGCTCAAGAATTTGAACTATCTAAAATCCTTCCGCAATATGAAGCTGTTTATGAAAAGGTATTGCAAGGAATTAAAGCTATAAAGCATTAAAAGCTCGATTTTTGTAGTATTACACTTTTTTGTATATCTTTGTGCAAAATAAGAAGCATCACTGCGTATGCACATAAAATTAGTTGTAATAGTTTTATTTCTATTTGTAAGACTGTCGCCTTTATTTGCACAAAATAAAGAATTGGACAGTCTTAAGAAAGTCTTGCCTACCCTGCGCGACACGGCACAAATATATATGTTGATTGATATTGGTTGGAAGGCAAGGAATATAGACCCGCTTGCCACTATAGCTTATACGCGCCAAGCATTCAAATTAGCCAAAGACAGCCTGAAACGTGAAGACCTTGCAGCCCGCGCACTCAACTATTTGGGCGTGGGTTACCGCAATATTGGCAACTATAAACAAGCGTTAGAAACTTTTTTCAGTGCCTCAAAATTATCTGAAAAGTATAAACTTTATGAAGTACTGGGCTACAATTTACAAAGTATAGGCGACATTTACAACAAACAAGGCAAACTTGATGACGCTATCCCGTATGTAGAAAGAGGTTTGAATGCCTTTGAAAAGATAAATAACATGCGTGGTATAGGATATTGTTATTATACGCTTGGGCAGATTTACGATAATCAAAAAAAACACAAGGAGGCTATCAAAAGTTACACAAAATCGCTTAGTATTCGCAGAGAAATGGGCGACAAAGATGGTGCAGCAGCGGTTACAAATCGGCTCGGTATCGTACACAAAGCAATAAAAGACTACAAAAGCGCGTTGCAATATCATGTCGAAGCCTTGCAAGTGTATGAAAAATTGGATAGCAAACGCAATATCGTGTGGGTGAATTTGAGCATAGCCCAAGTCTATAGAAAAACAAACCGTGTTGAAGAAGCTATCGATATTCTAAAAAAACACATTCCACTTGCGCAAAAAGCAAAATCGAGAGACTACCTGAAAGATATCTATGGCGAACTATCAGCTTGTTACGCTATGCAAAAAAACTACTTGCAAGCATACGAAGCCGGACAACTTTTTATAACATACAAAGACAGCGCATTGACAGAAAGCACTCTGAGAGATATAGAATATTTGCAAATAGCTTATGACAAAGAGAAAAATGACAGGGAAATGGAAGCCATGCGCAACCAACAAAAGACAAACGATAACGAACAAAAAATAAAAGACAATCGCGCAAAAAACCAACTATATTTTATTTATTCTCTGTTGCTAGGGCTTTTGTTTATTTCGGCATTTGTCTATTCGCTCATCAGGGGAGGCAAGAAACAAAAACAAGCAAACAAGTTATTGGCAGAAAAAAATGAGGAAATTTTGTCGCAACGAGATGCTTTAGAGGATAAAAAGAAAGAGATAGAGCAAAAGAATGAATACATCAGTTCGAGTATCAGCTATGCCAAAACCATTCAACAAGCCATCTTGCCTACCCAAGCCGTCATGGACGAGCTATTCCCTGAACATTTTATATTCTATAGCCCAAAAGATGTTGTCTCAGGTGATTTCTATTGGTTGCAATCCTTCGAAAATGCGCATATTCTGGTAGTCGCTGACTGCACCGGGCATGGCGTAGCAGGTGCGTTTATGACCTTGATAGCAGGGACATTGTTGGATAAAATCACCTATACAGAAAAAACGCACAGCCCACAAGAAATCCTCAACCACTTGCATGAAGAAATAAAAAGCCTGTTGCACCAAGAACAGACAGGTAATAACAACGGCATGGACGCAGTGGTTTTGCACTTATCTACAGAAGGCGAAACTATTAACGCCACTTTCTGTGGCGCCAAAAATTCACTGTATTATCTTTTGCCTGATACAGAAAAAGTATTGAAATTGGCAGGCGATAGGAAAGGTGTTGGCGGTTTGCAAAATGAACGCATACAATTCCAAAACCAATCGCTCTCACTGCCAAAAGGAAGCATGCTTTATTTTGGTTCAGATGGATTGGAAGACCAAAACAATGAACAACGCAAGCGTGTTGGAGAAACAAAACTTATGGCGTTATTAAGCGAAATGAGTACTTTATCGATAGAAGCACAAAAAGTATTTTTAGAAAACTTTTTGGCTATGTATATGCAAAATACCAAACAACGTGATGATATTCTTTGGATGGGGGTTAGGTTGTAATAAAACCTCTTGCGAAAGTACTGCCTAAGACCTCACGCCCTGCCCTTTCTCCAATTTGGAGGGACGAAAAAGGACTTCCGCAAGAAGTCTATTGGAAAAACAAAGTATTTTATATAGCTTTGCAAAACTTTTATTTTTAAACAAAATTCATTTTTGTCATGCAAGCAAAGCATAGCGATACAGTGCGCATACACTACACTGGCAAATTTACTGACGGCGAGATATTTGATAGCTCGATAGGCGCAGAACCCCTTGAGTTCATTCTCGGACAAGGTATGATGATTGCTGGATTCGAAGCCGCTGTAACAGGCATGGCAGTTGGCGAAAGCAAAACTACTATCATCAAACCTGAAGACGGTTATGGCATTGCCAATCCCAACCTTATTTTTAGCGTTCAACGCCATGAAATACCAGCCGACATTCCACTCGAAGTTGGCATGACGCTTATGGCGCATGTAAGCGAAGACGATGAAATGCCTGTTGTTGTAAAAGAAATCAGCAATGACGCGGTAACTTTAGATGGCAATCATCCATTGGCAGGCGAGGAATTGGTATTTGACATTACATTGGAATACATCAAGCCACGTATTATTTTGTAAGTAATACGAGCCTCAAAATGCTTATGCGCAAGGTTTATCGCCTTGCGCATAAACGTTTTTAAATGCCGATTCCCAAAAACAAAAACTGTATATTGTGTGGGCTACTTTGCCTAACCAATTCATTGTCAAATAAATAGCTGTAACGCGCACCTATCTCAAGCTCCAATAAGCGCAACACGCGCATATCAAAAGTAATATCAACACCCATAGAACGCATATAACTTCCGCCCACAGTTCGCTTCGTAAAGGGCGGATAAATGGAGTTGAAATTGATGATAGCCCCATCAAAAAAAGCATTTGCCTTGATGCGTTTCAAAAACACCAATGAGCCTAACTTGATATCAGGATAGCACAACGGAAGCGCGTAATTTATAGCCACCTTGCCTACCCCATCTACATAAAAGGGCGAAAAGTTATAGCCACGTGGGTAGAAAAACAAATTGCGGAACTTGTAATTGTTCGTAAACTTTTCGTATTGGTAGGCAAGGTTTGCCGAAATGCTGTGCGTTTTCCACAAACTCGGCATGTACAAATCTAACCGCATCAAAAAAGTATTGCCTTTCAAATCGCCCTTGCCTAAAGTAGTCAAGTAGCGAATGTCGCTAAAAGCCGCCAAGCGTGGCAAAAACTGCCTATGCGCTGTAGTAACTTGGCTACTCATACGCAGGCGGAAATCCAAAGTATGTATGTTTTGATTTTGTAGGCGAGGCTGGAAAAAGCTTGGATTATCACGCGGTATCAACGTATTTTTTATTCTAAACCGTTGGTTTCTGCTATTATCCAAAAAGCGGTTTTCGGTTTGTAATTGCAAATAATGGTAATCAGTCGAGAACGTAAGGTTGTTAAAAGCCGTTCCGCGTGTAAGGTTGAGCGGGATACGCACCCCTGCATAAAAGTCCCTTTCCTGCCAACGCTCGTTGTAAATAGTAGCTACAAAAGCTGTATCGCTTTCCTGTCTATAGTTGATAAATCCTCTTGCGCGATTGCCTTGTAAAAAACCTGCACGGAAAATAGGATAAAATTCTGCATAATTAAATTGTATGCCATGTCGCCATGTCTTTTCATTGATATTGTAATGGCTTTCTGCCTCGCCTGAAAAGGTACTGAACTTGTTATCAGCCAATAAGCGTCCTCCAATTTCGGGCGGATACGCATAAGGCAAAAAGCTATGCACGTTCAATAACCCTGATGCTTTATGAAATTTCTTGACTGCAAAAGTTTCCTTGCCTACCTTCGATATGATACTTTCTCCCCCTTCTTGCTTCACGATAGGCATAAAAAAGCGCAACTTATTTTCGGTTTTCGGTAGGTAAGGTTGCCAATTTTCGGGCTTCAATACCATTTCATAAATATCATAACCCATAGCACTAAATCCACTGTAGGCAAGGTATTTTCGATTTGGCGACACGGCAGGAAAGTATGCGCCTAATGCGTGATTGGTAACTTGAAAAAGGCTATCTGAACCGCGCTTGAGTGCAAAAATATTATTTGTACCTGTATAAGCAGAGCTAAAGAAAATATGCTTTTCAGTAACACAGGGGTAGCTCAACTGCCAAATAGTCCGTGCTGTGAGTTCGCGCAATTCGCCTGTGGCGACATTGATTTCAGAAAGCCAATTATATTCGCCTTGTTGCGTTATGGCTATGATACTTTGCGCATCAGGTGAGAAAACGGGAAAAGAGAAAAAGTAGTTGTTCGGATTGGGCAGACGGCTGATCTCCTTGCCTGTTCCCACAGAAAGCAACACGATGCTATAGCGCAATGTATCTGGCACATGAACCGCTACGATTTGCCTATTGTCGGGCGAGAGCGAAGGCGCGAAATAGCGTGAGCGAGTGGTGATTTTGCGCGGGTTGGGGTTGGCTTCGCCCTCGTTTTTCATCCGAATAATGGAGTAATTCTTGCCTCCCCACCGCTCATGGTAGGTAAGTTCGCTCCAAACCATCATGCCTTTATTCACTGAAAGCGTAATATTAGAGCCTACATTGATGCCGGGTGAGAAAAGTCTTTCACCATTTTCTTCGTATGAAGGTTCTACAAAAGCATTTTTTGTAGAAGTTAATTTGTAGAAAGTGCGTATTTCATTGAAGCTACTTTTTTCTACGATTAAGGTGTTTTCATTTAAATATTGAGGGAACTTATAATCTGTATAAACTTTTTTAGGTTGTTGAATAATCCAAGATTCATCTTGAAGCGCTCCTTTTTCTGTTGTTTCTTGTTTCCAATTTTCATCTAATTCTTTAAAAGTCTTTTCATACAATTTTCTGGGGCGGAGCCCCATGTGTTTTTGCATATTGCGTCCAAAAGGATAAAATAATCCTTTGAATTGTACGGCATCATTGACCACTTTATTCCAAACATCATTGCCAAATTCGCGCCTTGCGTAGCCCGTCATATAGTAGCCCAAATTATAGAAACTCGGCACATAATTTCGGAAAGAACCTGCATACGCTTTGTCGTATTTATAATGAATACCTGAAAGAGCAAGCGATTTATATTCCATATCAAATTCAGGCAAGCGACCGCGTCCAGCATTGGTAAGGGCAGTTTCAGTCATAGTCGCATCGCCTTCGAGATACCAACGCGGCAAAGTAAGCCCAAAAAAACCGCCCCAAGTCCACGAGCCAAAGATGTTTTTGGCTAATTTGGTGATGCCTCTTTTGGAATTGGCGAACTGTTTTACATGCCTATATTCGTGAATGATGAGCAAATCAAACCAATCTCCTGCCCCATTTACATTGAATTGCGGGGGCGTGGTGTAACATTCAGAGCGGAAAGGACCTACCGTAACAAAACCGTTGGGAATAGTGGTCTGGTTTTGCAAAATCATAGTGATGCGTTGGCGTTTCTCGCCTACGCTTTCATTGTGGTGGTCATAGAGATAATGCACCAAATTCGCGGCGCGTTGCCCTTGCGTTGCCATACCTGCAGGAAAGATGATTTGCACCTTGTCCGTTTTGATTTGTTGCCACTTCAGGCGCGATGGATTTAACCCCAAGCTGTTATTGGGAACTTGCGCCTTGCCTGCCAAACAGACAAGAAAGAGCGCGAAAAAACAAAAGAAAGCCTTTTTTTGCATAGCGCAAAGATAAACTTATTTTGTAAAATATCGGGTACTCTGACAAATTTTGTGTTGAATCATATATGGTTATTGTCAGAGTACCAAAACTTCATTCTAAGCGAATTTAGGTTTTAACATTGTGCAATGCTTTTTGAGCATGGAAACGATATGTTACACTGTGAGGCGCGTTGCTTTGATAATAGGCTTGCCTACCATTCTATCTTGCCACATATTTTATACCGTTTTTTTCAAAGCAAAGATAACACACTTTTCTGCAAACTCGCCTACTTTTGCTTAATTTTACGGCAAGAAAGTAAAACCAACAATAGCCTTGGTAGGCAAGTTTTTTTGCAAAATCGCCTACTTTTGCTTAATTTTACGGCAAGAAAACGAAAATCAAAACATTCTTGCACAATGGATACTCAACAACGCATTGCTGACCTATCGGAGCAAATCCACTACCACAACCAAAAGTATTACCAAGAACATACTTCCGATATTTCGGACTATGACTTCGATATGCTCCTTGAAGAGCTAAACCAACTCGAAGCAGAATATCCCCAATTTAAACTTGCCGACTCGCCTACACAGCGCGTAGGTGGGGCGGTTACGAAAGACTTCCCTACCGTAATGCACAAGCGCGTGATGCTCTCTTTGGGCAATACCTACTCTGAAGAAGAGTTAGAAGACTTTGATAAGCGCATCAAAAAAATATTGCAAGAAGAAAATATCCCGCTCAATACGTTGGAATATATTTGCGAACTGAAGTTTGATGGGGCTTCTATCAGCCTTACCTACCAAAACGGCTCACTCGTTGCAGGTGTAACACGCGGCGATGGCGTAAAAGGAGATGATGTAACCAACAACGTGAAGACTATCAAGACTTTGCCATTGCGCATCACGCATGCCGAAGCCCCTGCTGATTTTGAAGTAAGAGGCGAGGTTTTTATGTCGCATAAGGTATTCGAAGCACTGAACAAAGACCGCGAACAGGCAGGCGAGCCACTCTATGCGAATCCGCGCAACACCGCTTCTGGCTCGCTGAAGCAACAAGATTCCAAAGAGGTCGCGAGGCGCAAGCTTGATGTGTTTTTGTATTATTTATTGGGTGAAAACCTTCCCTACCAAACCCACGAAGAGGCTATCAAAGCTATAGAAAAATGGGGCTTTCAAGTGTCACCAACTTATCGCAAATGCGCTGATATTAAAGAAGTTATGGCGTATATCAATGAGTGGGAAAGCAAACGAAAAACCTTGCCTCTGGATACAGACGGTGTTGTTATTAAGGTGAATTCGCTTGACCAACAACGCATTTTGGGCTTTACTGCCAAAAGTCCGCGTTGGGCTATAGCATACAAATACAAAGCAGAAAGTATAAGCACGCCGCTTTTATCCGTTACATTCCAAGTAGGTAGGACGGGAGCTATCACGCCTGTAGCAGAACTAAAACCTGTCCAATTATCAGGAAGCACCGTAAAACGCGCCTCATTACACAATGCCAACGAAATAGAACGCTTGGGACTGCATGTAGGCGATACCGTTTTTGTAGAAAAGGGAGGCGAGATAATACCCAAAGTTACAGCAGTAGATTTGACAAAACGCCCTGCAAACAGCACAGCGATAGCGTATATTACGCACTGCCCCGAATGTAATACGCAACTCGTGAGGCAGGAAGGCGAAGCACAACATTATTGCCCCAATGAAAAAGGTTGCCCGCCACAAGTAAAAGGCAAAATAGAGCATTTTATCAGCCGAGATGCTATGAAAATTGACGGCTTGGGAGGCGAAACGATAGACAAAATGTATCAATTAGGCTTGGTGCATACCATAGCGGACTTGTATGACCTTACGGCTGATAAGTTGATGCGCTTGCCTAATTTTAAAGCAAAATCTATCCAAAACGCACTCGAAGGGCTTGCAGAATCAAGAAAACAACCATTTGCACAAGTGTTGTTTGGTATTGGTATTCGGCAGGTAGGCAAGGGCGGTGCAAAACGTTTGACAGAGCATTTTAAGAATATGGACGCGCTTATGAATGCTACCATCGAGGAGCTAACAGGCGTAGCTGATGTAGGCGAGAAAACTGCTCAAAGTGTATTCGATTTTTTGCAAATATCTGAAAATCAATACATTGTAACAAGACTCAAAGCCGCAGGTTTGCAAATGGAAATAGGCGCGAATACAGCCGCCGCAGAAAGCGACACGTTGGCAGGCAAGTCTTTTGTGATTTCGGGAACATTCAGTAAATTCAGCCGCGAAGAACTAACCGCCAAAATTATCGCTAATGGAGGCAAGATTTTATCGAGTGTTTCGGCAAAATTGGATTACTTGGTGGCAGGCGAGAACATGGGTCCCGCCAAGCTCGAAAAAGCCAAGCAGTCAAAGGTTACAATCGTTTCTGAAGACGAGTTTTTGGTAATGTTAGGGAATGTCGCGAATGTCGCCTTGCCTACCCAAGACGCAAAACAAGACGCGCCTAAACAAGGAGGGCTGTTTTAAAATTAAACTTCCCGAAAGTTAAAAAATTTTCGGGAGGTTTAATTTAATTCATTTTAGTTTATTCCCAAACCAATACTTCGACTCTGCGATTTTCTTTGGCTTGCCATTCTTCCCTTTCTTTTTTCCAAATAGGATTTTTTGAACTCATTGCTTTGAGGTTGATGCGTGTTTTGTCAATGCCCTTGTTGATAAGATAAGTAGCTACACTTTCGGCTCTGTTTTTCGATAACTCCGTGTTTTTTTCACCAGTGCCTGTCAAATTAGTGTGTCCCAATATATCAACACTTGCTTGTGGATTTTGCTTCATGAGCAGCACAACAGCGTCTATATTTGCCGTAAAATTATTGTTCAAAATGGCATTGTTTGAATCAAACAATGCTACGGCTTGTTTGGGTACTATGGCTTGTTTGGGTATGTTTTTATTTTCGGGAGATATAAAGCCTTGTTCTTCAAAAAGTCTGAACTTATCACCTATATAATATTGTGTACTTGCGGTTGTAACTTGTCTGTTATTGTTGTATTTCAACAAAACATCTTGTTTGCCTTCTTCTACGTGATTAGTTTTGTATGTGATTTCATAATAATTTTTGGTGTTTTGCGAAAGCTCTTTATACATAGCCTCAATGTCTTTGCTTTCATATCCAAAAATAGCTTTGCCGTCTGTAAGCCACACCAGGTCAATTAACAATTTTTCATTGACACCTCCGCCCAATCCTATAGGAAATATTTTGACACCTAATTTTCTTGCTTTTTGGGCTAATTTTTGCACGCTACAGGCTCTGCCACTTGCGGGGTGTACCAAAGAACTGTTTTCTTGTCCATCAGTGAGCAAGAACAATACTTTTTGGTTGCTGGAGATGCTATTAAAAGATGCCAATGCTTCGTCTGCTCCTGCGTATAAGGCAGTCCCGCCCAATGCTATTTTTTTTTCGTTCAACCCATTGCTTTGTTAGTTCTTCATTGTTTTTCTTCAAGCGTGTATCTGTGAATAAATCGTGGTTAAATCGGACTATAGACATAAAATCTCTGTCATCTTTTGTGTTCACGACTTTGTTTATGGCTTTTTCCAAATCACTTATATAACCAGACATAGAGCCACTATAATCCAAACAGAGTGCTATGTCGTAAGGTTCTGCTATTTTTTCATTTATTTCGCTGACTTTGAAATCCGTCATATAATTGCTTTTGCCATCCTCTCCTTTTTCTATAATTTCCATAAAAATCTTTTTGGCTTGGGCTTCGCTTAAATCAGGCGGTGATAGCCCGCGTATAAAATTGCCTAAATAATCTGCTACTATTAAGCGGATTTTCATTTGTTTGGGTAATGCGGTTCTATCTACTTCAAAAATATCAATGGTTAGCCTGCGCATTTTCTACTCTTTTTTACTTCTTCATAGCTGATAGTATTGCGAATAAAAGGGCGTTGTGCACTACGGATTAGCCAACTTCGTTTTTCATCTTTACCGTAGGAGGCGATTTATCTATGGTGATGTATTTAGCTTCGCTCACCTTCCAATTCAAAAAAGCGGGTTTTGCATTGCCCATGTAATGCAAATTTGTGCCTTCGAATTTTTCTATAACAGGCAAGGATTTAATCATTTTGCCACTGAACACAGCTTCAGTTTTTATAGTTTTATTTTCAGCTGTGAGCTTAAAACTAAAATCCTTGTTTACCAAAAAACTAAAGGTGTCTTTTTTTGCACCTCGCGTTTTTGGTTATTGACAATATCAAGTAGGTAAACGTTTTTAGCGTTTTTCACATGCCAGCTCAACACGTTTTTGTTGCCTTTGTTTGTTTGTTCAGCACCTTTGAAATAAATAATTTATGGCTTCTTTTGAGCGTAGGAAAGTGCTGTACTTATCACCATAACGGCAATGTATAATGCTGCTATATTTCTCATAAAGTACGGGTGTAATTTGCCTACGTATATATACTAAAAAGCAAAGAAAAAGTGGAATACTTTTCCTGTTATTTTTCAAAAATTTGTTAAATTTCTTTCTATAACAAAATAAAAAAGCCTTGCCTGCCAAAATCAAGACAAAAAATATTTTTTTAGTTTTGCAAAATTTAAAAAAATATAAAATATAAATATTTGATAGTCAATATTTTAAATGCTGAAATTACAATATTTTACAATTTTTTTCTGAAAATATAAACAAAATAAGAGCATATTTTGTTATTAGATAGT
>Ga0163144_10018269_pt1 | contig 14205 bp, 11 predicted proteins | sample OliLak19BULKMAT1_FD_123175 | JGI IMG/M metagenome (GOLD analysis project Ga0163144, IMG submission 123175) | Freshwater microbial mat bacterial communities from Lake Vanda, McMurdo Dry Valleys, Antarctica - Oligotrophic Lake LV.19.BULKMAT1 | ecosystem: Environmental > Aquatic > Freshwater >... | reverse complement strand
GGCCGAGGGATTTCGGGATGAACGGGGCCGGGCGCTGGAAGTCGGCGAAATCCTTCTCCGGGAGCAGCAGATGCTTGTCGTAACTGGCGAGCAACATGCGCCCGTTCGTGCCAATGAAGAGCACGCCGCTGTCCCACTGCGGAATGCCGCCCGCGGCCCAGATCTCCGGCTTGTCCTCGCCTTGATGCCAGGTCAATCGCACCGGCGGCAATTCTCCACGCGCACCGTATTCGTAGATCGCGTGCATCGAGGCCGGCGCGATCTCGGGATGCGGTGGTGGCCCGCCTGACTCGATGGTCAACGGCGCTTGAAGTTTTAGCGCCCAGAACGGCAGGTCGTTCCAATGCGAGCCGAGATCGCTCATCGTTCCGTTGCCAAAATCCCACCAGCGATACCACTTTGGTCCCGGATAATAAACCTGGTTGAACGGCCGGTATGGCGCCGGTCCCAGCCACAAATCCCAGTCGAGTCCCTTCGGCACGGGCGACGTTTCGGTGGGACGCTCGCGCACGCTGACAATGTCGTGGTTCTTCGTCGCAGCTTCCGCTGACTGCCAGCCCCACGCGCGCCCGACCCAGACATGCGCCTCGCGAACCGGCCCGATCGCGCCGCTCTGCACCAGTTCAACCACGCGCCGGTAATTGTCGCCCGCGTGAATCTGCGTGCCCATCTGCGTGGCGACTTTCGCCTTCGCTGCCGCTTCGCGAATCTTGCGCGCTTCCCAGATGTTGTAAGTGAGCGGCTTCTCGCAATAGACGTGTTTGCGCAGCTTGAGCGCCGGCAACGTCGCGAACGCGTGCGTGTGCTCGCAGGTGCTGACCACGACGGCATCGAACTCCTTCTCAATCTTGTAGAGCTTGCGGAAATCCGTGAAGCGTTTCGCCTGTGGAAACCTTTTCTGAGCCGAGTCCAATGCAGCCTCGGCCACATCGCAAATGGCGACGATGTTCTCGGTCCGACCGACGTCGGCCATGTTGCCTGCGCCGCGCCCGCCGACACCGATGACGGCGATGTTCAGTTTGCCATTGAGATTTTGCCCGCGCAGAAAAGCGGGCGCCAACAGCGTGCCCAACGCGGAAGTGGCGAGCAGCTTGGTGAATTGCCGGCGGGACATCCCTCCGGACATTGGAAATGAAGGGGACGATGGTTTTGTGTGCATTGGTTACCGGAGTTCTACTTTGGTGCGCGTGGTTTTGCACGCAGGAAATATGCGACAGCAGGAAATATGTGACGGCTCTGATGGGGCGCATCTTGACACAGCCGGCATGGGAGCGCGGCTGTGTCGCAGACCAGCCGCAGCGCATCTGCACCAGCAACGCGCTGCGGCTGGTCGAGGACGACACAGCCGCGCTCCGTGTTCCGGTGGTTGTGTCAAAATGCGCCGCTCTGATGGAGAAGACGTTCTTCTTATATCCAGCGTGCAGCCAAAACGGGGACATGTTGCCGCAGTCCAATGGGCGAGACGCTTTCTTCTGATTCCAGCCCATCATCGCGAAACCGTCCAAAAGTTCTCAACACCCAGCGCCACCCGTTCTCGCCCGTCCTTTTTCCCCTCTCCCGGCTGCGGAATTTACTGGGGTTGGACGGCGCGATAGAAGCGGCCCACGGCCGTCGCGGGGGTTGTGTCGCGGACTTCCATGAATCCGTTGGTGAGTTAATCACGCCCAGGGTTTTTCAATTCACCAGGTTGGTTGAGATCTGGAATGCGCGCGCCAGGGCGGTGGACCGGGCGCTGACGCTTTTCTGGACGAGATTGATTCCGGCGGGGCGCAATCAAGGGAAAAAGCTTCCGCTTGCAGAAAGAAATACGATTCTATCCATTTGCCGCGCTTGCCCTGCTCTCGTGTCGTTTGCTACGTTCCGCGCCATGCCGAGTCGGGACATTGAGGGATTTATTTCGCACTGGTCTGCCGCCAGCCCATCCGAGCGTGCCAATTCGCAGGCGTTTCTTTTGGAGCTGTGCGACCTGCTCGCCGTTCCCCGTCCCGACAATCATCCGAACGCGGGATATTTTTTCGAGTTTCCCGTAACGGAACAGCACGCCGACGGCACCACGACGGGCGGACGCATTGACCTCTACAAGCGCGCCTGTTTCGTCCTCGAATCAAAACAATTTCAGGCTGTCAAAGCCGAAGCCTCGCAACTCGAACTCGCCGCAGAAGAAGCGGGCGTCATCGAAGTGAAAAAATTTTCGCAGCCGGTGCGCGGCACAAACGCTTGGGACGATGCGATGATAAAGGCACGCGGGCAGGCCGAGCGTTACGTGCGGGCCTTGTCGGGTGACAATCCACCTTTCCTGATCGTCGTGGACGTTGGCCATAGTTTTGAGATTTTCGCCGACTTCACCCAAGCGGGCAAAGCCTACCTGCCATTTCCCGACCCGCGCACGTTTCGCGTCCGATTGGCCGACCTTGCCGACGAAAAAATCCGCGAACGTCTCGGCCTCATCTGGACGACTCCCGGCGCGCTCGATCCGGCGAAACGCTCCGCCGATGTCACCCGCGAGATCTCCGGGCATCTGGCCGAACTCGCCAAGTCACTGGAAAAATCCAAACACAAGCCGGAAGTCGTCGCGCAATTTCTCACGCGCTGCCTGTTCTGCATGTTCGCCGAGGATGTCGGATTGTTGCCGGAACGCAGCTTCACCGATTTGCTGGATTCCTTGCCCACCGACGGCACCGGCTTTCAAAGTCTGGTGCAAACGTTGTTCCGCGAAATGAACGCCGGAACGGGGAACGATATTTCCGTGATCCTGCGAAAGAAGCTTTTGAAGTTTAATGGCGGCTTGTTCGCCGATGACACCTTGCTGCCGATCAATGGCCTGCAACTCGGCCTCCTTAAGAATGCCGCGCGACAGAACTGGCGCAACGTGGAACCCGCCATTTTCGGCACGCTCCTGGAACGCGCCTTGAATCCCGGCGAACGGCACAAGCTCGGCGCGCACTTCACGCCGCGCGAATATGTCGAACGGCTCGTTTTGCCGACCGTGATTGAACCGCTCCGCGCCGAATGGGAAAACGTCCGCGCCGCTGCCATCACTCACGCCCGCGCTGGCGACCTCAAGAAAGCCCGCGCCGCCGTCGTGGCGTTTCACGATCATCTTTGCCGTGTGATCGTGTTGGACCCTGCTTGCGGCACTGGCAACTTTCTTTACGTCTCCTTGCAACAACTCAAAGTTTTGGAAGGCGAAGTTCTGGACGTGGCCGCGCAGTTTGGTGAAAACTTCAAGTTGGAGCTCGGTGAAAAGCACTCCGTTGACCCGCACCAATTTCTTGGCCTCGAAATCAATCCCCGCGCTGCGGCCATTGCCGAGCTTGTTTTGTGGATCGGCTATTTGCAATGGCACTTCCGCTTGCACGGCAAACGCACGCCGCCGGAACCGATTTTGCGCGCGTTCAAAAATATCCAATGCCGCGACGCCGTGCTGGAATACGACGGCGAGCCGCAACCCGTGACGTGGAAAATGGCTTTGGAAAATCCTGACCTGCCCGGCCGGCCCGACAGCATGCATGAACTGCTGCGTAGCGGCGCGTCGGCAGACCGCCGCCAACTGACCGGCGGAGAAAATAATGCGGCGCTCTGCCGAGACGCCGCTACGCCAGACGACGAAACCATCACCGTTTGGGATCGGCGCAGCATGAAACGCGATTTGGTGACGGGGCGCGACGTGCCGGACGAAACCAAGCGCGTGCCGTTGCTCACCTACGCCAACCCGCGCCCGGCGGCTTGGCCGCCAGCGGATTTCATCGTCGGCAATCCGCCGTTTATTGGCAAAGGCAAGTTGCGCGAAGATTTGGGCGATGGCTACGCCGAAACGCTCCGAGCCGCTTATCCCGACGTGCCGGAATCTGCCGATTTTGTTTTGTATTGGTGGCACAAGGCGGCGGAGCTGGTTCGCACCGGCAAGGCGCGGCGATTTGGCCTCATCACCACGAACAGCTTGCGCCAGACGTTTGCGCGGCGCGTGGTGCAATTTCATTTGAGTCCGCGAGCGGAGGGTCAAGCTCGCCCTCACCCCGGCCCTCTCCCCCGGGGAGAGGGAGACTCTGTTGCTGCCCTTCGACCAACCGGACGCGCTCGAACCAATTCAGCGCGGGGAACGTTTCCCCCTCTCCTGGGGGAGAGGGCCGGGGTGGCGGTCGTGCCGACTAAACCAGTTCCGCTCTCGCTCATCTTTGCCATTCCCGATCATCCGTGGGTGGACACGGCGGAGGGCGCGGCGGTGCGGATTGCGATGACCGTTGGCGTGCCGGGTGAACACTCGGGCGAATTGCTGCTAGTCAATACGGAAACGGAACAAGCCGACGGCTCGGCAAATATCACGTTCGACACGAGACGCGGAAAAATTTCCGCCGACTTAACAACCGGCGCAAATCTATCAGCCACAGTTCCTCTCAAATCAAATGTAGGAATGACTTCAATGGGAGTCATGCTCGCCGGACGTGGATTTATCGTCGAGGAAAGTGAGGCTCTAGCTCTCGGTGCGAGCAAAGATCATTCACTTGATGCAGTGTTGCGGCCAATTCGGAACGGGAAAGACTTGCTCGACGAGGCACGGCGGATGTTTGTGATTGATTTCACTGGCCTGTCAGCAGATGAATCACGGAACAAATATCCATCGCTTTTTCAAATTTTGCTAACCCGTGTAAAGCCGGAGCGGGAACAAAATCGCGACCAACAATTTCGAGATAAATGGTGGCTTTTTGGAAGATCTCGCCCGGAAGTTCGTGCTATGACAGTGGGGCTTCGCCGTTACATTGCAACAGTCGAAACAGCCAAGCACCGCCTTTTCGAGTTCTTGAGTTCCGATATATTACCAGAGCATCGCCTTATCGCTTTTGGAACTGACGATGCCTTTTTTCTCGGAGTTTTGAGCAGTCGTATTCATGTTGCATTTGCGCTCGCGGCAGGCGGCACGCTGGAAGATCGTCCAGTCTATAACAAATCACGTTGCTTCGATCCTTTTCCGTTTCCGTTGTGCGGGGAAAAGGAGAAGGCGCGCATCCGCGAATTGGCGGAAGCGTTGGACGCGCACCGCAAACAGGTGCAAGCCAAACACGGCGTCACGCTCACCGGCCTTTACAACGTCCTTGAAAAATTGCGTGCTGCCGAGGTAGGGACATCGCGCTGCGATGTCCCCGCCCGCGCTTCCCAGTCTTCGGCGGGCGGTTCGGAAATTTCGCTGGCAGAAAACGGGGAAGCGCCAGCGGGGTCGGCGCAGCGCGCCAACTCTACCCGCCTCACCGAAAAGGAAAAGTTCATCCACGACCGGGGGCTGGTTTCCACGCTCAAAAGTCTGCACGACGATCTCGCCGCAGCCGTGTCCGCCGCCTATGGCTGGCCTGCCAGCCTGACGGACGCGGAAATTCTGGAACGGCTCGTGGCCTTGAACGCGGATCGCGAGGCGGAAGAAGCGCGTGGCGTGATCCACTGGCTGCGCCCGGAATATCAGGCCAAAGGCAAGCAAACTGATTTTGCCTTGCCAGAAATCAAAGCTGCCAAGAAAGAAAAAGCCAAGTCCACCAAGCCCAAAGGAAAAATCGTTTGGCCGAAAACCCTGGCAGAACGCGTGCAAGCCGTGGAAGCTGCCTTGCACACCATCGGCACCGCCACCACGCCCGACGCAATCGCCGAACAATTCAAACGCGCCAAACCTGCGGACGTTGCGGAAATCCTCGAAACGCTGGTAACACTGGGCCGCGCCAGACAGATCAAAGAAAAATTCACCCGCTGACAATCGGATACCAAAAGTGCCGATACGGCGGCTTGAAGTTCTCCAGCCCGCGCCAGTGCCGGGGCGTTCGGCCAGCGGGCGTGATTAAAACTGGGTGAGGCTGGAGCGCGGCTGTGTCGCAGACCAGCCGCAGCGGTCGATGAATGCCCGTGACCGTGAGCCAATCCACACGCTGCGGCTGATGCTCCGCACACAGCCGCGCTCCGAATCCAGCTCGCGCCTCACCTGCTTTTAATCACACCCGTTCAATCCAACCTTGCGGATTATGACGGGCAACGTTAAAAGAACCCTAGTGATTCCGGTGGATGATCTGGCGGATTGGGCCGATTCAGCGAGAGATGACCACAATTCCCCGGAACACGACAACCGATTCGTTTGTGACGTGCAGTATTTTTTAGAGCCATGAATGTCAAGAATGCGTTTCCCTGGATTTTCGTTTTAGCTTTAGCGGCGGTTGCCGGACTTCTGTTTACCTCCAGCAAAAACAAGGAGACGGAACTGGCGCAGCTTCGACAGGAGAACGCCGAGTTGCCAGAACTGCGCGCACTCGCGGAGGCGGCAAAAAAGGCTTCGGCGAACCAGGGCGAGGAGATGACACCCAAGGAACGGGAGGAACTGGTTCGCCTGCGGAACGAGGTGGGTGGATTGCGCCGCGAGAAACAGCAACTGATGACACAGGTGCAACAAGCGCAAAAAACCCAGGCAAATCAGAAGGCGCAACAGGCGGATTTAGTGCAACAAAATCAACAGCTCGCACAATTGACCCGCGAGCAACAGGTCAATCAGGCAAAGGACGCCTGCATCAACAATCTTAGGCAGATCGACGGCGCTAAGCAGCAGTGGGCGCTCGAAGCCAAACAGCCGGCCGATGCGCTGGTCGTCCCGCTGCAAATCAGCCGATATTTCAAAAACGGCACGATGCTTGCCTGCCCGGGCGGCGGAGTCTATAACCTCAACACCGTGTCCACAGCGCCCGCGTGCTCGATCCCGGGGCATTCGCTGGCACCATAATTTCTTTTGTCGGCTTGATCTGAAAAAGGGTGGAACAGGCCACCGGCCTGTTCCGGTCGGCTACCCGCGGACCGGAAGGGGAAGGCGTCCGCACGAAAAAAGTGCTCCTTTTTGGTTGAGACGTTCTCCCCGTTCCGTCCGGCGAGTCGCCGGACGGCACAGGCCAGTGGCCTGTGCCACCCCTTTCGATTTCAGACAGGCTCTCAGATTCGGACGGCAATTCCTTCGATCACTTCAATCATTCGTGCCGGGAATCTGCTCACAGTAAAAGTCACTTCGGCATCTGCAATCCGATCTTGTCCGCCGCTTGTGCCACATCTTTGTCGCCACGACCGGAGAGATTCACGATGATGATGGTGTCTTTGCCCATCTTCGGCGCGCGGACGATGCACTCGGCGATGGCGTGCGAGCTTTCGAGCGCGGGGATGATGCCTTCGAGCTTCGCCAGTTTCGTGAAAGCTTCCAGCGCCTTGTCATCGGTGGCGTAGGTGTAGTCCACCCGTTTCTCGTCGTGCAACCAGGCGTGCTCGGGCCCAACGGCGGCGTAATCGAGCCCGGCGCTGACGCTGTGGGTGGATTGAATCTGGCCGAACTCGTCCTGCAAAATGTAACTGCGCGTTCCCTGCAACACGCCCAGCGAACCGCCGTGAAATCGCGCCGCATGCTGTTCGGGTTTGATCCCGAGACCGCCCGCTTCCACGCCGACCATCTTCACGTCCGCGTCGTTGAGGAATGGATAGAAAAGCCCGATCGCGTTTGATCCGCCGCCCACGCACGCGATGAGCAAATCGGGCAGGCGTTCTTCCTTCTCCAGAATCTGGCGGCGCGCCTCGTCGCCGATGACCCGCTGAAAGTTCCGGACCATGACCGGATACGGATGCGCGCCGTAAGCGGTGCCGAGAATGTAATGGGTGCTGCGCACGTTCGTGACCCAATCGCGCATCGCTTCGTTAACCGCCTCCTTCAAGGTTTTCTGGCCCGCATGAACCGGCACGACCTCAGCGCCGAGCATTTTCATGCGATAGACGTTGAGCATTTGCCGCTCGCAATCTACCGCGCCCATGTAGATGACGCATTGCATCCCGAACATTGCGCTGACGGTTGCGGTGGCGACCCCGTGCTGGCCCGCGCCGGTTTCGGCGATGATTCGCGTCTTGCCCATCCGTTTGGCGAGCAAAATCTGGCCGATGGCGTTGTTGATCTTGTGCGCGCCGGTATGGAGCAGGTCTTCGCGTTTGAGATAAATCTTCGCACCGCCCAGTTCCCGGGTGAGACGTTCGGCAAAATAAAGCGGCGTCGGTCGTCCGCAAAATTCGCGGAGATAATATTTCAATTCGTTCTGAAACCCGGGATCGTTTCGTGCGCGAAAATATTCCTCCTCCAGTTCCTTGAGCGGATGCATCAAGGTTTCCGGCACGTAACATCCGCCATACGGACCAAAATGGCCCTGGGCATCGGGAAGGTTCTCGGTGGCAATTGCGCTCATGGCCGAACTTTCGCGCAAAGCAACGGAGGGCGCAAAGAAATTCGATTTGCCGCTGCGGATCAAAACGCGGGCAGGAATTCATCTTGCGATTCCCCGAAAGAAAATGTTATGCATGGATACCATTCATGACAACCGTCCGAAAACTGGAGAGCGGATCATTCTTAAAGACTCTCTCCTTCAGCCCTATGCTTGATGCCAGAGATAATTCTAAAATCACAGCGGTCAATGGATTCCTTCCAAAGACTTTGATCGCCGCGCTATTGCTGTTCGTCATTTCGGTTTTGCCCGTCCATTCTCAGTACCCGCCCGGGGGAATCGGTTCGCGGTCGGATTATCGCCGGTTGCCCGGCCCCGCAGGCAACGATACGCAAAAGGATTATTGGTCGGTCTGGACGGGATTCCGGCTCTCCACGGAAAATCTGTTGAAAAAAATCGGCGCCGAGAACACCGAGGCAGCCTCTCTGTTATCCCAAACCCAGACCAATGCCGCGTTCCTCGAGGCCAAATGGAATGTCTGGTTCAGCCGAAATCCTCTGGCTCCCTACGAGTTCGATGACAAGTATCTCGCCAGCTTGCAGGCGAATAATCGGCTCCTGAATCGATTGAAGAAGGAAAAGGACGAAGGGAAAGCGCTCGAAACCTTGCGCGACGTGGCGATGGACCTGCAACTGAAGGCAGACAACTGCCGCAATTCCAGCGACGGTCTGGGCAAGCGGATCAAGGTCAAGGTCCACACGAAAGCCGGGGAGAAGGAAGTGGGCGGCTACGAGGTTTTTTATGTGCCGAAAGGGATGCTTGATGTGAAAAGTGCGCACGACCGCTTCCCCCGCCAGAGCAGTCCCACGGACGAGAGGGTTCTGAGTCCTGGAGGCTACGCGATGTGGGTGCGCAAGGATGCCTACAAGAGTGAGCCCATCACCCTGGGGATCGGCGGCCGAGGCGAGACAGAACTCGAAGTCGATGTTCCCGTGCCGGCTGAGTAAGGGGAAGAAGGATTCCTGCGCGAATCAAAACCCAGGACGGTAACGCACCAAAAATGGGTGGAAAAGCCACCGATGACCGAAGAGCGGCGGACGCAGCAAAGAAACCTGGGGGCGCGCGCTCCGCAAGTCCCTGACTTTTTCAGCGCCAACTCAAGAAACTGATGAATGGGCCTTGCGGAGCGCGTCCCTCCGAACAACCCATCAATCCGACAACCCAACAACCCAAAATAATACAATGCCCGCACGCTCTGAAAATCAGGCTTGGCTTCAACAAACCCGCAAAAACTGGCTGGTGCTGACGCAAGGCGCGCTCTGGCTGGCCGGGATCCTCGGCGGCTTCCTCCTGCCCCCTCCAGTTGGTGTCTCGGTCGGCGACGAGAAAATCTGGCTCCGCCTGGGGCAGTTCATCGTCGCGGTGGTTCTTGGGCTGGTATTTTTCGCGGCGCGGCGATGGAACAAGCCCGGCCACGCTCTCGCCTGGGGAGGCGTCGCGCTCCTCTTCCTGGCTGTCGCGATTGCAGCCTTCTTTCGTTACCAGCACCTGACCCTGGCCTGGACCGCCGATTACGTCGGAGAAAAGGTCGTGATCGGTTCGAACTATACGCCGCAAGGATCTTCCTATACGGAGAAGCATCCAAAAATCTCCACCGAAGATTTGATCTTCGATTTCGCTGGAAAAACTACGGACATTTGGACGCGCGAATCCATCAACCGCCGCCGGCTCGTTCTCGCCGCCACGTATGTGAGTTGCCTGCCGCTCTTCACCGTCTGCCTCATCGCCGTCGTGCAAGCGATTCAATGCGGCGGATCTAGCGGGAAACGCCGATTCGTCCAACGCCCGTCACTCGTCAGGTTCCCGTCGAAATAGTAAGTGAACGCTTCTGGCGTCTTTGGCACAAAAATGTTGCCCGTCACACTCGTTTCCGTCGGCGCAGCCACGGTGATGCTTTGCCACACCGACGCGCTCCCGTTGGCCACACTCAATTCTTTGCGGAAATATTCTCCCCGACGATACGGCGTCTGCGAATTCACCGTCACGCTGTTCGTCGCCAACGCCAGCCCTTTGATGTCCGCATAACCGGGCACCGTCCGCTGGCTGTATTGATTCAAACTGTTCACGGTGTAACTGGCCGAACGCAGGTTCGCTCCATTCTCATCGCCGCCTACTTTCGTGTTCTGGCGGTTGCCGATGTCATCAAACCCATATTCAAACTGCTGCCCCGCCACCGGCGTCCAATCGCTCCAATACCGCTTCCCGCTCTTGACCTGCCCCAGCGCGTCGTATTCGTAAATCCAGAAACTGCTGTCGGCCAGGTTTACGCGGGTGCGCTGGTTGGCGTCGTTGTAGGTGTAACCAAACGTCAGCGGAGAAACGCCGGAAGAGCCCGGCACGGAGGAAATCTGTTGGAGACGATTCAAAAAATCGTGGCGTTCGCTCGTTGTCATTCGCGTCGTTCCACTTTGTTTGAAGACAATATTGGTCACGAGCGCCGAATTGGCAAGGTAAGTATAGGCGGCGGTGTTGACATCGTTGGTCACGGATGCCAAGCGCGACGCGTTGTCGTAACCGAATTTTACAAGCGTGGCCACATGATTGCTCAGACCGAGAGCTGTGCGACGCAATAAACTGTCGTAGGCATTGGTCACGGTGAATCCAGCCAGCAGGCCGCCGCTGCTGAAGGCGACGTCGTAGCGATGATGGCAGTGATAACTCAATTCAACTTGGGCAAAATGTTTCAAATTCAACTCGCGGTAAAATTTTCTGTGAATGCCCGTGCGGCTCGCACCTCGGCGAAATGATTAAATCGCAATCCGTCTCTCCGTTCAATCAAAACCCGGTTCAACATCTTCAACGCGACGTGCGCCCCAAGTTCAACGTGCGGAAGCCGCGGTCGCGATGCCGATGCCAACATAAATGAGCCGTAGTTTAGCTGCGTGGCGAAATAAATGGCATTCTGGTAGTTAAACTGCGTGCTCCAAAAGAAACTCGGCCAACGAATCGCCAGCATCCGCAAAGCAAGGAAGCTTACTCAAGAGCAGCTTGCAGAGCTTGTTGGCTGTTCAGTCGAGTTCATCAGTCTCGTCGAGCGAGGCGTCAACGCGCCCTCCGTGGCGGGGCTTGAGAAATTCGCAAAGATTCTGAAGGTCGAAGTCAGAGAACTATTCACTTTTGAGGAGAAGAAGCGATGAGCGGCGACGAATATTTTGCGCGGCTTAAAGGGACGCTGGACGGAGTGGTGGCAAACCTTCGTGCGAAAGGAATCCACGAGCGACATCTCTCGTTCGGAGGCGTGGGCACAGTGCCAACGCGAAAGCCCACCGTGCCGACAGATGCCCGTTCCGAATTTCTCGCGAATCGCGCAATGGGTGATTGGGCCGAGCGGATGCTGGCTGAAGCAATTGGCCGCGCGTTTCCAGAATGGCTGGTGGCGCAATATGGAGACACGAACCGCATCGCCGCCGGTCACCCGGAGTTCAGGTCGTCCTACTTGGCCGGTTTGGAGGGAACGCGCCAATTCGGAAAACGCCCTGACCTCTTGCTGTTTTCGACGACCGCGACGGTCGCAGCAGACTTGTCCGCGCAAAGTCACATCGAGACAGAAGCACTTGTGAAGCAAGCCATGGCAGCCGTTGAGGTCCGCTCCAGCAAGTTTGAGGCGTTGACTTACATGAAGGTGCGAAAGGAGCAGCGCGCCGCTGGCAAAACCAAAGCCCGTGAAACGCCAAGCTTCACCGTCAAAGCCGAAGATTTGGTCATCGTGTATCGCTGGCTGGAGCGGCACGCCGTGCCACAAAGTTACTTTCAGGTGTTTTTTGATTCGGTGTTCGCCATCAACTTCCTCGACATCTTCGCTACCATCGGGAGTGGAAACGGCTTCACGATCGAGACACCGAAGAAAAGCCAGGAGAAGGCGACCATCATGATTCCCATCACCAGTGGCGCGCAAGTTGGGCGGGCCACTGCGATTCCAACTTTTGCCGCCGAGCACCGGGTTACGGAACTGGGACGGCACGACGCGTATGTCGTCCCGCAAGGCGGTGGCTTTGAACTTGATGCTGTCGCGATGAAGAAGGTTCTTCTACCTGAGGGTTGACGCCCTCGGCACAATCGAAATAGCGCGTCGCAAGTTTGTCAATCTGTGCCGTCCGCTCGTTCAGTGGCAGCGTCTCCATTTCCGTGAGCTTGCAGGTGAGTTCGTCCGCTTCCATTCGGTTTAGCTTCGACAACACCGGGCACGGCATGGCCTCCACATCCCTCGGTTCGAGTTTGTTCAAGCCGTCTCCGTAAAACCGATTCACTTGCGAGAACGATTCCCGACCCAAACTGCTGTTGAGGAAAAGCGTCAGCAGTGGCGCAAGCGGCTCATTGCCCGGCTTCGCGTAGAGGCCATGGAAACACGTCAGGTTTTTTGCGCCGGAAATATTCAGGATAATCTTCACTGACTCCCGCGAGAACACCGCCACCCAGATGTCTGCCACGGCGCGGTTCTCAGGCAAATACCAGACGGGCCGATGGCTTGGCAGATGCCGCTTCGGAATGCCTTGCTGTTCGCCAATCTCAAGATAACGCGTGAGGCTTTGCCCGTTGCGCGAGGGATTGAGTAAGAAGCACCTTCGGTCGCGAGCGACTAGCGCATTGAACTTGTCACGCGTGAACACAAGCCCGTCGGCATCCGTGGCCTTGGTGATGCACGACTCAACGTGCGCCTCTGTCAAATGATGCGCGCGCATTTCGGCGCGGCTCAAACAAAAGAAATCATTCGCTCCTGTGGCGATGCCGCGTCGGCAGTCGAAGTAATCGCCAACACGTTTCGCAAACAGCACCGGCACTCTTTCTGTCGCGCCGTTCAGCAGCAAGTTGAGCCATTTGTCCCGAGGATTGAGTGCGGCCAGGTTAATCAAACCTTTGCCAGGGGCTGAAATTTTTCCTGCGAGCAGTCCTTCAACAAACCGTTCCGCGTCTTCCACGGATTCTGCGAGCCTAGCCCAGATTGGGGCTTTGAGTGCGCGGCCCTTGTCGAGCAACACGATGGCGCTGGTGGTCAAGGCGTCCGCGAAAACATTGAGAGACGGTGCGAAGATCACGATTCCTGCTGGCCGAATCACCCGCAACAGCCGCTCCTTGATTTCCTCCCCGAAGTTCGCGTTGAGAAACTCCGCCGGAAGGATTACGGCGGCGCGTCCGCCTGCCGCAAGGTCTTCCCAAATCTTGAGGAGAAACAGGGCGTAAAGATTCGTGAGCCGGTCGAGCGGCGTGCCTAGGCGTTCCTCGAAGTAGCGCCAGTCCTTCTCCGAGTAATCGAGCCGCTGCGCTTTCACATAGGGAGGATTGGCAATAATGCTATCGAAAAGACCCGACTCAGACTTGAGATAATCTGCGAGGATCAGCTTCGTGCCGCGTGGCGCTGATGTTTTGGCGCGCTGCAATGTTTCCGAGTCGCGCTCCACGCCCACCAACTGCACGCGCTCGTCAAATTGACGACACGCTGAGAGCAAGCCGCCCAAGCCCGCTGCTGGGTCGAGAATGGTGCGCGGCCTCACTGACATCACCCACTTCGCCATCAACACCGCGACCGGCTCAGGCGTGGCGACCTGCCCCAATTGCTTTGTCTCCCGCTGCCACGACTCGGCTGAAGCAAACGAGTCCGCTTCTCCCGTGGCGACCTCCACCGCGTTCGGCTCGTAATAGACCGAGAGAAAAGTTTGGTTGTCGCGAAGCTTCATCGCCAGAACTTTGCCAGCAGTTTAACTACGGGTCAACATTTTACGCCTTCGCGTAAAGCTCGCTGCCTTTTTCTGTGAACTCGCGGGACTTTTCTTCCATCCCCTTTTTCAACGCCTCTTCTTCCGCGATTCCCTGTTCCGCCGCATATTTCCGCACGTCTTCTGTTATCTTCATGCTGCAAAAATGTGGCCCGCACATGGAGCAGAAGTGCGCGGTCTTCGCTCCTTCTTGCGGCAGCGTTTCATCATGGAATTCTCTGGCCGTC
>Ga0163144_10018268_pt1 | contig 14206 bp, 8 predicted proteins | sample OliLak19BULKMAT1_FD_123175 | JGI IMG/M metagenome (GOLD analysis project Ga0163144, IMG submission 123175) | Freshwater microbial mat bacterial communities from Lake Vanda, McMurdo Dry Valleys, Antarctica - Oligotrophic Lake LV.19.BULKMAT1 | ecosystem: Environmental > Aquatic > Freshwater > Lake... | reverse complement strand
AGCCGCCGTCGACTGGCACCAGGGTGCAGTCGACGCCGAGCGTGAGGTCGAACAGGCCGTAGTCGCGCGTGCGGAAGCCGTCGGAGGCGCGCAGCTCGTACTGGCTGACCCGCGCCATCGGATCCTCGACGACCCGCTCCGCCGCGGCGAGGCGATCGATCGCGATCTCCGACCCGAACTCGAAGTAGAGGCTGTCCTCCCAGGAGGCCGTCGGCGCGCACACGCCGCCGGTGGTCGCGTAGACCGCCTCCGGCGTGACGGCGGCGCCGCGCTCGAAGATCGACGCCGTGCACGCGTTGCCGACGCACTCGAACTCCGCGATGTAGTCGGCGACCGGGCACGACGCTGACGTGGTGGCGAGCCGTCGCGAGCACGCGCTGTCCGTGAACTGATCGGAGCCGTAGGCGTGGGGCGGCATGCAGTGATAGGTCGAGTCCTCGTCGGCGGGCTGCGCGAACAGGTAGTCGCAGCTCACCTCGAGCTCGTCGTCGTAGATCCGCGCGGTCGCGCGCGCCCCATCGACGGCGCGGTACGAGACGCGGCGCAGGCGGGTCGAGCCCCCGTCGACCTCGACGCGCGCGCGCACGAACGTGTCGCGCGGCACCTCCGCGCCGGCGGCGTGAAAGGTGTACTCGGGCACGCGGGCGTCGCAGGTGTCGCCGGATCGGGTGTAGACCACGTCGAGCGCCACCACCGGCCCGCGCGCCCAGATCGTCGGGAACCCGTAGACGCACGACTCCGCGTCCGCGGCGCCGACGTACGCTGGCGACACCGCGCACGGACCGTCGAAGACCGGGAACACCGGGTCCGTGCACGCCGCGTCGCGAAACCAGTACGCGTCCTGGATCTCCGGCAGGCAGTGCGCCGAGGTCATCGCGTCGTCGTCGTAGCGGAAGTCGCAGTCGACCTCGAGCTGGGCATCGTGGAACCCGAGAAAGATCCGCGTGTCGTCGAGCTCGTGGTAGCGCGCGCGCAGCCGGTTGCCGCTGACCACGCCGTCGACCCCGCCGAGCAGGTCGTCGCCGCACCCGGCGAGCAGGACCACCACCACCAGAATTCGCACGTTCCCAGGCTATCAGTTGTGGTAGCAAATCGCGCATGGACACCATCTCCCACTGGATCGACGGCGCGCCCGTCGCGCGCAGGTCCGAGCGGCACGGCGACGTCTTCGACCCGGCGACCGGCAAGGTGCAGGCGCAGGTCTCGCTCGCGTCGCCGGCCGAGGTCGACGAGGCGGTGGCGTCCGCTGACAAGGCGTTCCAGACCTGGCGGCACGTGTCGCTGGCGAAGCGGTCGCGGATCCTGTTCGCGTTCCGCGAGCTCGTCGAGAAGCACAAGGTCGAGATCGCGTCGCACCTGACGAAGGAGCACGGCAAGGTGCCCTCGGACGCGCTCGGCGAGGTCAGCCGTGGCCTCGAGGTGATCGAGTTCGCGTGCGGCATCCCGCACCTGCTCAAGGGTGAGTTCTCGGAAAACGTCTCGACCGAGGTCGACGTCTACTCGATCCGCCAGCCGCTCGGCGTCGTCGCCGGGATCACGCCGTTCAACTTCCCGGCGATGGTGCCGATGTGGATGTACCCGATCGCGATCGCGTGCGGGAACACGTTCGTGTTGAAGCCCAGCGAGCGCGATCCGTCGGCGTCGATGTTCTGCGCGCAGCTGCTGCGCGACGCCGGCCTGCCCGAGGGCGTGCTCAACGTGGTCCACGGCGACAAGGTCGCGGTCGATCGCCTGCTCGAGCACCCGAAGGTCGCGGCGATCTCGTTCGTCGGCTCGACGCCGATCGCGCAGTACATCTACGAGACCGGCACGCGCCACGGCAAGCGCGTCCAGGCGCTCGGCGGCGCGAAGAACCACATGATCGTGCTGCCCGACGCCGACATGGAGCTCGCCGCCGACGCCGCGATCGGCGCAGGCTACGGCTCCGCCGGCGAGCGCTGCATGGCGATCTCGATGCTGGTCTGCGTCGGCGACGCCGGCGACCGCCTCGTGCCCAAGCTCCAGGAGCGGATCTCGAAGCTCAAGGTCGGCCCCGGCACGGACGCCTCCGCCGAGATGGGCCCGCTCGTCACCAAGGTCCACCTCGACAAGGTCACCAGCTACGTCGACAGCGGCGTCGCGCAGGGCGCCACGCTCGTCGCCGACGGCCGCGGCTTCCGTCCGCCGGGCCACGCCGACGGCTTCTTCCTCGGCCCGTGCCTGTTCGACCACGTCACGCCCGAGATGACGATCTACAAGGACGAGATCTTCGGCCCGGTGCTGTCGGTCACCCGCGTCGCGAGCTACGACGCCGCGATCGAGCTCATCAACCGCGGCCCGTACGCGAACGGCGTCGCGATCTTCACCAACGACGGCGGCGCCGCCCGCAAGTTCCAGTCGGAGATCGAGGTCGGCATGGTCGGCATCAACGTGCCCATCCCGGTGCCGATGGCCTACTACTCGTTCGGGGGCTGGAAGGCGTCGCTGTTCGGCGACCTCCACATCTACGGCGAGGACGGCGTCCGGTTCTACTCGCGCGCCAAGGTGATCACGTCGCGCTGGCCCGATCCGCGCCACCGGGGCGTCGACCTCGGGTTCCCGCAGAACAAGTAGCCCGCGCTAAGCTCCCCCAGTGGGCCCGGGGGATCAGCTGGTGTTTCCGAGCTCCGAGCGGTTCGACGTCGTCGGAGAGCTCGGGCGCGGCGGCATGGGCGTGGTCTACGAGGTGCGCGACCGCGACCGGCAGGTCCGGCTGGCGCTCAAGGGCGTCAAGCAGCTCCGCTCGAAGGAGCTGCTCCGGCTCAAGACCGAGTTCCGCGCGGCGCGCGACCTCGTGCACCCGAACCTCGTGCGCCTCGGCGAGCTGTTCGAGCAGGACGGCGCCTGCTACTTCACGATGGAGCTGGTCGCGGGCGTGCACCTGCTGCGCTGGCTGCGGCCGGTCGTGCCGGGCGACGAGCCCGAGCCGCCACCGCCCGAGCCGCTGGATCTGTCGGGCGAGACCCGCACCGCCGTCGAGCCGCTCGGCGGCTACAGCCGCAACGACCGCACCGAGTTCGCGAGCGTCCTGTCCGGGAGCCCGGACGAAGGGCGCCGCAGCAAGCACGGCCCGCTGATCGCCGACCGGCTGCGTGCCGCGTTCCGCGGCCTGGTCACCGGCGTCGCGGTGCTGCATCGCGCCGGCCTGATCCACCGCGACATCAAGCCGTCGAACGTGCTCGTCGAGGAGTCGGGCCGCGTCGTGCTCCTCGATTTCGGCGTCGTCACCGCCGTCGACGCCGAGGTGTCCGAGACCCACCGCGAGATCGTCGGCACGTACGCGTACATGGCGCCGGAGCAGGCGACCGGCCAGGACGTCGGCCCCGCCGCGGACTGGTACGCGGTCGGCGTGGTGCTGTTCGAGGCGCTGACCGGGCGGCTGCCGTTCGCGCCCGGGCGCGGCGCGCTCCACGCCAAGATCGCGGTGCCCGCGCCCGCGGTCCGCGCGCTCACGCCCGACGCGCCCGCCGATCTCGCCGCCCTGTGCGAGCGCCTGCTCCGCCGCGACCCGTCGACGCGCCCGCTCGAGAAGGAGATCCTCGCCGCGTTCGGGATCGAGGCCGACCACCTCAGCGACTCCGGCGACGGCTCGATGCCGTCGGGTCCGTTCATCGGCCGCGGCGACGAGCTCGCGGCGCTGCTCGCGACGTTCGAGCACGCGGCGCGCCAGGGCGCGGCGGCGTGCGCGTTCGTCACCGGCGAGTCCGGCATCGGCAAGTCCGTGCTGGTGAAGCAGCTGCTCGGCACGTTGCGCGAGCGCCGCGCCGATCTGCTGGTCCTGCACGGCCGCTGCGACGAACGCGAGATCGTCCCGTACAACGCGTTCGACGGCGTCGTCGACGGCCTCGCCCGTCACCTCGGCGGCGTGCCGACCGACGAGCTTCGGCTGCCGACGGGCGTCGGCGCGCTGGTCCGGCTGTTCCCGGTGTTGCGCGGCGTCGAGGGCATCGCCCGCGCCGCCGATCAGGAGCTCGTGGCGCTGTCGCCGTGGACGGACCCGACGACGCCATCGCCGAACGCCGATCCCGCGAAGGCCGGCTCGCCCGATCTGCGCTCGGCCGCGTTCGCCGCGCTCGGCGAGGTGCTGGCGTTCGTCGCGTCGCGCCGCCACGTGGTCCTGTCCGTCGACGACGTCCACTGGGCCGACCTCGACAGCCTCGCGCTGCTCGCCGAGATCATGAGCGGCCCCGAGGCGCCGCCGGTGTTCCTGGTCGCGACCGCGCGCCAGGTCCCGGGCGCGCCGCCGTGCCCGGCGATCGCCGTCGTCAAGACGACGTCGAAGGTCGTCGCGCTGCACGGGCTCGACGCGGTCGACGCCGAGCGGCTGCTCCGCGCCCTCGCGCCCGACGCGGCGCTCGACGGCGCGCGCACCGCCGCGCTGATCGCCGAGACCCGCGGCCACCCGCTGTTCCTCGCCGAGATGATGCGCCGCCACGCGGGCTCCGGCCCCGCGCACGGCCTGCTCCTCGACGACGCGCTGTGGCAGCGCACCAGCGAGCTCGCCGAGGGCGCGCGCGGCCTGCTCGAGATCGTCGCGCTCGCCTCGACGTCGCTGGAGCTCGGGACCGCCGCCGAGGCGGCGAACCTGCCGCCCGAGCGATTTTCCGGCCACCTCGCCGAGCTCCGCGCCGCGCGCCTGGTCCGGCTCTCCGGCACGCGCGACCGCGACGCGATCGAGCCGTACCACGACCGCGTGCGCGAGGCCGTGGCCGCGCGGACGCCGGCGCCGCGCCGCGCCGAGGTCCACCGCACGCTGGCGATCGCGCTCGAGCATCGCGGCGGCGGCGCCGAGGTGCTCGCGTACCACTTCGCCGCCGCCGGCGAGCGCGCGCGCGCCGCCGGGTTCGCCGAGGCCGCCGCCCGCCGCGCCCTCGCCTCCCTCGCGTTCGATCGCGCGGCCGCCTGGCTGCGCTCCGCGATCGATCTCGGCGAGCACACCGCCGAGCGCCGCCGCGTCCTGCTCGGCGAGCTCGGCGAGACCCTCGCGCGTGCCGGGCGCACCGCCGAGAGCGCGCGCGCGTTCCTCGAGGCGTCCGCCGCCGCGCCCGATCGTCCCGAGGACGCGCGCGAGCTGCGCCGCCGCGCCGCCGAGCAGTTCCTCACCGGCGGCCACCTCGAGGACGGGCTCGCCACCGCGCGGGTCGCGCTCCGCGAGGTCGGGCTGTCGTTGCCCGAGGGCGCGGTGTCGTCGGCGTCGCGGCTCGGCTGGTTCCGCGTCCGCCTCGGCAGCTCGAGGCTGCGCTGGCGGCCGCGCGATCCGGACAAGATCAGCGCGCGCGATCGCATGCGCATCGATCTGTGCTGGTCGGTCGGCTGCGGCCTGTCGATGGTCGACTCCGTGCGCGGCGCGGTGTTCGCGCTCCACGGCCCGCTGCTCGCGATGCGCGCCGGTGATCCCACGCGGATCGCGCGCGCCCACGCCGCCGCGGTGGTCGCCGCCGCCGGCATGGGCCTCGAGCGCCTCGCCCGCCGCCTGCTCGCGTCCGCGCGGGTCGCCGCGTCGCACACCGAGGATCCGCTCGCCGCGTTCTACGCCGACCTTGCCGCCGTGTTCCCGCACTTCTATCTCGACAACGACTGGCGCGCGACCGCGTCGAGCAGCGAGGCCGCCGCCGCGCGCTGGGGCACCACCGGCCGCGGCCACGCGTTCGAGCTCGACGTCGTCGAGCAGCACCACCTGTGGTCGCTCCAGCTCCTCGGCGAGATCGCCGAGCTCCGCCGCCGCGTCCCCGCGACGATCCGCGCCTCCCAGCGCATCGGCAACCGGTTCGTCGAGGTGCTGATGCGCACCTGGTTCCCGATCATCGGCCTGTCGCGCGACGACCCCGAGGGCGCGCGCGCCGACGTCGCCGACGCGTTCGCGTCGTGGCGGCCCGCCAGCGACCGCGTCGACAACCCGTTCTACTTCTCCGTGCGCGCTCGCACGATGATCGCGCTCTACCAGGACGTCGCGTCGATGGATCCCGCCGCGCTCGACGCGCTCGACGCCGACTGGGCGCGGATCCGCCGCAGCCTGTTCGCGTACCTGCCGGTGGTCGCCGTCGAGCTGCACACGTGGAGCGGCATGCTGTCGTGCGCGCGCGCCCGCGCCAACCCCGCGGCGGCGAAGCTGCATCTCGCGAACGCGACGCGCAGCCTCGCGCGCCTGGGCAAGCAGACCCTGCCCGTGACCGTCGCGTTCGTCGCGCAGCTGGGGATCGCGGTCGCGGCGGCGCGCGGCGACCTCGATGGCGCGCGCGTGCTGCTCGAGGCCGCGATCCCCGATCTCGACGCGCGCGGCATGCGCGCCACCGCGGCCGCCGCACGCTGGCGGCTCGGCCCGCTCCTCGGCGGCGACGCCGGCGCGCGCACGTCCCGCGAGGCCGAGCGCTACTTCGAGGCCGAGGGCGTGGTGCGCCCCGATCGCCTGATCGAGACCGCGTTCCCCGGCTGGCCGGCCGCGCTCCGCCTCAACGCCTAGTCGAGCGGGCCCTGCGACGACAGCTTGCCGCGCTCGCGATACATCCGCTCGACGGTGTGGTGGAGCAGCTCCTCGGAGATCTTCTGCTTGGCGGCGCCCGCCATGTACGCGGCGCGCTCGCACGCGACCTTGATGAAGCCGCCCGAGAGCTCGTAGCGATCGGCGAGGCGCTCGAAGTTGATCGGCTCCTCGCGCGCGGCGACCGGCAGGATCCGCCGCCACAGCTCCGAGCGCATCTCGGGCGTCGGGAAGCTGAAGAACACGTCGTACGTGAACCGGCGCTTGAACGCCGGATCGATCGCCGAGGTCAGGTTGGTGGTCAGGATCGCGAGCCCGCCGAACCGCTCGAGGCGCGCGAGCAGGTAGTTGGTCTCGAGGTTGGCGTAGCGATCGTTGCTCGACTTGACGTCGGTGGTGCGCTTGCCGAACAGCGAGTCGGCCTCGTTGAACAGCAGCACGACGTGACCGGGCTCGGCGGCGTCGAACACGTCGGACAGGTTCTTCTCGGTCTCGCCGAGCCACTTCGACACCACCTGCGAGAGATCGACCTCGTAGATGTCGAGCCCGAGCCGCTTCGCGATCACCGTGCCGGACATCGTCTTGCCGACGCCCGGGTGCCCCGACAGCAGCACCGAGATCCCGTGCGCGCCGCGCAGCGCCCACTCCTGGCGGACCCGGCGACGCTCGCGCACGGCGGCCTGGATCTCCACCAGCGCCTCGCGCACGTCGTCGTCGACGATCAGATCCTCGAGGTCGTACGGCGTCTCGAGCTTCTTGCCGAGGCGCTGCAGCCGCTGGTGCAACTGCCCCGCGACGGACCGCTCCAGCGCGCCGACGTCCGGCGCGCCGTCCGACGCCAGCCGACCCGCGATCGCGGCCTGGGCCGACGACACGATCACGCCGCCCGGGATCGCGAACCTCCCCGACAGGCTCCGCGCCTCGTCGGTGGGCAACGCCGGCACGACCACCTGCCACAGCGCGGTGCGGACATCGAGCGGCGGCACCTCGAGCGTGAGCTGGACCAGCGCGCGCTGGTTGATGCGCGGCATCCGGTCGCGGTTGACCGTGATCGCCAGCGGGCCGTCCCACTCCGCGAGCAGCGCGACGATGCACGGCGCGAGCTCGTCCCGCTCCTGATCGGTCGTGCCGATGTCGTCGACGTCCGCGAACACCGGCACCGCGTCGAGCAGCATCAGCTCGCGCACCAGCGCGCGCGTCACCGACGACACCGCGCCGTCGCGCATGACCCGGCGGCCATCGACGAGCAACAGGCCGCGGCCGGCGGCGTGCGCCGCGAGCTGGAGCAGCAGGCGCTTGCCGACGCCGCGCTGGCCCTGCACCGCGACGAGCACGTCGGGGCTGCGCAGCGCCGACGTCGCGACCCGCACGGTCTCGGTGGGGAACATCCCTTCGACCGGCCCGGTGCGCCACTCCGCGACCTCGGCGAGCTCGGGATCGAGGCCGAGCACGTCGCCGTCGGCGAGCTGGACGACGCGCATCGCCGGCCGGATGCGCCGGAACAGCAGCGAGTCCGCGCTGGCCTGGACCTCGACGAGCCGGAACCGCACCAGCGGCGAGCCCGGGCCGAGATCGCGGGCCAGCAGCGAGCGCGCGTCGGGCGTGTCGTAGACCAGGTGCGCGAGCAAGCGCCCGTCGAGCCCGCGGCAGGTCGCGTCGCGCGCGAGGTAGCGATACGCGGTGACCAGATCCGGGTCGATCTCGGGCGCGAGCGCGAACACCAGCGACGCCCACTGGCGCGGCGTCAGCCCGAACAGCGCGCGCACCCGCAACAGCGGCGGGAGCCGCGCGCGATCGCCATCGAGGGTTGCCTGCGTGCGCGCCTCGACGAGCTCGTGGTGCGCGAGCCAGCGCGCGAACACCGCCTCGGCGTCGCGCTCGTCCCCCGAGGTGGTGCCGCTCCACTGCGCCGCCGCCGCCGCGAACAGCTCGCCCACCGTCTCGGGGCCGACCACCGGCATCGCGTCCGCCGCGTCGTCGGGCCGCGCGCCCCCGCGCCGCGCCCACGCCAGCCGGATCTCGTACTCGACCCGCAGCCACACGCGCCGCAGCTCGTCGCGGACGTGCGCGGTCGCGTCGCGGTAGGGCGCGGCGGTCATCTCACCAGGTCGACGACCGTCGTCGTGGCGCCGACGATCTGCACCGCTGTCTCGGCGCCCTCGGTGCGAAACGCCTGGTCGCCCTCGCCGCCGGCGTCCACGGTCGCGCCGTCGCCGAGCAGCGGCTCGACCTTGAACCACGCGCGCGCCGGCTCGGTCCCGAGCTGGAGCTCGTCGGCGACCGTGACGCCGAGGCCCGGCATCGCCTCGCCCGGCGTCGACTCCCACCACGCCACGGGCAAGTTCGTGATCGTCACCTTCGCGTGCGCGGCGACCCGCGCCGCGTGGAACCCGCCGGTGCCGAAGAACGTGCCGACGAGCGCGGCGCCGCTGCCGCGGACGTCGAGGCCGTCGACGCCGCCACCCGCGCCGTCATCGGGCGGGATCTGCTTGGGCACGAGCACCCAGCGCGCGGCGTCGGTCGGGTTGTCGATCGCGAGCTCGACGGAGAGGTACTGGAGCGGCGGACGCCCCCGCTTGGTCGCGGTGACCTTCGCCGTGATGGTGGGCTGGCTGGACATGGCGGTCCCCATGGCGTCGGGAGGGTTGGGGGTCGGCGGCTTCGCGCGATGCTCGCTGCGGCCGTTACACGCGCTGGCGACGATCAGCGCGATGCACGCGGCACGAGGCGTGGTGAGCATCGACGCGAGTCTAGCAGCTGGTCAGGATCCCTTGAGCTTCTGGACCGCCGCGGCGTCGAGCTCCTGGCCGGCGCCGGCGAGGAAGCCGCCCTTGCGCTCGGTCCCGTCGATCTCGTACGGCGCGTCGGTGAGGATCTCGTGCTTCGAGACCGCGGCCTTGAACTCGCCCTTCGCCGGGTCGTACTTCGGGTCGTTGTAGGTCCCGTCTTCGTTCTTGATCCCGCGCTCCTTCATGGTGCGCTCGTCCTCGTCGTCGCGCGGACCCTTGTAGGCGTGCACCATCTCCTCGACCATCTCCTCCTCGGTCTTGTTGCTCGCGCCCATGCCCGCCCACAGCCGCTTCCCCTTCTCGTTGCGCCCCATGTAGACCGAGTTCTCGCCCTGCCACGCGCCGCCCGGGTGCTTCAGCAGGTACTTCGGGTGGTTGTAGAAGTAGTACCACTGGCCCGGGATCAGGTCGTCGTCGAGCTCCTTGTCGGACAGCACGCCGTCCTTGTGCTCGCCGTCGGCCGACAGCTCGGCCGCGTCGGTCGCCTTCATGAACTGCGAGATCGGCGTGCCGCCGTTCGGCGCGATCCGCAGGCGGTTGCCCTGCTGATCGACCGCCGCGTCCTCGGTGGCGTTGGCCGAGCCGAACGTCTGGTCGAACTTCTTGTCGCCGATCGCCGCGCGCAGCGACTCGTACTCCATCGCGAACACCGCGGTGAGGCACTCCGCGACGGTCAGGCCCTTGAGCCACGCCTTGATCCCCGCCGACGCCGACTGTCCTGGCTTGAGCCGGAAGTCCATGAACCCGCCGGTCTCCTTCGGGTTGTCGAACTTGCCGGACTCGTGGAAGCCGTAGCGGTACTCGTCCTTCCACAGCCCCGGCTCGGCCCGCTTGCACTCCGCTTGATAGTTGTACGAGTAGTGGACGCCAGCGTGGAGGTCGTACTGGCCTCCGTACCCCGGGTCCATGTTGACCTTGTGCATCTCGTCGGCGGTGTGCTGGCCCATCGCCTCGGGCGTCGCCTCGATCTCGGGTCCGCCCTTGTCGTAGCCGCGCTCGGAGGCGGACGCGCGCGGCGTCCCTTCGCCCTCCGCCTCGGCCGGGCGCGTCGTCATGCCGCTGTCCGCGAGCTCGACGGCGGCGGAGTCCGCCTCGGCCGTCTCGCCGGCAGCAGGCGTCGTGGTTTCGGACGTGGCGGTGGCGAGTTCGCGGCGCGGCATGGGCCACGATAGTACGAGGCCCTGCCCGGGATGCTTCCCGGGTCAGGCCGCCCGCAGCCGCGTCGCCTCGATCGGCGCGGGAGTCACCCGGACCATGGGCGCGCCGAGGACCCGGCTCGCCGGGCGCAGCAGGTAGGACGCCGCCACCACCGCGAGGATCACGAGGGGTGTCACGACCTTGTCCGCGCCGTCGCCGACCGCGGCGTGCGACGCCGCCGCGCCCGTGAGATCGAACGCCATGCCGGCGTACGCCCACTCCTTGAGGCGCGCGGTCCCGGGCGCGGTGATCGCCACGGCACCGAGCAGCTTCCAGACTCCCAGGATCGTGAGGAAGTAGGCGGGATAGCCGAGGTGGGCCATGCCCTCCTCGATCTCCTTGCCGTGGGCCAGGTCCATGGCGCCGCCGAGCGCGAACGCCGCCGCCGCGACGCCCGTGGTGATGCCGTACGCGATCGTCTTCTTCGTCATGCCCGCAATCTGGACCCGCGCGGCACTTGCGACAATCCATCAACAGTTGCCATCTCCTGCTACTATTTCGTCCTAATGCAGGAACCGGTCGAGACCGCCGAGCTGATCGCGTTCACCCGCACCGTCGACATCGGCTCGCTGTCCGGCGCCGCCGCCGATCTCAAGCAACCGCGCGCGACGATCAGCCGCCGCCTCGCCCGCCTCGAGCAGCGCCTCGGCGTCCGGCTCCTCCATCGCACCACGCGCAGCCTCGCGCTCACCGACGCCGGCGAGGCCCTGTACCGTCACGCGCAGCTCGTGCTCGACGCGATCGGCCACGCCGAGGCCTCCGTCCGGCGGACGGACAACACGATCCGCGGCGAGCTCCGCGTCTCGGTGCCGCCGGTGATGCCGCCCAGCTTCCACGAGCTCGTCTGCGACTTCGCCCTCGCCCACCCCGACGTGCGCCTCCAGGTGCACTTCACGACGCGGCTCGTCGATCTCGTCCGCGACGGCTACGACGTCGCGGTGCGCGCGAGCACCCACCTCGAGCCCGGCCTGATCGCGCGCAAGCTATCGGCCCACCGCCTGATCGCCGTCGCGTCGCCCGCGTACCTCGAGGCGCACGGCACGCCGCAGAACCGCCGCGACCTCGCCCGCCACCGCTGCCTCATGGGCTTCGCGCGCGGCGAGAACCCGCAGAGCCACTGGCCCCTCGCGCGCGGCGAGACCATCCACGTCGAGGGCGCGTTCTTCAGCAACGAGATGCTCATGCTCCGCCACGCCGCGGTCCGCGGGGTCGGGATCGCGCTCGTCCCGCAGCGCCTGGTCGAGGAGCTCGTCGCCAGCGGCGACCTCGTCCAGGTGCTCGCCGGCATCCTCGAGGCCGAGAGCCAGCTCGCCGTCGTCTACCCCGAGCGCGAGCTGGTCCCGCCGCAGGTCCGCGCGTTCGTCGACGCGGTGGTCGCCTGGGCCGCGACCGGCCTCCCCGATCTCACGCCCACCTGCAAGGCCCCCAAGCAGCGCCGCCGCGCCCGGTGAGCCGATCCGCGCGCCGAGACCGCCCTCTCCGTCGAGGAGAGCGCGGTCTCGGTGGTACGCGCGATGCAACTTTCGGCGGCATGAACCGCCTCCTCCCCGCGCTGTCCTTCGCGGCGCTCGCCGGCTGCGTCGCCGACGTGGACAGCGGCCGCGCCTCCCTCGAGCTCGCCGAGCCGCGCACGTTCTTCCTCGCGCCCGCCGACGCCAAGGTCACGCTGCGCGCGGCGCTCGATCACGACGGCATCACCGACGAGCGCGTTGTCGATCTCCTGACCACCGGCGGCGACGTGCGCCTCTCGGTCGACGACGGCCAGCTCTACCTCGACGACCTGACCGTCGGGTTCGAAGACATCGCGCTGCCCGCCGCGATCCACCCTGGCGACATCGTGCTGACCGGCATCCGGGTCCACCTCGCGCAGCCGATCCGGTGCGTCGACACCACGTGGTCGGTCGATGACGACGCCGCCTCGTGCACCGCGTCGACCGATCTCACGCTCGCGTGGAACGCGATCATCTCGGGCACGCGCTACCCCCTTCTGCCGCAGACCCTCCCCCGCCTCGAGGTCGCCATCGAAGTGTTCCGCGCCGACGGCCGCCTCGCCCTCGACCTCGACCTCCACGCCGACGGCGAGCTATGGAGCTACCTCAGCGTCGCGCGCCTGTCCGACCCCGTCGTCTCGCTGCGCACCCACGACGATCCCCGTCACGTCCCTTGAAACGCAGTGCCGCAGGCCGCCGCCGTGCTAGGTTGCGTCGTTCTTTGACAAGGGGGCGAAACGGTTTCGACGGGGATGAAGACGTTCGTGCTGCGCGTCGTGGCGCCCCAGGCCACGTAAAAAGGGGCAAACCATGCAACTGCGAACGATAACGCTGTTGCTCTCGCGGCCTGATTAAAAACCGGGTAGCGACGATGACCTGAGCTTCCGTCTGTAGCCCAGAATCATCGACAAAAATCAGACTGGGACCTCCGACTCGCTGGCGCAGGAGGTCCGAGATTAGCTAGCTGCTCACATCGGTAGGCCGCCACCCGCCGCCCGGTGCGAAAAGCCCAAACGGACTGGCTACACGCGAAGACGCACGCTCTGACGCATTCTCGGACCCGGGTTCGACTCCCGGCGCCTCCACTTTAATTTCAGCTAGTTAAGCTCGTTTTTGGCCGACGCTGCCACGACGCTGCCACTCCAAGTCGGCGAAGCCTCGTTGGCGGGCGTCGTCGATCCGCTCGACGGATCCGGTTTGTCGAGCAGGCGAACCGCGTCGCGCGCCACGTCCTTCGACAGGTGCGCGTAGCGCATCGTCATCTGGATCGTGGAGTGCCCGAGCAGCTCCTGGACCGCCTTCAGCGGAGCACCACGCATGACCAGGTGCGAGGCGAAGGTATGCCGCATGGAGTGCCAGCCGAGCAGCCGAAGTCCGGCCTTCTTGCAAGCGCGCCACATGGGGTGCTTCATCTCGCCCTTCGTCAGCATGTGCCCGTTTGCATCGGTGAACACGAGCGCGCCGCGGTAGTGCGTCTGCTTGTGCGCCGCGAGCGCGACGCGCACCTCTTCACCCAGCGCGATCTCGCGCGGCTTGCCCGACTTCGGCGAGCCGATCCGATCGCGCACCACGTTCTGCCAAACGAAGATCCTCCCGGCGTTCACATCGACGTCCTGCCAGCGCAGCGCGCGCAGCTCGCCCTGCCGCAGGCCGGTGCGCAGCGCCACGAGGATCATCGTGCGCCACTCCCCGACCGCGACACCGAGCAACCGATCGGCTTCCTCGAAGTCGAGGAAGTCGAAGTCCGGCCGCTCGGCGCGAAGCCACTCGACCTCCGGCACCGACTCGATCAGGCCGCGCTTGCGCGCGACCACGAGCAGGCGCCGGAGCACCGTCAGGCAGTTGTTGATCGTCTTCGCCGAGAGCATCCGCGGCGGCATCCCGTCCACGCGCGTCGCCGCGCGCTCCTTGCGCTCGCCATTCTGCGGCGTCGTGTTCGCCAGCGTGACCTTCAGATCCTCGATCACGGCGTACGTGATCCGATCGAGCGGAAGATCACCCAGGCGCGGCAGCAGGTGGATCCGGAGGATCATCTCCTTCGTCTCCACCGACGACGGCTTGTTCTTCACCCGCGACATGTCCAGGAACGTCGGGGCGAACTCCTTCAGGGTCAGAACCTCTTTCTTGGTGATCGGCGAGGGTGCCTTGACCTCGCCGGTGTCGAGGACGCGCTGGATGGCGCGGCGCTCCGCCTCCTCGGCGCCTGCCCGGGTATCCGGGAGGCCGACCGTGGT
>Ga0163144_10018267_pt1 | contig 14207 bp, 12 predicted proteins | sample OliLak19BULKMAT1_FD_123175 | JGI IMG/M metagenome (GOLD analysis project Ga0163144, IMG submission 123175) | Freshwater microbial mat bacterial communities from Lake Vanda, McMurdo Dry Valleys, Antarctica - Oligotrophic Lake LV.19.BULKMAT1 | ecosystem: Environmental > Aquatic > Freshwater >... | reverse complement strand
GTTGGGGGACGTGATGCCCGCCAGCAGCGTGACAAAACCCTGCGCCTTGAGCAGCGGAATCAGGCACGCGTACAGCGCTTTCCCAACGCCTCCCGCGCGCGCTTCATGGTGCACGTAGACGCTCAGCTCAGCCGTCCATGCATAGGCGCCGCGCGCCTTGTGTGGTCCGGACTTGGCAAACCCCACCACCACGTTGTCCGCGGCCGAACACGCCACCAGCCACGGATGCCGCGCTCTGGTCTGCTGAAACTGCGTCATCCAGGCGTCCAGCGTCTCCGGCTCCGTGGCAAAGTTGGAGGTGGTGTGCAGCGCCGCGTGGTTGGCAATGGAAAGGATGGCTTCCACGTCATCACGGGTGGCGCGGCGGATGGTGAAGGATGGGCTGCTGGTGGAACGCATGGGTGCTCCAAAGCCCCGCGGCACGGCGGAGTGTGGAGGATTCCACGCAAGGAGCCGGCACGCAGGGATGTTGAATCAGGCCTGCTGGCTCTGGTGATTGCGGAAGGACATGCGCAGCGCGCTGACCGGCAAGGTCAGGCGTCTGTCTACGGGCAACAGGAACGTGCGCATGGAGAGGTCAACGTACGCAGCGCCTCCGGCACCGTCAAACCCTTCATTCCACGCTGCCCAGCAGTGGGTCTGCCGAGCCCGTGGGTGTCATCCTGATCCCTCCCTTGATCTCGCGGACTTCCGGCGTGCGTGGCGTCATGCGGCCAACCAATCGCCGCGCGTCCGACGGCACCATGGGTCCGCCCATCGTCGCCACCACGCCTGACGTGCCGATGTTGCCCGGCTCAATCTTGTGCGGCTGCTGCTTCACGGGCAGCGGCATGGGCACGTGCTGCGTGAACGTCACCGAGTGACGCGCCGGCGCCGCGCCATCTCCCATCATCCCCGCCGGACATTCATCCCGCGTCACACCCAGGCCCGCCATCACCGCCAGTGCGGACGCCATGGCGCCGGCCATCACCTTCATGCGGCGTTGGATGCGTTGCAGGGCCTTGGGGCAATCCTCCGTGATGACGGTGCCGTCTTTGCGCTGGAGCATGCGGATGCACAGGCGGCCCTCCGTCTTCATGATCAGCGCTTCCGCCTCTTCAGAGCTCATGGCGGAGATGTTGTAGACGTGCAGCGCGCACTGGTTGCAGAAGCGCATGCGCTCATCCCCGTGCATCTGCGCCCAATCTGCGGTGCACGGTGAGGCAATCCTTATCTGGCTGAGCAATGAGGGACGGCGGCTGGTGGCGGCAGAAGGCGTGGCGCTCATGACGCTTGGAACGCAGTGACCGCGCGGAAGTTCTGGGCACCGCAATTTTCCTGCCGCCGCCATGTGGTTGCGGGTGGTATCCGCGGCTCAGTTCTGGCCCGCGCACACCGGACAGGGCAGACTCCAGGGATGAACATGGTCACACGCATCGGTTGGGTTGTCGTCGTCATGGTGGGTTGCAGCGGGCCCGGTGGCAGTACGGATGCAGCGGTTCCAGCGTCCAACACGGCGGACGCCGCGGAAACCCAGAACGGATCTGACGCGGGCAGTCTGCCGGACGCTGCTGTGATCCTGGACGCAGGTGATCTCCGGGACGCGGCGCTGCCGGACGCGGCGATTCTGTGTGGCGCCAACCCCTGCCTGCGCGCCGGCGAGGCGTGCACCGACAGCGCCCAATGCCAGGGTGATTGTGTTCCTGCGCTCCTGGGAGACATGTCCCAGAAGGTCTGCGTGGAACCCTGCCTCAACCAGGGACAATGTGATGGCGTGGGTCTGCGTCTGTACTGCGCTCCGTCGTCAGCGGGCGCCGCGGAAGGCCGGTGCATCCCCCGCAGCCCGGCGCATTGCGTGGCGTGCCAGACCAACGCGGACTGCGGAATCTTCCAGGAGGTCTGCGCGGAACTTCCGGACGCGCGCGGCACGGCGTGCCTGGTGGATTGTTCCATCTCCGGCGCTGCGGCCTGTCCGGATGACTACGCGTGCGTCGAGCTCAACGTGAATGGCACCACACGTTCGCTCTGCCGGCCGGTGGGGGATTGCCTGGACAACCAGGGCGGCTTCTGTGACCGCTACACCACCGAGCCCGCGTGTGACCGTTCCACCGACGCTGGCGTCTGCGCAGGGTCCCGCACGTGCCAGCCTTCCGGGCGGTTCTCGGCGTGCACGGCCCCGGAGCCCAACTGTCTGACCAGCTGCAGCGCGCAGCCTGAACCGGGTTGCCAGGTGGCCGTGTGTGCCTCGGCGCTGCTGGGCGCGGCGGCGTGCGGGAATTGCAGCAACAATTGTAATACCCAGACCAACCCCAACACCGCCAACGCGGAATGCAACGGTGGGCAATGTGGCTGGAGCTGCAAGGGTGAGCGGTACAACGTGGACGGGGATTTTTCGGACGGCTGTGAGGACACGGATGCGCCCACGGGCAACCACACCCAGGTCACGTCATTGAATGTGGGAGTGTTTGATTCCTGTGAGAATGCCGCGTCCATGTTCTCATTTGGCGGCGTCGTCATCTCGGATGAAGCCGTGCATGAAAATCCGGTGGTGGCGTCGTTTGATGCCCTCATGGGTTATTCGCCGGACTGGTTCAGGGTGCAGGGCCTGGGCAACTGCCCCGGGGTGACCTGCATCTGCAGCAATGACTATGACGTCACGCTGACCATCAACGGCTCAGACATGCCTGAGTGTTACCGTTTGGCGTTTGATGACCTGCTCTGTGACACGGACGTCACCGGGACCTGCACGCTCACCGCCGGCATTGGCTCGTATGAGAATGCGGAGGTGCTGTACGGGCGCGTGGAGAAGACCTGCAGCAGCGCGGAGCTCAGTGAACGCGTCACCTACGTGGTCAGCGGCCACCTCTGAACAACTCAGCCGCGCAGGGCGCTGGCCAGCACGCCGGGCAGCTTGAGGAAGCTGGGCGCAGCCTCAAAGAAGGTCAGCTTGCGGCCCAGGGAATCCAGCGTCTTGTGGGACGCAAACCAGGCCGGCGTGGGCGCAATGCGGAAGGGCGCCCTGACAACGGACTTCTGCGGATGATCAAACAGGTACGTGTTGTGGACCGCACCCTTGCCGCTGACAATTTCTTCCATGGTGTGGCCCGGAAACGCGCCCCAGCTTGTTGTGACCAGGCCGTAGATGACGCCGGCCCATACGTTCACGCCAATGCCGCCGTACTTCAGCTCCGCAATGAATGAGTCCAGTGCCGCCGCGTGCTGTTTCTGCTTCTGCGGGTGCACCAGCATCATGCAGCTCAAGGTGCCCCAGATGTGTTCGTTGGCGGCGGGCGCGGCCAGCTTCATGAACTCCACCGCGTCGGTGGCTTCCACCACCGTCTCCGCCAGCACGCCGCAGAAGGCTTCCGTGGAGAGCGCAAACTCGCCTTTGCGCAGCGGCACGTCCGGCAGCACCGTCCAGGGCACCACCTCCGCGCTGTCCGGCTGGAGTTTGTTGGCGTTTGGATAGTTTTTGAGAAAGCCCTCAAAACGCTGGCGCGCGCCCGGGTAATACGCTTTCCGTGACGGGATTCCGCCCAGGTTCTGGTGCACCAGGTCCAGGAATTTCTGACGCTGCGGCCAGCCGCGCGCGGTCACCAGCACCTTGGCCGCGTTGCAGTTGAATGATCCGTTGTGCACCACCATGGACGCCACGTGGCGCGCCTGGAAGCGCAGATCGTCGTCACTCCAGGGGCCGGGGATGATGAAGACCGGCGTCACGGCGCCCAGTTCGCTGGTGATGGGCTTGGTGCAGACCGGGGTTCCCGCGGCTTTGTTCTTCTGTTGCTCCTCCGGGGTACCGCCCCACACAATGGCGTCATGGGTCCGGTCACTGCCGGTGATGTGGATGGAGTCCACCAGAGCGTGGCGCGTCAGGTGCGCGCCCACTTCCGCGCCGCCGTACACCACGCCAAAAAACCCTGCGTCCACCAGCGCCTTGAAGCCCTGCGCCAGGAACGGGCCCACGTACTCATTCACCGGGTTCATCTTGATGATGACCACTTCATTCTCCACAAACAGCTTGTGGAGCGCATCCATGGGCCCAATGGAGGAGATGTTGCCCGCGCCCAGCACCAGGCCTACGCCGCCCTTGGTGCTCTTTTCGCGGTAGATTCGTCCTTGCGTGGGCTCTTTGCCCGGCTCAATCCACAGCTCCCCGGTGAAGCCGGCAAACATCAGCTTGTCCAGCGCGGTGGCGGGGAACACACGCGCCACCCACTGTCCGTCCGGACGTTTCTCAAGCGCCGGAGCCTTGGGCTGGCCCTGCGCCTCCAACGCTTCAATGAGCAGGCGGATGTTGCGCACCACCGTCATGGGGCCGCTGAGCCATTCCTCACCGCCCAGCGGGCTGCCGGCTGCAATTCCTTTGGCCCGGCACCCAGCGTCCACCCAGCTCTCCGCAACGGACAGCACACCCTCCTGGATGGCGTGCAGGTACCCAATCCGGTCCGGGATGCTCAGGCGCGCCCAGGCGTCCTTGCGCGCGGACAGCTTCTCCAACAGCACGTCCACGTCAGCAAGCTGGGTTGCGGGAATGGATGCGGGAGGCTCAGGGAACCGGGGAGACGTCATGGAATCCATCCGTCAGCAGAGGGCGGCGCAATCTGGTGCGCGTCCGCCCCGTTGTCCACCTTGACGTCAGCGGTTGTCCAGGCACTCCGGAACACCGGTGACCGGCAGGTTCTCCGGAAGCACCCGCCCCACCGCCATGGCCCGGAAGTCCGCAACGGTGTTGGCCGCCGTGGTCTGCCACGCATCCAGCGTTGTGGCCTGCCATCCCCTGCCTCCGCCCGAGCCAATCCACCGCGTCCCGTCAAAGACAAACTCCTGCGGGAAGTTGGACGTGGTCACCGTCTGCCACGTGACCCCGTCCGTGCTGGTGGCGTAGCCGCCGGAGAGGCGGGCCACCCAGCGCGTACCGTCATGTGTGAAGGCGTACCCTGCCGCCACTGCTGCCGCGCACGGGTCCCAGGTATCGCCCCCGTCATCACTGAGGAAACACGCGGTATCAAACCCGCTGCCATTCCAGCGGCGCCCGGACACAATGAACTGGCCACCGCCGTAGGCGGCCCCAAAACTCTCCGTCCACAGCGTCTGCGTGGTCCAGGTGTCACCGTGGTCAGCACTGGTGGTGACCCGCCCCTGGTCCATGCCCATCACAAAACGCCCCATCCCAAACGCCACGGACCGGATGGCGCTCAGCGAGGCCGTTGGATGGAGCCCCGTCCACGTCAGCCCCTCATCCAGAGACCGCATCAGCGATCCGTTGCCCCCACCGGAAATCCAGACACCGTCTCCATACGCCACGCCGCCCTGCCAGTTGGTGCACGGAGAAGGGTAGGGCTCACCGGGACACGCCGTGACGGGATGAATGTCCTCCTGCCAATGCACGCCATCCAGCGAGCGCATCACCATCCCGTTGGAATCACCGCCCACCGCAATGAACACGCCGTTGCCGTACCCAATGTTGCGCAGCAGGTCCGGGCTGTGATCATTGCCCGTGGACATGTTGCCGCAGAATGACCACGCCAACCCGTCACCCGTGCGGGCGCGCAATCCCCAGTTGCCCACGCCCACAACCAGCGGTGTGCCGGTGATGGGGCCGCTGTCAGAAGTGCCGCCAGCGTCAACAGTGGTGGAGCCAGCGTCGGGCGGAGGAATGGCTGCGTCCGGCGCTGCCATGGCCGCATCATTCACCGCGGCGTCCGGCACGCCGGCATCCACAACGGACACCGCCGCATCCGGCACCGTCACGCTGGCGTCCGGGATGGGCATGGCGGCATCCGCAACCATCACAGAAGCATCCGGCGTTGGGTCCCCAGCGTCGGAAAGTGGCGTGCCTGAATCCGGGACGCCTGCATCACCTGTCATCACGGCGGCATCAGGTGCCAGCACCGCGGCATCCGGTGACGCCGTTGGTGCCAGTCCAAGCAGCGTGCAAGACGAGGCCAATCCAATTCCCACGCATGCAGCCAGACAGCGGATGATCATCCGCCGTTCCTAGTAGGCGCAACGGTGGGACTCAATCCGCCGTCACTGGGCGCGTTGGCGGGAACGCTTGAGGTCAAAGCCGCAACCATCCGCAGGACCTGAGCCCGGCTTCCCGCTGTCCCACCAGTCCATGGAGACGTGGATGTGATGGTGATGGAACGGCCAGCCGTCTCCGGACGCAATGGTGTTGCTGAATTTCTGACGCGTGGCGGAGGAAATCCAACCCAGGCCCATCTGCCGCTCGGCTTCCGCCACAATCAAGGGTGCAATCACCCGGTCCACGCCAATCACGCGCAGCCGGGGATGTTCCAGCAGCTTGGACATGAAATAGGTCTGACGCGGGAGGTCCACCACATGAGCCGTGGTTGCTGCGCTGGTGCAGAACGAGCCGTCCTCATTGTTCTCCGTGGGCCCGCAGATGACACGCGCCTGGTTGTAGCTCAGCCCGTTGCCCGCCAATGTAGTGTAATACGCAATGTCAATGTTGCCGCCCTGGTCATGCGTGCTCTCCGGGTGGCGCGGGTCATTCACGTCATAACCCGGCGTGATGCCGTCCCGCTGGCACATGTCAATCAGGCCCAGCGGCAGCGTGCCTTCAAAGCGGGTCTTGGTCTCACGGATGGCGTGGCGGACCAGCATGATGAGCTCCCGGCGCAACCAGCGGTAGTTGGTATCCGAATCAAACCGGTACCCATCACCCACGGCGGGATCATTGGGGTCTGCGTGCGGGAACTGGATGAGGCGCAGGGCCCCGCCCGGCCGTGCTTCACATTCATCCTGCGCGTACTCAGGCGTGCAGGTGGCGCCGTCCGTCCAGGGAATCAGCGCACTCTTGAGTGCGTACGCGTTGGCCGCGCCGTTGTAACCACGCACCTGCCACGCGAACTCCTTGGGCTCCGTGCCCAGGTTGACCACGGACACGTACTCCTCATCCGTCTCATAACCCCGGTAGGACCAGTTGCAGAGGTCATAGATGCGGCCACCAACACACGCGCCGTTGGCCTGGTGCGCAGTGAAATCAAGGTCTCCGCTGTTGCGCTGGAAGCTGATGCCCACCTCGCCAATCTGGCCGGGCGGCACGGTCATCTTGAACCAGTCCCTGTCCGCGGAGCAGAGGTCCAACGCCGGCGTGGTTCCGGAGGGAATCTGAGCTGCTGCGGCCGCCGTCTCATTGGGCTCAAAGCGCATGTCCATGCACATGAAGAGCTGGCACGTCCCGTTCTGGCAGGTCTGGCCGGGATCACAGGTGCCGTTGGGATTGGCCATGCTGCACGGCGGTGGGCCCATGCCGGGGTAGCAGGTGTTGTCAGCGTCACAGATGTAGCCGTCAGCTTCACGGCACTCCGGGGACTCGCCGCAGTTCTTGAAGCACGCGCTGCCCCCCGCTGAGAGACCAAAACACGTGTTGCCCTCCGGGCAGCCCATGGCCTCACAGTCGGACCGGGTGCAGTAGCCGCCCGGCAGTCCGGTCAGACAGGCGCCGTCCTCACAATCTGCAGGGTCCGTGCACGGCCCGCCCACGGGCTGCGGCCCGCTGTTCCCTGAGGATGAGGATGACTCCGCGGAGGATGACGCCTCCATGGAAGACGCCTCAGAAGACGAGGATGACGCTGCGGTGCCAGATGATGACGTGGTGCCGCCCGGCAACCCGGGGGCACCGGCGCAGGACGTGAAGAGGAGCGCTGCAGCGCAGACCTGACGAACAATCATGTGGGGCCGTCCGTGGAAGGCCGCCTCCATTTCACGCGGCACACGGGTTGTCACCTGCGGATGCCACCCTTCCACACACGCGATCTCCGCGCGATTTCACCTATGTTCAGGCGTATCCAGCAGTCCAGCGTCAAGGAGCGCCGAGTGCACCGCCCGCGTGATGTCCAGCGCGCGCGGTGAATCCCCATGCACACACACCGTTGTCACGCCCGCCTGGCGCACCAGGCGCAACGCTTGCTGCGCGCACACGTTGGGCTCGGCAATCAACGCGCCCGGTTGTCCTCTGGGAATGAGCGCTCCGTCCGGCAGGTAACCGCGGTCCGCAAACCCTTCCGGAAAATACCGCCAGCCCTGCGCCGCCACGGCATCCCGCAACGCGCCGGATGCGGGCCCCACAAAGCTCCACTCCGCGCCGGGAGCAGACGCCGCTGCAGCGTCAACCACCAGCGCCGCAAGGAACGGACTGCGTGCAGCGTCATGGTAGAGCGCGCCGTGCAGCTTGATGTGGCGCAGCCTGCCGCGCAGCTGGTGGTCAAGCAGTGCAAGTTGCGAGTGCAGTGACGCCGTCAAATCCTCCGGTGGCAGCACCAGGCTGACACGCCCAAAACCTGCGCGGTCCGGATAGGACAGATGCGCTGAGATGGTTGCACTGCCTGCGTGCGCCACCACGCGCCGGATGGACGCTGCGTCTCCCGCGTGGCCACCGCACGCCACGTTCAGCATGCCGGCCAGCGGGTACAGCTCCACCGGCTCATCCGGCAGCTCAGCGGCGTCCAGGTTGAGAAAGGCCATGCTCAGCGGCTGACGGGCGCGCCGTCCTTGTATTCCACGTCCATGATCTGGGTGCCGGACGCGTCCCAGCGGCGGAACCGGCCGTGCTGGATGTCAGATTTGTAATACGCTTCTGCATCCCTGCCTCCCTGCAGGTTGAACCGGGTCCACTTCCCGTCCCGTTTGCCGTCCTTGTACGTGCCTTCTTCCAGCGGTGAGCCGCTGGGATGCCAGGCGAAGTAGGGCCCGTGCTTGATGGGTTTGCCCTTTTTCTCGGCGGGGCGCTCACACCAGGTTTCCGTGCCTTTGGGCGGGGCGTCACCCTTTTGTGTGGTGCCTTCCGGACAGCGGGCGGTGGCCAGCACCTTCTGGAGTTTGAGAGCAGCGGTGCCGTCGGTGCGGGGTGTGCCGTCTCCCCGGTAGGTGCTTGGGTTTAAGCCGGAGCCCGGAAAACTGCCGCTGAGCGTCTGCGTGAGGCCCAGCACCTTGAACCTGGCCACCACACTCACGGTCTGCTGCGTGATGTCCTCACCCGCCTGCACAATGGTGACCTCCACGGCGTCTTCCGTGGGGGCTCCGCCGTTGGCAAGGATGCGCGCGCGTACCGCTCCCGCCACCTCCTCCGCATTCTGTGACGCGGCGGGGCGGAGTGACGCCCAGTCTGAGAAACTCTCCCCCACGCGCGTGATCTTGGCGTAGGCCCAGTACCCGCCTCCCAGCACCGCCGCGGCCACCACCAGCCCCAGGTATTTCACCGGCGCGGGCTTCTGCTTGACCGGTGGTGCTTTGGGCCGGGAGCTCTTGCCCGTCAGGTACGCCTGGCTGACCTTGGGCGGCTCTTTGGGCGCTTTGTCAACGGGGGGACCGGATGCCATGGCGCGTTCATCTCCTCTGGGATCTGCGGCGCGCATGCTGGACCGCTTTGTCCGGTTGGGGAAGCACTGAAGGCTTGTGTCCTTGAAGACGTCCTTGTGGTTTGGCAGGGTGCGCCCCCCTTCAAGGAGCAGCTCATGCGCAGCGTGTTGGCAGTGGTGGTGGCAGTGGCAGCGGGATCAGGTCTGGCGTTTGCGGATGCAGCCAAGGCGCCCGTGAAGGCGGACCAGAAGCCCACGCGCACCAGCTACGGCAAGGCCATGACCAACGCCGCTGCCGTGCCGGTGTCTGACGTCATTGCGCAGAGTGACAAGTATGAGGGCAAGACGGTGAAGATGACCGGGCTGGTTACGCAGGTCTGCCAGGCCAAGGGCTGCTGGTTTGAGGTGGCGCCGTCCAAGGAAGCGCGCGGGGTCCGCATCAAGAGCGCGGACTACTCCATCTTTGTTCCGTTTGATTCGGCCGGCCGCACCGCCGTGGTTGAGGGCACGCTGATTGCCAAGACGCTGACCAAGGACCAGGCACAGCACTTTGCGGATGACGCGGCCAAGGCCAGCGGCAAGCCCGCAGAAGCGGTGGTGGGCCCCCAGAAAGAGTTCCAGATTGCTGCCACCGGCGTTGAGCTGCATTGAGACGTGCGGCGTGGCCTGCCCACCCGTTCAGCCCACGTCTTGCAGGTTCTGATTGTAACCACCCGGCGTGTGTGGGTATGGAGGCCGCCTTTTCGGACAGGGGACGCACATGGAATTGCGAATTGCCAAGGATGAGCTGGCCAGGGCCGTGGGCAGCGCCCAGGGCATTGTCCCCAAGAAGAGCACCATGCCCATCCTCTCCAACATCCTCCTGGATGCGCGGCAGGGTGGTGAGTTTGTGCTGGCAGCAACGGATCTTGACGTCAGCGTCAAGATTGACAGCCGCGCGGATGTCTCCCGTCCCGGCAGCGTCACGGTGGCGGCCAAGAACATCTATGACATTGTGAAAAACCTTCCCGGTCCCACGGTGCAGCTCAAGAAGCTGGACAACCACTACGTGGAGGTTGTCAGCGGCCGGGTGCAGTACCGGATTGTTGGGATGGCGGCGGAAGAGTTCCCCAAGATCCCGGACATGGCGGCGGAAAAGATGCTGACCATGGACCCCTCGCTCCTCAAGGAGATGATTGACAAGACGCTGTACAGCGTCAGCACGGATGAGACGCGTTACGTGCTCAACGGCGTCTACATGGAGCCCACCGCAGACGGCCTCAATGTGGTCAGCACGGACGGGCACCGCCTCTCACTGTGCACCCGCAAGGTCCCGGGCGCCGGTGATGCGCTCAAGCGCGCGGTCATCCTGCCCCGCAAGGGTCTGCAGGAGCTGCGGCGTATGCTGGATGACGCGGAAGGGGATGTGCAGCTGGGTTTCCGTGAGAGCCATGCAGTGGCGCGGCGGGGCGGCGTTTCCCTTGTCATGCGGCTGATTGATGGGCGTTTCCCGGACTACAAGCAGGTGGTTCCGGCGCAGACCGAGCGGCGCGTAAAGATCGCACGTGGCGTGGTTCTGGAGAGCCTCAAGCGCATCAGCCTGGTGTCCTCAGACCGCAGCAACAGCGTGAAGCTGGAGCTGGGCAAGGACCTGCTCAAGATCAGCAGCCAGAACCCGGACCTGGGTGAGGCCACGGAAGAAATCCCGGTGGACTACTCCGGGATTGACCTGAAGATTGGGTTCAACGCGCGCTACCTGATGGACGCCGTCCAGGCAGTGACGGCGGACCCGGTGTCCCTGGAATTTAATGATGAGCTCTCCCCCGGGCTCATCCGCGGTGCGGAAGACCACAGCTATGCGTGCGTGGTCATGCCCATGCGCATCTGAGCAGTTCCTCTCCTTCCCCTTCTAAGTGACGTCATCAACAGAGGTCCCCCATGGCCATCATGCGCAAGGAAGAGCCCAGCCCGGAACGCAGTATGACGGCGGTGGGCCAGGTCCACACCATCCTGGGTCCGGAGGCCAGCTTTGAAGGCAAGCTTTCATTCCAGGGCACACTCCGCATTGACGGCCGCTTCTCCGGTGAAGTGAAGACCAATGACGTGCTGGTGGTGGGTGAAGGCGCCGTGGTCAAGGCGGAGCTGGACGTGGGCACCATCATCATCAACGGTGAGGTGATTGGTAATGTCCGCGCGCGCAACACCGTGGAAATCCACGCCCCGGGCAAGCTGCGTGGCAACGTGGAAACGCCGCGCCTGGTGATTGATGCCGGCGTCATCTTTGAGGGCAGCTGCAAGATGGAAAATGCCACCAAGGAGAGCAAGACCGTCCCTCCCACGGACGTGAAGAAATAGCCCCTGCCCACCGCCAGTACCTGCACTATCTCAACGCGATCGTTTTGCAGCACCGGCAGCACCTCGGCGGCGGATGTGCCAGACTGCCCGCCAAGGAGCTTCACCATGCCGTCCCCCCATCCAGGAATGGTTGCGCTGGTCTTCAGCGCGCTGTGGCTGACCGCCTGCAACGGCTGCAATCCCAAGCCCGCCCCGCAGCCGCCCCCGCCGCCCCGGGAAGGCCAACCAGACCTTGGGTGGTGTCCCGGCAGTCCCGGGTGTGAGGCCGCGGGCAGCGCGCAGGTGTTTGCCGGCGCCGGCAAGCGTGACGTCACGGTGCGCAAGTTTGAAATTGCCAACGTGCATTATCTGAATGACACCAATTGTGACCCCGTCATGGAAGCGCATTTTGGCGTGTCACGCTGCGGCGTTCTCAAGGATGAGCTGGATGACTGCGGCACGGACGGGCTGTGTCCCGGCGTGCCGGGCTACACCGCGCCGGACGCGGACGGAACGCAGGGGGATGACCGGCGGGACTGGTTCAAGGACTGCGGCCTGGACCGCATCTGCCCCGGCAACATTCCGGAGACGGACGTGACCAACGGCCAGGATGATGACGGTGACGGCGCCATTGATGACGGCGCGTACCCCGGGCCGGATGACGGTGAGGGTGATGGAACCTTCCAGGCGGCGTGGATTGCCGGGTTCTCCAACAGTCGTCCCGCCATGGGCATCCATGACACCGTGGAAGTGCGCTGCCTTGCACTGAAAGTGAAAGACACAACCAGCGTGGTCTGCTCGCTGGATGCGGTGGGCTTCTTCCATGAAGAGGTGGAGCGAGCGCGGGAGCGGCTCAAGACCCGCGCTCCGCAGCTTGGCGTGGACTACCTGGCCATCACCAGCTCCCACACCCATGAGAGCATTGACACCGTTGGACAGTGGGGATTTGCCAATCCCATTCCCACCACGCCGGGCCGGCTGCTGGTGACACGTTCAGACGGAAGTGTCATCTATGACCACAACAGCTTCATTGTGGACCAGACGGTGGACGCCGCCATTGAAGCGGTGGAATCCCTCAAACCCGCAACAATCACCATGGCTGCGGGCCACACCGGTGCGGATGGTTACCTGCGGGACAGCATGGACCCGCAGGTCATGGATGACACGCTCACCATTGCTGAGGCCCGTGAGCTGGGCACCAACGCACCCATCTTCACCATGGTGCACTGGGGCAACCATCCGGAAATCCTGGGCGGGGAAAATTCGCTCATTTCTTCAGATTATGTGGGCGCGGTACGCCGCTATCTGGAGCAGGGATTGCCCGCGGCAGGCACCCATCCCGCGCACGCCGGCCGAGGCGGCATGGCCATCTACCTGCAGGGCATGGTGGGCGGCCTGATGACCCAGCTGGGCGTGGACTTCACCGGCCGTGACGGCGTCAACTACCCCGCCAACCGGGAGACGCTGGCCCGCCTGGAAGCGTACGGCGCCAACCTGGCGGAGGTGGCGTTCAATGCGCTGGAGAACACCAGCGGCCAGGCGGTCATCCAGGAAGCTGAGCTGAAAGTGAAAGCGCAGAGTTTCTTCATGCCGGTGGCAAACCGCATTTTCATTTTTGCATTTGCTGCAGGTTTGTTTGACCGGGAAGTCTGGGATGAGACGGACGGTCAGCCCATTGACACCACCGTGGACAGCCTGCTGGACCGTCCGGGCAGCGCCAAGACGGAAGTCTTCACAATTGATCTTGGCGCCTGGAGCATGGTGGGCATTCCAGGTGAGGTGTTCCCGGAAGTGGCCGTGGGCGGATTTACCGGAACCCACGCCTTTGGCCGGCCGCTGGTGGCGCCGGACTACTGCCGCCCCCAGAGCGAATGCCAGGCCTCCACCGGCCGCCCGGAAGACTGCCCGGTGACCCGGCCCGAAGACGGCTGGCAGAACTGTGACTGTGAAGGCTGCCGCCTCTGCACCCCGCCCGATCTGACGACGGCACCCGCCCCGCCCTACCTGAAGGACAAGATGCCCGGCGCGTTCAAGACGGTGCTGGGCCTGGCCAATGATGAGCTGGGCTACATGGTGCCCACGTGGCTCTACAAAGTGAGCGAGACCGCGCCTTATTTCTGCGCCGCGGAACACCACTATCCGGAGACCAACGGACCTGGCCCGCAGAGTGTGCCGCGCATTGATGCGGCTTTGACCAAACTGTTTGATTTCAGTTTGTGACTGGGTTGTTCACAGGCCGGGGAACGGAAACCCGCCGCCCAGTTTCTGCATTTCCTGGCCCAGTTGTTCCCGGATGCGGGTGTGCGCGTCATTGACCGCCGCAACAACAAGATCCTCCAACATCCCAATGTCCGCCTTGTCCACCACGCGGGCGTCAATCTTCAGGGCCAGCAGGTCCCCCTGTCCGTTGACGGTGGCGGTGACCATGCCGCCGCCGGCCTGGCCGTCAGCTTTGCGCGTGGACATCTCCTGCTGGAGTTTCTGCGCCATGGCCTGGGCCTGCTGGATCATGCCTTCAATCTTGGTCGGGTCCATTGCTGCTCCGTCGGGCGGTTTGCGCCGTCACCATAACCGGGTTTTCGGCTGGGG
>Ga0163144_10018266_pt1 | contig 14208 bp, 9 predicted proteins | sample OliLak19BULKMAT1_FD_123175 | JGI IMG/M metagenome (GOLD analysis project Ga0163144, IMG submission 123175) | Freshwater microbial mat bacterial communities from Lake Vanda, McMurdo Dry Valleys, Antarctica - Oligotrophic Lake LV.19.BULKMAT1 | ecosystem: Environmental > Aquatic > Freshwater > Lake... | reverse complement strand
TGGAGGTACATTAGAAGGTATGAAAGAGCTTGTACCTAACATCGAAGGTGCAAACGGAGTAATGATATTAGGTGCTGATAACGGCAAAAATTTTAAGGCGGTTATGGAACAAATGGGCAATTCTGCTGGGGAAACAGGTAAGGCTTATAGCATAATGGCAGATACATCAAAAGTAGCACAAGAAAAAATGGTAGCTTCTTTTAAAGTATTAGGTGTTGAGTTAGGGCAGAAGTTTAAAAATATTTGGGATGTTACTATGTCTTCTTCTGCTGGTAGTATTGAATCATTAAGTACTATCGTATTAAAAATAGCTGATGTTATTGTATTAGCTTTTAACACTGTTGAAAGTGTATTATCCACTGTTGGTTTTGCTTTTAAAACTATCTGGAATGTTGTTCAAAATGCTTATCAAGGTATTCAATTTGCTATAGGGTCAGTCGTAGAAGGCTTATTCAAATTGGTAAATATGTTACCTGTTAAACTTATTCCTGAAGGCTGGGTTAAATCTATGGAAGATTTTAATTTGGCAATGACTTCTTCCATCATTGATAACAAAGACGACATAAAAGATGGTTTTGATTCTTATATTAATTCACAAGGTAGATTATTTGAATCAAATAAAAAAACTGTTAAATCTTTGTTAGGTATGCAAGATGTTATTAAAAATACATCTGGGGCAAAAGCATCGACAACATCATCCTCTACATCAGAACAACCAACATCATCACCAATACCAGTACTTACAGAAGCTCAAATAACAGCTAATAAATCCGTACAAGATAAATTTAAAGCAGACCAAACGGCTTTTATGAGTGACTTAGGTAGAATTAAAATTGAAAATTTAAAACAAACTTTTGAAGGTGAACAACAGGTTATTAGAGACCAGATGAATGTTGATTTGCAAAATGCTAATTTGTTTATAAGTAACGAACAAATAAAGGTAGATGCTATCGCTGAAATAAAAGCAAATGGTAACATGGCACTAATAGAAAACGAGTTAAAACATAATGAAGAATTAACAAAACTTGAAGAGGAGAAAATAGCGGTTAGTAAAAAAACAACTGATTCGATACGAGCAGACATTAAAGCCGTTAATGAAGCTAGGTTAAGTGCAGTTACATCAATGGTTAGTAATGCTTCTAAAATTGCTGGTGCTTTTAAGAATCAAAAAAAATTACAAAAAACATTGGCAATGGCTGAGATAGGTATCAATACAGGAAGGGCTATTATGCAAACATGGGCAGACCCTTTACTGCCTTTCTTTTTAAAAGTTCCTGCGGTTGCATTAGCAGCAGGAGCAGGTATAGCACAAGCCGTTTCAGTAGCTAAGTTTGCTACAGGCGGTTTTCCGCAAGGACGCAATGCGAACATCATGGTAAATGAACAAGGACAAGAGTCTGTGCTAAATGCAAAAGCAACATCTAACTTGGGTTTTGGCGGTGTTAACGCACTTAATAACGGACAACAAATAAATAAAACTTCAACAAATGAAATAGTATTCAGCCCGACGATTAACATCACTGGTGGTAACATGAATAAAGATGCTTTGTTAGGTGTGCTTAGAGGAGCTAAAGAAGAATTCGCTAGTTTTTTTGAAAAAGACATAGTAGGTAGAGGATATTTAAAAATGGCTTAATAACATTATGAACGAAACAGAAACAATAAAACTAATATCAGAACAAATAGAACTATTGGTAAACAATAGTAATACTAGCACTAACAGTAATGCTACTTTGTATAGTGTTATATTATTCGCATTGGTATGGTTTTCAAAACATTTAATGGATGCCTTAGAAAAAGCAAAAGATAAAAAAAAAGACCCGCACCCAATGGAGTCTAAGCAAGACACCAGAAATTCGGTCACGCATATTGAGCAAAGGCAGATTGATATCATGGAAGATATAACCTACATTAAGGAAGACATTAAAGACAGTAAATCAGATATCAAAGATGTTAGAGACGATGTAAAAGACATAAGAGAAACTTTAAAATGTATAGAAAAACGAATCAAATAAGGAAATTACATCAATGTATACAACAAAATTACAAGAATCTTTAGACGCTATTAACCCAAAAGTTAATATTTTAAAAGAGTGCATAATAATATCAAATCAAATCAATGAATTAGTTGATATAAGATTGCCTTACCTCAAAGAAAGATTAGAAGCTATGTTAATGAACGGCAAAGACATTTTTATTATAACTCCAGAAGCTGAAGCTGAAATACAAATACATATAAACAAAGTTGAAAAAACATTATCCGTAAAATCCGAACTTTCCGAATAAACCATAAACCATAAACCATAAACAACAACATATTATTATATTATGGCTACAATAAACAGCACAACAGGTTGGCAACAAAAAAATACTATTACGTTTGATAATAGCGGTAGTGGTGTTTCTCAAACTGATTTTGTCATGTATATATCTCATAAGCTAGGAGATAATAACATGGCTAATATAATACCTTTGTCTTTTTATGAAGGTGTTAACAGGGCTTCTTTAGACGGCAAAGATATTAGATTAACATCAGATTCAGCAGGTAATAATGAACTACCTTTGCATCTTATTACGCATAACGGATTAGTTGATTCTGGCTCTAATACATCAACAACATTATTTCAATTAAGGGATTCTACTCAAAATTTTAATACAACCGTAAAAGTAGGTGATAGAGTTTTTAATAAGCCAGCAAATACAACGGCACTAGTAACATCGGTAGATTCAAATATACAATTAACATTAAATGCTGATATATTTCCCGTAGCGGGCGGAACAGGTAAATCGTATTTGTTGGTTAGATTCTACTGCGCAACTAAAAATACCATAGGTGTGGCAAATACGTCTGTTTATCTATGGTGCGGAAATTCTAATGCTACACTTCCAGCTGTAACAGATACATACGGAAGAAATAATGTTTATAATGCTGTTGCAAATCCATATCTTGCAAATTGGAGCTTAGACGAAAGCACAACAGGTGATTCAGCTACAGATTCTACAGGTAATGGATGGTTAGGCACATCAGGAGGAACTAACAAACCTAGTTCTATAGATAGCGTATTTTATCAAGGTCAATACTTTTCAGGAAATAACGGTACTCCCGCAGTTGAGGATAGGTTTAATATTGCTAATTCTAATGTTGCTAATTTCGAAGGACAAGGAACCTCACCACCGACAGCATTTACAATAAAATGTTGGTTCATAGCTTCTGGTAGTACAGGCTTGACACAAGCATTGTTAAGTAAACGGACAAATTCAGGTACATACAAAGGCTATGAAATACAAATTGCAAATTCCCCTAAAAAACTAACATTCGCTGTTGACATGGGTACATCAAGAGTTATATTATCAGGCATTACAACACTATCCACCAGCACACCTTATTTATTAGTGGTTACTGTTCCTACATCAGGAATACCTACAGAATACACAATGACTTTAAACGGTGTTAATGAAGTATCTACATACCAGATATTAGACGCTCCGATAGATTCTGGAACAACAACATCAACATTAGCAAATCACTTAGTACAGTCTGGACAAAATTTTATAACTACGGTAATCATTGGCGATGTTGTTGCAAATACAACGGCTAGTCCTAATACTTTTGCAAAAGTAACAGCTGTTAACAGTAACACAGATTTAACATTAAGTGCTGATATAACTCCTACAGGACAGGCGTTTTCTATTTTTAGAAACGGAAATTTAAGTAACGGTGAAAATGTAGGTATAGGTTCAAGAAACGGAGGCGCTAGTGTCAGTCCCTACGAAGGCACTATGGAGCTAGTTACCTACATTAACAATGTTCAAATGTCTACATCTTGGGCGATAGCACACTATAATAACATAACATCAATGGGAACTTTGTTAATAGCTAGTGCCAATGCGGTATTTAATCAGTTCCCAGCGGATTATAATTTAATTTTTAAATCAGTTTGTCGCTCTTTACCTACTTACATAGGTTCTACACAAAGTAACTATATATCTTTAATCAGTGAGTTACAAGTTCAAAATACATCCTTCTGGAATTATGTACAGAATGGTGGTGGAAATATTGTTATTTGTACCAATGTAGATGGCACAGGTAGGATTCCAATTGATATCGCTTCATGTGACACATCAACCAAAACGCTAAGTATATTTATTAAAAGAACTATTACTTTCGGTGGTGGTGATTACATATACATATTTTTTCGAGTAACAAACGCTAATTTAGTTTATCAGCCCCATTTCGATAATACCAACGGCAGAAATGAAACATACTCTCATGCTAATTACAAGCTAGTCATGCACTTAAATGAAACTGGTTCAGGAGTCGCTGGAGAATACAAAGATAGCACAGGAACCTTAAACGACGGGCAGGGTACAGTAGCACCTAATTTAGTCGATGCTGTTATCGGAAAAGGGCAACAAGGTAATGCAACAACTATGAAAATAAGTATAGGAAACATCGGATTTCCTTACGGCAAAGCTGCTGGTACCATGTCTGCATGGGCAATATTTACAGGGGATACATCAGAGCAAACTACCTTAGCTTACGGAAATGATGGGAACGGTGAAAGACGAGTATTACAACAAAGAAGCGATGGATGCGGTGGTCACGTTTCAGGCGCTTTCTGGGGGGTGTCAAGATTATATTCAGGTAAGACGCATGTAGCTTGGTTATTCCCTACCGATGCAGGCACTTTAACTGTCAATGAAACTAGAATATTCATAAATGGCGTTGAAATGCTTACATCAGGGGTTGGTGACCAACAATTAAAATTATTAGTAGGAACTAATTTAACTGTAAATACAATTGATAATTATAAACAGCTGCTCAAGGGTGGCGGTGGAGCTTTTGCAAATGTTCCTATGGATGAGATGAGACTTACAACGAATGAGCTTTCAGCAGATTGGATCAAGCTAGATTATTTTAATCAACTGCTGACTACTAACCTCTGGCAAGGTGCTGAAATTTTAAATTTAGTAGGTAGTTTAGCTCCTTCTTTAAAGGGCGGACTACAATAATATACATAACCACAAAATACAAATACAAATAAAAATACATAGGAATTTATGATAGTTAAAAAAGGTCAAACGGATGTTAATGTTTACTTCAAAATCCAAGCTGGATTAACAGTTACTGATTTTGACACCCAATATACAAGGTCTGGTTCTTCAGCTTCAACTAAAGCTGATGTTACTTTACTAGGTGGTGCAGGAAATTCACACGTTGATAATGCTGGTATATACGTTGACGAAACAACATCACCTGGTCTTTTCCGTTTGTGTGTTCCAGATGCCTCCGTTGCAACTGGTGTAGACGAGGTAGAGGTTACTTTGTTGTATGCTTCAGGACTACAAGAGACAGTAAGAATCACATTGATAGACAATACATCTAAAGATGTATACGACAGATTAGGTGTTCCCGCAGGAGCTTCTATAAGTGCTGACATACAAGTCATAGATGATTTCATTGATACAGAAGTATCAACAATAAAAACAAATACTGATTTATTACCTTCAAACTTTGCAACTGTTAATAGTAAACTAGATACAATAGATGATTTTATTGATACAGAAGTATCAGCAATAAAAACTAAGACCGACCAATTAACATTCTCAGTGAGTAATCAAGTAGACAGTAATGTTAAGAGCATGGCTACAGATGTTATCACTTCTTCAACAATAGCAACATCGGCTATTACAGAAATTCAAGCTGGTCTTTCAACTTTAACGCAGGCACAGGTTAACGCAGAAGTCGTTGATGTTATAAGAGTTGATACATTACCTGAACTTTCTGGTGTACCTTCAGCAACCGCTCCGCTGTCACAACAAATACAACTAGGGTTTATGGCACTAAGAAACAAAAACACAACATCAACTACGCAAAACAAGATTCACAACGATGCTGAAACTCCTATAGCGACAGCACCTGTAAGTGACAATGGGTCTATATTTACAAAAGGTGAATTTGTTTAATTATTGAATAATATATGGCTATAGATACAAGAGACAAAAGACAAGGTGTAACATCCATAACAAGTAGAGGTAGTCTAGGTTTAGACCCTTATACTGGTATGGGAGTTAGAGACAGGGCAAACACATCATATATGTACTCACTTAGTGCAGATGCGTTACCTGTACCTACAGACAACATACAAATTTTATATCCTATACAACCTGTAACAAGAGTTAACAAGTTGGTATTTCAAAAAGGTAATGGTGAGTGGGCTTCTGTTCAGAAAAGCGCAGACACATGGAGGCATGAGTTAATAACCCTTAGGTATAGAGCTAGAGATGATTATTTTAAAATTTTCTATCAATTTTTAGTGCAAAACAAAGGCAATACGGTTATATTGGAGCTATGTAAAGTACAACCGTTTATACGCTCTGACGAATCTAATTTTGTAACTATAGTTACATTCACAGTTCCTCAAAGGGTATTACATCAATACTGGGAAATATCAGTCACATACCGCAATATACTAACATCTTAATAACCTAATAATATAATAATAACATGATAATAAACGGCACATCTTATAAAATAACTATAGGTTACAATGCTTCTTCAGACCCTAAAGAAGACACCATTAAATACATACACATGATGGATGGCTCACAGGTAACGGTGGATTTTGGAGCTAGAAAAGAAAGAATAGCAGACATTGAAATTGTAAATTTAGGCAAAGCTCAATTTGTAACTTTAGTTGAGTACATGTTGGTTAATGCAGGAAACAAAGTATTAATTCAAATTGAGAATGACCAAGAAAATCCATTCCCTGATGTATCAGCTGGTGGCGGAACAGATTATTATGTATACCTGTTAGAATCTACTGAATTACAAGAAGAAGACTTTTCAATAAATAGACAGCTATTTAAAGTAAAAGTAAGATTTGCATTGGCTGGCGTCACTATAAATGACATACCTAATCCAGAAGATACATCAAATGTTGATATTTTAGTTAAAATAGATACATTGAATAACGCAACAAGAAGCGACACAGCACCTTCAACACCAACAGAAGGCGATAGGTGGTTAGATACAACAACAGACGAAATTTTTATTTATGAGAATAGTTTATGGGTGTTGCAATACATTATACACCCAGACGATACATCGGTAGGGTTTGCTAAAGGTATATTTTATTTATCAATGTTCAGCACGCAAACTTTATTAGACGATAATAATTGGGTAAGTGGTATACTTAATAATAAATCAATACAACTACCTAATCAGAATATAGATATAAGTAAGGGAGCTTCTATAGCAAGAAAAGATGGTTTTGAATTTTCTGTAAATAATTCTAGTAGATTCTGGAAATATATTATTGACAACAACATAAGTTTGTTTAATGTTACTTGTGAGGTTTATCTAGTTATTTCTGGAGAGAAACAATTAGTTTTAACAGGTGTAAATAAAACCAATTCTTTCACATACACAGATTATAAATTTAAAGCAGAACCATTTCTTTTTAATTTTAAAGAAACTTTCCCTTCAAATGTTATAGGAGACGACCCTAACATCACAGGCGAGAGATACGACAACATTAAACCTGATATGTATGGTAAAGCACCTTACAAAACTTTTGGTGAACATTCTTTTGCTTCACTTCAGAACATATCAACAGTAAGAAGTGATGTTGGTTTAAATGCAACTGTACCAACATCAGACAATTCAGCAGTACCAGCAGTTCCAGTGCAATTTAGTATTTTTGCTCAAATAAGTGCAATAGATAACTTAAAAATTTACATACCTAAAACTTACACCGCCAGTGACCTTGTTATTTATTCTATAACAGCAGACCAAATAACATCGCTACAAACCAACCATGTTGTAAAAATATTATTTGATGATATTGTTTCTTCTAATAATGTAGGTGAGTCTAGAAAAATAGAAAGTGTAGATAATTCAGATTCAAATTGGATTATCATAACATTATTTGAAACTTTCCCATCAGCACCAACACAAAACCCAAATGTTTCAACTACTCCGCCAGATACATTGAATAGTCAATTTATATATCTAATAGGTGCTTCTTACCAATTTCAAATTGACGATGTACCAGCAGGTGGATTCGGCAGTTACGATGTAAACGGTGATATAATTGACACTATTATTTTATATGCTATAGACAAAGGCAATAATAGAGACTTGGTACCGATACCTTCTACAGACTTCTCACAGAACGCCGATGGTAACATAGTTTCCCTATCAGTTGAGACTGCCTCAGACAAAACCTCTTTAGATACATTTGAAACAACATCGCAACTTATACCAATGCCTATAAATAAAAATTTTCAAGGTGTATCAAATGTATATCTTCCTAATACAGTTTTAAATCCTACAATGAATACAACATTAGGTACCTCTTTTACTACTGATTTTGAACGTGTAACAGCAGGCAGTGCCTTCACTGATACAATACCTGTTTTTTATTCTTTTAAGCACGCCAATACACCTCCTGGAGATTACGGTTGGTTACATAAATATAAAACCACAATATTAGGAGTTAAAGCATCTAACTACGCAAGTACTATAGGAATACCAGATGTGCCTGAAGATGACAGCTTAGTTAATATATTTAGTTTCCCTGTTAATCATGTTAATGATTCTTTATTTATTAACAATGACAAAGCACGCTTAGGCATGAGATTCAGCATTAGAAATTTTATGAAAATTAAAAGAGTAGGCTCGCCTTATTACACCGTGCCTGTAGCTTGTAACATAACAATAAGATTTAAGACTGTAGGAAATACATATATAGACAGCCCTACTTGGAAACATCCAATAAACAATACCAACACTGGTCTGACAGCAAATCAAAATTCTCAATGGAGCGTTATTGTAAATAACATGCCTAATGGTTCAGAAGGTGGATTTAGTATCAATCCTCCTGTATTAGAAGATACATGGACTTTAGACACCTCTGCAACAAAGTACATCATACAGACTTATGTAACTGGTTCAGGAACAGCTCCAGTAACATTTCCATTTACAAACGGTGAGTCACTAAAAGGACTAAGGATGTGGTTTACAAGTACAGGAGCAGGAGCAGGTACTCATAGTGGTTTGTATGAAATGCTAAGAAACAACAATACATACTATTGGTCAAGATGTGCCACCCAACCTACACTAGGTGAAAAATTAGTTTTATCTATAAATGATGTTGACGGTAACATAACATTAAATGAAGTGTATGTTGTTGACAGTGTGTCTCCTCTGACAATAGCATTGCTTGAAACGAATCCAGGAGTACAGACATTAAGAGGCAGGGATTTGTGGGATTTAAACGAAGGTGGTTTGATAGGCGGTGGAACTCCGTTATGGAGTTCCATTACATCAATGGAGTTACTAATATCATTTAAAGACTTTACTACAAATCAATTCATAGGTTTTGCTGGATTAAATGAACAAGATTTTGTAAATGAAATAGTTATAACACAACCTCCTACAATTTTCTTTTTTAAAGAAATGGAATTAGTTGATGTTCCTTTATTTTCGCAGGTACGTGGTGAATTAACTTACAGTAAGTTAGCCAAAGACATAATACCGCAAATACTAGATACATCACCATTAGCCGGAAAATACGATGTTGCTAGTTTAACAGCTATAATGAACTCTGTAGCACGCTATCAGGTAGAATTCAAAAGACAATTTACATCAGCTATTAGTTCAGATGCGATGTTATCAGAGATTTTAAAAAATATATGGGCATGTGCTATAATAAACGAAGAAGATAAGTTAGTATTTAAGCCATTAGAAACCTCTACAGGAAGTCCGATAGCGACATTCAATGAGACTAACATAGTAAATGACTCTGTAACTGAAATTACATTCAGAGACATGGACGATATTATTCAGAAATTTAGATTTAATTACGGTTATTTTATTCCTTCAGAATTTTCTAAAGCAATACAAACATGGGAAGGAACTTTAATAATAGATAAAAACAACGGCAGTCAGGACATGTCTTCTTTATTAAAGCAGTGGAGTAACATATACAGTATGAAAAATCAAATTACATACGATTTGATTTATCATGTTAATACGCCAGAAGATGATTTTGCTAACTGGGTTGTATCTTTCTTTTTTAAAAACGCTTGGACGTTTAGGTTTAAAACTTCATTCAGCAATGTATATAAAACTTCTTTTGATATATCACCGTCTATAAAATTATTAGATGTTATTTCAGTAAGTACATATTTTCACACTAATTTGGAAACCGTTAATGGTTTTGTGGTAGGTATATCACCAGATTTTTTTGAGGGTATTGTTGACATTGAAATTTATGTTATTAATCCACCTGGAGGATTAGGTGTAATTTGTAACCCTTTTAACGATGCGTTAGATGTCGGCACAAGAGATATTTCTGGATGGACAGAATTAAACGGAAGACAAAACAATGCAGGTGATGTAGGCACTAGAAATTTAGGGTCTTTTGTTCAGAAAGACGCAGGCGATGTTGGTGATAGGAATTTAAATTGTTAAGTAAATTATTAAATTATTAAATTATTAAATTATTAAATTATTAAATTATTAAAGTATTAAAATCAAGGTGATATATGTCAGATGAATTACAGAAAATAGGTTATGGGTCTAGCAGGAATTATGTTACTACCGCTAATTGCCCTGCAAGAGAGCCTGTATATAATGATGGAGCAACAGGCAAAGAGGTTATTATTAACTACAATAGTAACGAATATCATTTGCCAACTGAGGAAAGGTTATCAGTAGGAAACATTGCAACACCTACAGAAGTTATAACATCTGGCACTGATGTTATTGGTGTACTTGGTGCTGGCTTTGCTGTTTTACCTACCGAAACATCTTTAACAGCTGTTTTAAACGCTATAGATACATCACTTAGCAGTGTAGCATCTGGTGTGATTCTGGAAGATGGTTCTGTTAGTATGTTATATCAATGGCATGCTTTCAGAGGTATAGACATTGGCATAACAGATTCCACAGTAGAGGACAACGAAGAAAAATCTATAACCAACATCGGAGGTGATTTAAATGTATTTAATGCCTCTGACCTTGGGGTTGATGTTGCCCCTTCTTTAATTTCAGCAAATTGGGATGATTCTAATGATTGGAACATAGGTACTAATATAGCAACCTATACACACAGTGCTGGCTTTGGCTTATTGTCTTTTAATACTGATTTAGCTGGGTTGGATAGAGCTTCCTTTATAAGGGTTGAATACACCATAACCAACATAACAGGAGACGCTGAAAATTTTAATATGTTTCTTCGTGACAGTGAGGCTGATGCTTATACAAAAAATGTTAATATTAACATTGATAATTCTGGTGTTCATGTTGTTTATTTTTATATCGGCAATCCTGATTTTAGCAATTCACCACAAACATTGTATTTTTCGGTTGATTCTGTTAATGCTGGTTCCTTTAGAATATCAAACATAGTAGTACAACAATGCGAAGAATCAACGCTAATAACAAGCAAAGCTAACATAGCTGGTTTAGATTTTACTAAGGTTAGTCACACCAACGGTGTAAATACGGTTATCTCACTAGGTCAACGTAACCACTCATTAGATACATATACATTTGAAAATAGTCTAAAAATAGTTGGTGGTATAGGTAACGGAGAATTTACTTATTTAGAAATAGACGAATTGTTAGGAAGAACTGTTTTAAATTCTGAACAAATACTAGACTTAACATCAGATTTAATTTCAACAAAAGGAAACACTAACCTAATTGGTGATGTTGGTAATTTTATAAATAACCAGACAGGTGTAGAACAATTCCCTGCCATAGGCGGTTCATGGGCAGATAGTGGTGATTTTGTTGTGTCGCCTGGAGTAGCAACATATACACACAACACAGGTACTGGTGCGTTGGATGTATCTTTTATTTATGGTTTTTTATGGAAATGGGTAGAAATAGTCTATAGAGTAACCAACATAACAGGTGCGGGTGCTGATTTTGACTTAGTCATAGACATAAACGGAAAAACATATACAACAACAGACGGAGACCATTACATATACATGTATGTTTTTGATGTAGACGCTATAAAATTGACTGTTAATTCTGTTTCTGCTGGTTCTTTTGAAATAACAATATTATCAATGAAAGATTTATCTGAAGGAACTTCCTTTTTAACCAATATGACTTTAGGCAATGTTGCTACTGTAGCCGATGCGTCTGGAAGTGTGGTAACTAGTCAAATACATGGAAGTTTAGGTTATTCTGACGCTGGGGGTGTTAATGAATATTTTGGTATGGGCGGGGGTTGGATGGGTTTTCATGGGCACAGAATACCACAACCACCCGCAATAACAAACCCCACAGGCGGAGCGGTGATAGATGCTGAAGCTAGGACATCCATTAATAGTATATTAGGTATACTTAGAGATTGGGGATTAATAGACACTTAACATATAACATATAACATATAACATATAACATATAACATATAACATACAACATATAACATACAAAAGGAATTATGAACAACCAAAATAATAAAAATAATCATTTAGAATTACCTGATAATTTAGGATTAGCTAAGTTAAAACTAGATGAAATATTCATACATGTGAATACGGCTTATGAAAGTTTGTATAAAACTAATTTACAATATCAACAACAAATTAAAATGTTGATTATTGAAAACGATTCTTTAAAAAAACAATCACACGCAAACAGAGGTGAATAACTATGAATATACAAACATTGATAAACAAATTAGGCTTTCATATCATGTTAGGTTATGATGAAGCACCCGAAGAAATAAAAAAAACTACATGTAATGGATGCGGTGCTGGAGGTTGGAAGTACGATATTATACCTGACACATTGTACGGACTTGACATAACTGAAATCTGTAACATACACGATTGGATGTATTGTCATGGTTTAACTTTAGAAGATAAAAAAATAGCAGATGATTTATTTTATCTTAATCTAAGACACGCAATTAAAAAAGGTGTTTGGTTTCTTAGGTACCTGAGGTATATGTTGGCTTTTGAGTATTATCAAGCTGTTTCGCATTTCGGAGAACGTGCCTTTCTGGTTGGTAAGAACGGCTCTAAAAGAGTGGTTTTTACAGACCTTGATATATTACACCATAATGTAAATGGGGCTGTCTTACGTAAACTAACAAGCAAACTAAACGCTGAAAAAGTTTAAACCCTCAAAATATTAATATTAATATTAATATTAATATTAATATTAATATTAATATTAATATTAATATTAATATTAATATTAATATTAATATGATGTATGCAATAACATCAAGCTATACATTAGCTATGTTGGTGCATACATCATGTTAATATTAATATTAATCGATGATTTAAACATTAATATTAATATCTAAAAATTAATATTAATATTAACAGCTAAATAGCACTTTTCACTGCAGAAAGTGATTTACAAAGCTAAAAAACATTGAAATTTTAAAAATTTCGCCATCTGCTTCATGTTTATTATAAACTAGTTGCTATTAGTATACTGTTTTTAATATTAATATTAATCGCTAATTGAAATAATACTATATATAATATATAAGAAACAGATGGCGAAATTTTGGAAAAAACGCCATTTTTTAAAAATAGAAAATTAATAATTATATTAATTACATGTAAGTCTTTGTTACATACGGAGTTACAAAAATTAATATTAGTATTAAATTTTTTTCGTTTTATTTTGTTGTTTTTGTTTTATATTTAAAAAGCAATGAAAATTTTAAAACAACATCAGAAAAACGCCATAGCGTACTTATCCAAAAGGTTTGGCGGATTACTTTTCATGGAGATGCGGTTAGGCAAAAACTTAACCATGATAAGGCACTTAAAACAACTAGGCATAAACAACAAAATACTAATCGTGACAGACTATGGTGCCATGCGTGGCTGGGAGCTTGATATAAGCGATGAAGGCGAGCAGGTAGTGGTTCTACAAGGGTCAAGAGAAGCAAGGCTAGAAACGCTTGGAAACGACATATCAAACAGGGGCTACGTGGTAGCTAATTACGAGTCTTCTAAAAGACTTGATTTGCACAAGGCTAAAGAGTGGAAAGTTGTTATACTTGATGAAACGATAAAAATTGCTAATCCTCGCAACGACATAACAAAATATTTTTTATCAGCGTTTAAACATGTGAAATTAAAATTTGTATTAAACGGCAAACCAATGCCTGAGAACTTGATGCAGTTATGTTGTCAATTCATGTTCGTGCA
>Ga0163144_10018264_pt1 | contig 14209 bp, 5 predicted proteins | sample OliLak19BULKMAT1_FD_123175 | JGI IMG/M metagenome (GOLD analysis project Ga0163144, IMG submission 123175) | Freshwater microbial mat bacterial communities from Lake Vanda, McMurdo Dry Valleys, Antarctica - Oligotrophic Lake LV.19.BULKMAT1 | ecosystem: Environmental > Aquatic > Freshwater > Lake... | reverse complement strand
TTCAGTTCGATCTGGCTTCGAATCAGGCGCTGGGAGGTGTGGTCGTTCCCGGTTACGTTGATCGAATCGACGACGCTTTGGGGGCCTTCGGTGATTTGGAAGTTGAGATCGAACTTACCAGTGGCCGGGCGCCGATCCAAGGTGTAGGTGACGTCAGCGTCGTTGTAGCCTTTGCGGGAGTAAAGTTCGAGAAGATTGGCGAGCGTCTCTTCGCGCAGTTCGCGGAGATAGTCGTAGCCTTCAACGAGGGTGACGGCACGGAGCAGCTCCTCCGGCTTGTAGGCTTGGTTGCCAGAAAATTTCAGATTGCCGACTTCGTAGAGCGGACCTTCGACGATGGGATAGATGATGGTGGCGGCGCGGGTGGGAGCCTTCAGCACGACTTCGGGTTTGGCGATTTTCACGTCGAGGTAGCCGCGGTCCCGGTAGTGGCGGGTCAACAGATCGATGGCGGGCTGGGGTCGAGAGAGAGCCGCCAGGGTCAGCTTTTGGTCTCGGAGCAGGTTGCGGAGTTCCTTCTCTTCGATTCCTTTAGCTCCGGCAAAGGCGAGCTTGGGCGTGTCGAACTTATCCCCGGTCTGAACATCGAAGACGACCCGTTTGCGGCCGGGTTCGGGGATTTCGATGGTGTAGTCGACCTTGGCGGCGAGGTAGCCACGGCGGGCCAGGTCCTCGCGCAGAATGGTCGCCGCGTCGTCGGCCCGTTGGGCGTCGAAAACGCCAGCGAGCCATTGCTTGCGAATGCTCTTCCGCAGGGCCGCGATGGGTTTGAAGCCTTCGTAAACGAAGTCCACTTTGGGACCCGCTTCAACGTTCAGATCGAGGTCGACCTGAGCGTCTTTCGTCTCGCGGTTGAGGCGAACGCGGGCTTCCAGATGACCGGCGTCGGCGTACTTGTTGGTGATGCGTTCGACTCCGCGGCGGACTTTGAAGAAATCGTAGGTTTTTCCTTGGCGAGCCGCCAACCACTTCGCAAGCTGTTCCTGGGTGAAGATTTGCGTTCCGCTGAAGGCAACTTGCCCGATCTTTTTTTTCTCCCGCTCGGCGGTCGTCGACGGCTCCGGCGGGGTTCCGCCGAACTCCTGTCTGCGAGAGAAATCGAAGCGGTAGGAGTTGTCGGATTGTTTCAGCGCGCGGGTGCGGAAGCGCTTCGAGATGTCGTACTGGCCGACTAGAATTTGATCGCCGGAATCGGTGAGATTCATGGAATAGATCAGGCTCAGTCGTCGGGTCAGATTTTGGCCGACGGTTAAGCGGGCCGAGGGGTCCGACTCGTTGGCGATGAGGTTCGGCTCGATGCGAACTTGGGAGAGGCCGGTCGCGCGTTCGAGCCCGCGGCCGAGAGATCCGCCGACGCGGCCGGTGACGTAGGAGAGCACTTGCTCCTTGGCGACATCCAGCTCCTGGCCTTGGAGTTCGTCGAGCGTGCGCCCGGTGAGCAGGACGGCGGCGATGTCGGGTTCTGGCAGCGCGGGATCGGAGGTAAGGGTGGTCTGGCGTTCCTTGCCCGAGCCTTGCAGGGAGAGGGTGACGTCGTAGCCTGACGCCTGTGTTTTGGCAATGATATCGAACGAGGGTTCGATGCGGTTCTCGTCGGTGAAGGTCAACACGCCGCGGTCGACGAGGTATTTCCTCTCGTTCAGATTGAGTTCGCCACCTTCATCGATGGTGACGCGGCCGACGAGGCCGGGGCGGTAGTAGTTGCCGGTGAGGCGCGCGTTCATGACGATCTCGGCCTTGGCGAGATTGTTGTCGACGACGAGCGGATTCTCCGTTTTAATGGCGATGCCGTAGTCGAGGCGTTCGAGCAGCGGCGAACGGTCCTCGCCGACGTCAACATTTGGGGGCGTGTTCAGGACGTTCAGCAGGCCTTGGTCCAGGTTCAAGGGCTCGGTGTAGCTGCCTTCGATGATGGTGACATTCCCGCCCAGGAGCAGCCGTTTGCCGACCGATCGGAGGGAGAGATCGGCGTTCGAAAGCGTCTTCAGGTTGGCGGGGAAATCGAGGTAGACGCCCTTCGAAGCGAGCTTCAAATCGACGTCGTTTCCATTTAGAGAGAAGCCGCCGGAGCCGGCGAGAGTTCCCCCGTTCAGGGTGCCGGAGAGCCGGCTGAGCACGACGCGTTCGCCCGCAATATCGAGGCGAAGGTTCACCTTTTCGGCCTGGACGCGGGGCGAGGTGACGCTCAGATCGGCGTCGGTGACTTGCAGATAGCCAGTGCCCAAGGGGGCCTTCACCGTGCCGCCGATAGCTAGGGCAACGACGGTGGCACCCTGAGCGCGGACGGTATCCGTGAAAGCGGAGAGGACGGCCATATCGAGATTCGAATCCACTTTGAGATGGAGGGCCTGGGCGCCGGTAAACTGGGCGGTGCCTTCGGCCTGGACCTTCGCGCCTTGGCCGGCGAGGGTGAACTGGGCCACTTGCACCGTGCCCGAGTCGACGTTCAACAGCGATTGGCCTTCTTGCGCCAATTGAAATTTTCCAGCTTGGATCAGCAGTTCATCGAACTTGACGGTGCCCTTGACGGCTTCCAATTCCGGCCGCGCGGCTTCGAGGGAAGCGGTGAAGGAAGTTTGACCGCCGACCATTTCCGGGACGCCTTCGAGATGGGCGAATTTCAGTTCTTTGACGGAGAGTTCGGCGCTGGCCGCTCCGCCTTTTCGCGCAAAATCGAACGGCAGGTTGGCGGGGAGCAGGCCGAGGGGAAGGGCGGCCTTGCCCGCGATGTTTGCATTGGCCCAAAGGGCTTCGAGCGTCTCGATGCGGAGGTCGCCGTCGCCCAGGCGCGCCTGCAACTTCGCGCCCGTGATGGGGGAGATGGCGGCGTTGTAGTAGAAGCCGTCGGTGAGGGAGAAGGTGACTTGGGGGTCGAGCGAGTAACGCCCGGCTTGGAGCGTGCTCTTGACGGTTCCGGACAATTTCAGCTCGCCGGCGGCAGCTTCTTCGGGTGAGGGGCGGAAGGCTTTGTGCGCCGTCGCCAGGTTCACTTCGCCGTCGATTTTCATGAGCCCCGGCGCTTGGCCTTCGGCGGTGATGCGCGTACCGGGACCGATAAAGGTGGCCGGTTTTAGGGTGATCTCGCCGTGCTTGTAGGTCGCCTCCAGGACGCCCTCGGTACGCACCTTCTGGCCCTCGACGAGCATGGAAATCGATTCGGCGCGCAAGGTGGCTTCGCTTTGTTTCCAGTTGGCCGCTTCGCCGGTTGCCTTCATGGTGCCCGTTAATTTGACGGTTTCGATTTCGGAATCCTGGGCTTTGACGTCCAGGAGAAAGGGGTAGGGGGCGACGGTGGAGGCGGTGGCTTCCGCATTCAGGTTTTGCTTTTTGGCGAAGGCTGTCAGGCGGAGCGCTTCGCCGTTTAATTCCGCTTTTAGTTCGAGGGGGCCGATGTCGTTTAGGTCGCCTTTCAGGTTGGCCTTTACGGCTGGTTCGGCCACCGTTCCGCTGCCTGTTGCGTTAATGGCGACGGTGCCTTTCGTGAGCTTGAGCGGATCGCTTTGGACCGTGGCCGTGAACTGCTTCGAATCAAATTCGTAGGTGCCCTTGCCGGTGAGTTTTTCGGATGGCGCCTTGGCTAGCAGCAGGTCTGGAACGGTGGCGGAGGTCTTGTCAAAGTGGACGGTGGCGCTGAGGGTTCCGAGCTTCTCGCCGTAGGCTTCGAGGTCTGCGACATTCACTGTGACGAGGCCTTCCGGACGATCCATTGTGCCGGTGAGATTGGCCTGAAGATTAGCGACGCCGGAGACGGGCAGATTAGTAAGCCGTTCGTCGAGCTTGAGGTTGACGGCTTCGGCCTGCAGCGCGATCGGGCCTTTGGTGCCCACTGAACCACGCGCCGTTATGCTTTGTCCGTTCCACGTGGCTTGGGCTTGGTCCAAGTCCAGACGGTCAGCGTTTGCCCGGCCGGAGGCGGTGAGCGCGATACCCGTGACACCTTCGGCGCGCAGGTTCGGGGCGTCGACGGTGAACTCCGCGGAGGGCTGGGCGACGGTGCCGCCAACCTTGGCCTGCAACGTGAGAGGCCCGGCGACGGGCAGCTGCGCGTAGGGCTGAGCGGCGATGTTGTCTGTCTTGGCGCTGAGCTGTCCGCTGAGTTGTTTGCGGGCGTTGACGGCGATGGCACCGGTGGCTTCGATCCCGCTCAGCGTGCCGCGGTCGATCCGGACGTTGGTCCCTTGCGGGGTGTGCCGAAGATGGAAGCTGCCGGCGACGGGATAAACGCCGACGACGGCGGGCCGATTGGCCGCGAGGGTAATCGCCGAATCAACAGTGGCCGAGGCGAGATCGAAGCCCTTCCATTGAGCCCGAACGGTGCCGTTGGCCGTGCTGGCCAACGTCGGAATGAAGCGATTTACCGCGACCCGCTGGAAACCGCCATTGAACCAACTTGGCCCCGCGGTACCCAACGAGATGGCACCGTCGCCGGATGCGTTAGCGAGCGCGGAAACAACGCTGAGCCCCTTGGCGGTGATCGCTTTGGCCGCGGGATCGTAGCCGAAATCGCCGGTGATATCGACGTTCTGATAGGTCTGCCAGCCGGCCCCGGTGGCGTTTACTTTGGCGGTTATGAGGGGCGCTTTGGCTTTGCCCGCAATCGTTACTTCCGCGTGAACCTGGCCTTGAAAGTCCTTTGCGAACCGGTCGATGCTGGCGTCGAGAACCAGCTTGCCTGCGAGGGCGGTGTCGTTGAAATCCTTGGCCGAGACGTAGCCGCTGAGCGTGGCGCCGGGGGTGCGGAGGGCGAGGTCCAGCTTGGCGTCGTCGCGGCCGGAATCCAACACGGCACGGAGCGAGTCGAGCGCGTAATCTTTTTCGCCATAGACCGCCGATCCGGTGGCCTGCGTCCCGAGTGTCAGTTGATGGCGCCGGGTAAGGCGGTTTCCCGTGACGTTCAGGTCCCATTGGGGGAGCCAGATTTTCAGTCCGTCGCGCGCGTCGTCAATGCGAAGAGAGCCTTGCGCCAACTTCAGGCTTTCGACGAGGTACTCGAAAGGCTCCCCGCCGCTGGATTTGGATTCCGGCAAATTCGAGAGGCCATTAGCATCGATAACGATCCAAACTTCGGTTCGTCCGAGGGTCGCGTTCGACACCACGAAGTGGCCTCGGATCAGGTCCCAGAGCGAAAGCTGGAGGGTAAGCGATTCAATCTTAGCGAGGGGGGACATCCCGGGCCTGGGGGTCACCACGACCCCGCGCATATCCGCCTTCAGCGAGAGTAGGTTGAAATCAAGCCCAGACGCTTCGAGCCGAATGCCTTGCTGGGCCATCGCGGCTTGCAGCTCATGCAAGGCCATCCGCTTCGCCGGCGGCGTATGCAACAGCGCGATGCCGCCGAGCACGAGCCCCCCGATCGTCAAGCCGGCAATGCGAATGTATTTGAGCCGCAAACGCGCTACCTGCTTGCCTTCAAGAAGGAGCGCACTTTGGCCGCATCCGGGGACTTCGGTTCCAAGCGGAGGAAGTTATTGAAAGCACCGACCATCTTGTCGGGCCGCTTCGTGTTGCTGTAGGCGAGGCCCGCGTAGTAGTAGGCGTATCCGTTTTCGGGGTCCTTTTCGATCGCGGTCTCCAGGTCGGGCATGGCCTCCTTATACTGCTTTCTAAGCACGGCCAGCATTCCGCGATAGTAGGGCAATTCTTCGTGGTCCGACTTTTGGGCGGTCACCTCTTCGATTAATTTCTCCGCTTCCGTGTACTTCTTTTCCGCCGCGAAGCCCGCCGCCAGCGCCAGCTTGGCGTCGGGGAAATCGGGGCCAACCGCAACCGCGCTTTCGAGCACTGGAATCGCTTCGGGTGCCTTACCCTGCCGGACGAGCGACAGACCCAAGATGCGCAAGGCCTCGGCGTTGCGCGGCTCCATCTCCACGACGGCGCGCATTTCCTGTTCCGCGGCAGGATAGTCGCGCTCCTTGAAACGTTCCATGCCCTTGCTCAGGTCGTGCGCCCAGGCGAGGGAAGCCGCGGTCAACAACAACGCAATTCGTATCAGCATATATATCTACCTGCACTTCTTAAGAGCTTTTTAGTGGGATAGGGGTTTCTCAATTGCCGTGATTTCGTGTGAAATTTACTCGGGAGGAGCCCAAGGGGCTTGCGGGTAGGCGGAGAGGGCGACAACGAGGGAGAGCAGGAGTGGATGCGGCTATGCTGGGTGGTAGCCGTGGCGATTTACATACCTAGTTCCGAACTGAGTGAGGCGTTTGTGCGGGCGTCGGGTCCGGGGGGCCAGAACGTCAATAAAGTGTCGACGGCGGTGGAGTTGCGGTTTGATGTGGGGAGGTCGGGGGCGTTGCCGAGGGCGGTGAAGGAGAGGCTGTGGGCGTTGGCTGGGAACCGGATGACGCAGGACGGGGTGTTGTTGATTACGGCGAGCGAGCATCGGACGCAGGAGGCGAATCGAGCGGCGGCGCGGGCGAAGCTGGACGAGTTGGTGGCGCGGGCGGAGGTCGAGCGGAAGAAGAGACGGGCGAGTAAGCGGACGTTGGGGTCGAAGGTGAGAAGGCTGACGGGGAAGGGGGAGCGGGGGGGTGCGAAGAAGTTGCGGGGGCGGCCGCGGGAGGAGTAGGGGGCGATCACAGATTCGACGGAGAGCTTCGATCGAGATCAGGCACTTTCAGGATTGAAGGTCAAGGAAGCGATCAGAACAATCGAGGCAGACGGATGGCGACTGGTTCGCACGCGCGGTAGCCATCAGCAATATCACCATCCACAGAAGCCGGGGCTTGTGACAATAGCGGGGCTTCCTTCAGCAGATCTGCATGTGAAGACCGAGCGGTCTATACTGAGACAGGCAGGACTGAAATGAGCAAATACACCGTCTACTTCGAATCGACCGCTACGGGCTACAGCGCTCATGTCCCGGATTTACCCGGCTGCGTCGCGGCGGCGGCGACGATGGAAGAAACCCGCGAGCTGATCCGAGAAGCGATTGAGTTCCACCTGGAAGGGATGGTCCTGCTGGGACAAGCCGTTCCTGCGCCGACATCGCATATTGAAGAGATCGAAGTAGCGGCCTAGGGCTAGTTTCCGGGGAGGATGATCTTCAGGATTTGGGCTCCGTAACGGGCGGCGGTGCGGGGGTCTAGGCCCGAGACTTGGATGAATTCGTCTTGGCTCAGGGGAGGTCGTCGGCGATTTCGGCTAGGACCTTCTCCGGTCAAGTGGTTTCGAGCCGTCTAGGATGATGTACCAGTGCGCCAACGCTTTAATCCGATTGGCTCAGATGCTATTGTTAGATTGCGTCGACGACAACTTTAAGTGACTTCTTCGGTTGGCCTACTTCACCCGTCACACAAAGGTTAGATGATAGACTCCATCTCATTGGCAGACAAGGCCAACTTCGGCCCCGTTCCCGAGAAGCTGCTCAACCTGTCCGCAGCGAATTTCATTTATGGAGCGAACGGGACTGGAAAGACGACGATTTCACGCGTAATCGCGGATGAAGCTGGGCACCAAAGTTGCTCCGTTAGCTGGAAAGGTCCGAAACTGGAGACGCTGGTCTACAACCGCGACTTCGTCGAGTCCAATTTCAAGGTAGGTGAAGGTTTTAAGGGAATCTTCACACTCGGCCAGGCTGACGCAGAGACGATGACAGAGATTGAGGCCCTTCAGGTTAGAGCTGCTGCGCTTGACGAAGTGACCTCCAACGAGAAGCATCGACACGAGATATTGGGGGAAGAACTTAGCAAGATCGAAGAGACATTTCGTTCAAAATGTTGGGACACGAAAGAAAAACACATCGCCCCCTTCAAGAAGGCATTCGAAGGTTCAATGCGCAGCAGGCAGGCATTCCTTGAGAAGGTCATTGAGCAGGAAGCAAACAACCGCTCTGAGTTGAAGTCAGTGGAGAGCCTCAAGAAGCGAGCAGAGACCGTCTATTCTGATTCCGCACTTGTCGTAGAATCGCTCGCTGAAATTAACTTTGGCCGGATCGGCGCGGCTGAAAAGAACCCACTGTTACGCAAATCGATAGTCGGCCGCAAAGACCTTGACATATCAGGGCTGATTCTTAGGCTCGATAGTAGCAATTGGGTGAACGCGGGACGATCTTTCCTCAGCGGGAGCGAGGGAGTGTGTCCATTTTGCCAATGCCCTGCGCCAGCCACGCTGGAGGGCGCGCTGAACGACTTTTTTGATAAGACATTTGACAAGGAGAGTAAGGCAATTTCGGAACTCAGGGACAGTTTCCGAAAAGACTTCGACGTCGCGTCAGATCAGATAAACATCGTGTTGAGTAATGCCTCACCGTTCTTGCAGCATGCAGATTTGACAAGCCTGAACAAAGAGTTTACGGCATCGGCGAACGGCAACCTTGGCCAACTCGAGTTGAAGTCCAAAGAGCTTTCCAGGGTCATTCCGCTCAGGTCGATGGCAGATATTCTTGCTAGGTTGGACACGTGTATTAAGAATGCGAATCAGCAAATAGCCGAGCACAACAAAATGGTCAATGCCAAGAAGTCTGAGACGGCACAGCTTACCTCTGATGTCTGGCGACTTCTATTGGATAACGACTTGAAGGCTTCAATGGCCGAGTATCGCGATCGTAAAGCGAAGATTATCGTAGAGAGGAGCTCCGTTTCCGAGACGCTCCGGGGCTACACCGAACTTCTTCTGACCACCCGATTGAGGCTAACTGGTTTGAAGAGCACGCTTTCCCGCACCCAGCCTACGGCGGATAATATCAACTTAATACTGAAACGCTGCGGCTTTTCACGTTTTACTATTTCGCCGAGTGATCAGGAAGGCTTTTACAAGCTTCTCCGTGAGGATGGAAGCGAAGCAACAAATACACTCAGCGAAGGGGAAAGAACATTTGTAACCTTCTTGTACTTCTATCATTGGATGAAAAGCAAACACGATGATCTGGGACTTCAATCGGGCCTTGTCGTCGCTATTGACGATCCGGTGTCAAGCCTCGATAGCGATGTGCTTTTCATTGTCTCGACGTTAATACGTGATTGCCTTAGACTCATCGACGATGGAAAGGGAAGGATCCGTCAATTACTTTTCTTCACCCACAACGTTTATTTCCACAAGGAGGTGACGCTGCCGAAGGGCGATGTCCGCAAGATTTTCAAAAAGGCCACATTTTGGATAATTCGAAAAACCGATTCTCATTCGCGCATCGTCTCGTTTAAAGAGAACCCAATAAAGACGTCATACGAGCTACTGTGGTCTGAAGTGAAGCGACCGAAGCAGGAGCGCTCTAACATCGCGCTTCAAAACAGTATGCGTCGAATCCTGGAGAACTACGCCGCGCTCTTTGCGGGAACCAAGATCGAGAACATCTGGGAGAACTTCGAGGGTGATGAACGGGCTTTGTGCAGGTCGTTGATCTCCTGGCTAAATGATGGGTCGCACAGCAGCGGGGACGCCCTCAATATCGCTATGGATGACGCGGTCATCGAGACTTCACTAAAAGTATTCCGAGAGATCTTTGTTAGTCTGGGCCATCAGAATCACTTTGATCACATGATGCGGCAGGAGTCGGTTTGAAGGCATCCAATATCAACCAAGAGTGCCGCAACGGTCTCCCCTGATTCTCTGTTTACTCTGGAAAAACTGCTGCCGGCTAGTTTCCAGCTAGAACTAGCTTCAGGATTTGGGCTCCGTAGCGGGTGGCGGTTCGGGGGCCCAGGCCGGAGACTTGTAAGAGTTCGTCCTGGTTCAGGGGGAGGTCGTCGGCGATTTCGGCGAGGACTTTGTCGGTCAGAATTCGGAAGGCGGGGACGCCTTCCTTCTTCGCCTGGGCCAGACGCCACTTCTTCAGCGCTTCGACTAAGACGCTCTCGGCGGCGGCGGGCTTAGAGCGGGTCCTCTTGGCGGACTTCTTCGCCGCCGTTCGCGGTCGGCCGGAGGGGGTTCGCTCGGCGCGGTCCTTAATCAGAAGATCGAGGTCGTTGGGGTCGGCTTTGCTGCCTTCCCAGCTCAGGAGCGCCCGGCGGAACGCTATCTCGCGGCCCTCGGCTTGGAAGGTCTCTTCCTTCAGTTCGACGATTCCTATGCGAGCCATTGCGCTGAGGATTTGCTCAAAAGCGTCGCGGGTGACCGGCGAGCCGGTGCAGAGTTCGGCGTGGAGCTTGCCCGTAGAACGGCCGTCGGACTTCTTCAGCGCGGCTATGATTTCGGCGGCCACCCCAAGCTCCCGGGCGCTGGCTTCGCGGAAGACTTGGGCTTCGCAGCTCTCCGGGCAGCAGAAGTCGCAGATCTCGCACGGGGCGGCGGCTCCGGCCTTGTCACCGAAGTGCAGAACCAGCGCGGACATGCGGCACTGGCTGATGTCAGCGAAACGGAGCATGTTCTGGAGCTGGGCGAGTTTCTGGGCGATTTGGGCTTGATAGGGCTCGCGCCAGGCGGGCTTTCCTTTGCTCACGTTCTCGGCGAAATCGACTAGCGCTCCGCCGTGGATCCAGAGTTTTTCGAGCGCCTTGTCGAAGCCTTCCTGCTCCATGCGGGAACGGGTTTGGAGGTTCTCCTTGGGCTCGGGCTCGTCGTTGAGGGCGGCGTAGATTTTGTCGAGAACCTTAATATCGGGGTAGTCGCGCTCGTGGAACCAGTCGTGGGTGTGGCGGTCCGCGTAGGAGTGCATCAGCACGGCGCGGGACGGGGCGCCGTCGCGGCCGGCGCGGCCAATCTCCTGGTAGTAACCTTCGAGGCTGCTGGGGAGGGCGGTATGGATGACCGTTCGCACGTTCGGCTTGTCAATGCCCATGCCGAAGGCGATGGTGGCGACGATGACGTCGAGGCGGCCATCAAGGAAGCCGGTCTGGACGCGGCCGCGGATTTCGGCGGAGAGGCCTGCGTGATAAGACGCGGCGGGGAAGATGGACTTGAGCGTGGTGGCGTACTCTTCGGCTTGCTTGCGCGTGGGGGCGTAGACGATGGCGGGACGGCGGGCGGGGTCCGCGAGGAGCTGGCGGACGAGGTCCGGGCGCTCGGTGGGGGAGGCCTCGACGACCTCAATGGCGATGTTGTCGCGGCGGAAGCCTTGGATGAAACGGCCGCTGGTGCCGAGGTTGAGTTGGGCAGCGATATCGTTCTGGACGATGGGGGTGGCGGTGGCGGTTAAGGCGATGATGGGAGCGGGGCGGAGAGCGGGCAGGTGCTGGCCGAGGGTGCGGTAATCCGGGCGGAAATCGTGGCCCCATTGGGAGATGCAATGGGCTTCGTCGACAGCGACGAGGGAGGGTTTTCGCTTGGCGAGCATCTCCGGGAAGCCGGGGACGCGCATGCGTTCGGGGGCGATGAACAGGAAGTGCAGGCGGCCGGCGAGATAGTCGACGCAGGCTTGGCGGGAGGCGGCGCGGTCGCGGCCGGAGTGGATGCGTTCGACGGCGAAGCCGCGCTGTTGGAGCTTGGCAACTTGATCCTCCATCAGGGCGATGAGGGGGCTGATGACGAGGGTGGTGCCGCCGCGGGCGAGTCCGGGGAGCTGGTAGCAGAGGGACTTGCCGGCTCCGGTGGGCATAACGAGGAGGACGTCTTTGCCATCGACGACGGCGCGGCAGACGGCTTCCTGGCTGGGGCGGAAATCGGCGAAGCCGAAGGATTGGTGGAGAAGGGTAGGGAGGTCGGTGGTCGAGAGCGGGGGGAGATCGGGGAGGGGTTGGGGCGAGGATGAGGCAGTTGGAGCAGGGGGGGCAGCGGGCGGGGCTTGGCCTACTTTGCCGACTACTTCGGTGACATACTCCTCAATGCCTTTGACGAAGGGGCCGAGTTCGGCCTGGCCGCGTTCGATGCGCTTCAGGTAGGCCTCCCACTGGCCGGTCATGATGGGGCTTTTGACTTCGGGGTGGACGACTTCGATGAGATGGATGCCTTTGTCGGTGGCTTCGATGGCTTTGCCCTGGCGCTGTATGTAGCCGCGTTTCAGGAGCACTTCGATGATGGCGGCGCGGGTGGCGGGGGTGCCGAGACCGGTTTCTTTCATGGCGTCGGAGAGCTCTTTTTCGTCGAGCGTCTTGCCGGCGGTCTGCATGGCGGTGAGGAGGGTCGCGTCGTTGAAGCGCTTGGGGGGGCGGGTCTTTTTCAGGATGGATTCGGCTTTAACAACGTCCTGGGGTTGATCGGGGCGGAGTTCGGCGGGGAGGGTTTGGTCGGCGGCGTCGGCCTCCTTCGCCTTCTTTTCGGTGACGACGTCGAGGACTTTCCAGCCCATTTGGCGGATGACGGTGCCGGCGGAATGGAAGTGGTCAACGATGGCTTCGTTCGTGATGTGGGTGATGACCGTGGTGACGTCGGTGATGTAGTCGTCGTGGTAGGCGGAGAGGAGGCGGCGGCAGATGAGGTCGTAGAGGTTGCGCTCTTCGGCGGAGAGATTGGCGCGGGCGGGGGAGGTGGCGGTAGGGATGATGGCGTGGTGGTCGGAGACTTTGGCGTCGTCGATAAAGCGGTTGGAGAGAGGCCGTTGGCCGGTGCCTTCGGCGATGAGGTTGGGGTATTGCGGGGCGATGGCTTTGATGACGGCGGGGAGGCCGACGGCGACGGTTTTGGCGAGATGGCGGGAGTCGGTACGGGGGTAAGAGATGAGCTTGTGAGACTCGTAGAGGGACTGGGCGATGTCGAGGGTTTTTTGGGCGCTGTAGCCGTAGAGGCGGTTGCCGTGGCGTTGGAGTTCGGCGAGATCGTAGAAGCCGGGCGGGCCCATGCGCTTGGCTTCGGATTCGATGGACGCGATTTTGGCTTGGCCGGATTTGGCGCGGGTGACGACGTCTTTGGCGTCGTCGGTTTTGGCGGGGAGGCGTTTGGTTTGGTCGAGGGCTTCGCCTTTGGTGGGGGGGCGGAACCAGGTGCCGAGGTAGGTGGGTTTGGACTTGACGCCGGCGGGGGAGAAGGTGACGACGACTTCGCGATACTCTTCGGGGACGAAGGCGCGGACGGCGAGTTCGCGTTCGACGATCATGGCGAGGGTGGGGGTTTGGACGCGGCCGACGGAGAGTTCTTCGTTGTAGGCGAGGGAGTAGGCGCGGGAGAGGTTCATGCCGACGAGCCAGTCGGCGCGGGAGCGGCCGCGGGCGGCGTTGCCGAGGCCGTCGTAGTCGTGGGCGGATTTGATTTGGTCGAAGCCTTGGCGGATGGCGTCGGGGGTGAGGGAGGAGATCCAGAGGCGGTCGACGGGCTTTTTAGTTTCGGCGGCGTCGTAGATGTAGCGGAAAATGAGTTCGCCTTCGCGACCGGCGTCGGTGGCGCAGATGATGCGGTCGACTTTGGGCGAATTCATGATTTTGCGGAGCGTTTCGAACTGATCCTTCGTTTTGTCGTAGACGACGAGGGGCCAGTCGGCGGGGAGCATGGGGAGGGTATTGCGCCGCCATTGCTTCCATTCCGGGCGGATTTCGTGAGGCTGGGCGAGGGAGACGAGGTGGCCGATGGCCCAGGTGACGATGTAGCCGGCACCGTGGAGGTAGCCATCGCCTTTCTGGTTGGCACCGAGGACCTTGGCGATGTCGCGGGCCACGGACGGTTTTTCGGCGATGACAGCGGTGGTCGACAAAGTAGACCTTTATTGTATCGGGCAACTCGGGGTAAGCTAAAGTGTAAGCCCACGACGGGAGAGATTGGCAGCGAGCCAACGCCGAAGGAGCAACCGCCCCGGAAACTCTCAGGCAAAAGGACCGTCGGATGGGTTCGCAATCTGGAAAGTGGCTATAGAGGCCCGCCGACGGAATAACGTTCTCAGGCGAACCGACAGATGGGGCAAGGGAGGTCCGTCCTTTGTCACATATTCCCGTCGGCTTAGCTGAGCTGTTTAAGATTGGCCTGGGACCTTCGTCTTCGCACACGATGGGGCCGATGAAGGCCGCTGGGAACTTCGCGGGGCGGCACACGGGGACGATCCAGGTCACCTTATATGGGTCGTTGGCTTGGACCGGGCGGGGACATTCGACGGACAAAGCGGTGGCGTTAGGGCTAGCGGGTTTCGAGGCCGATGAGATGGGTCCGGACGAGGCGGAGCGGGTTTGGGCGGAGATCCAAGCGACGAAGCGGTTGCCGAATGGGGCGGCGTTCGACCCGGCGCGGGACATCGTGTTCGACCAGTTGACGGCGATGCCGGGGCCGGCGAACTCGATGCGGTTTACTTGCGGGACGGCCAGCGAAGTTTGGTATTCGGTGGGGGGCGGGTTCGTGGTGCGGACAGGCGATGGGGAGGCCGCGGCGAGCGAGGGGACTGTTCCCTTCCCTTACTGCTCGGCGGCGGAGTTGTTGG
>Ga0163144_10018262_pt1 | contig 14209 bp, 21 predicted proteins | sample OliLak19BULKMAT1_FD_123175 | JGI IMG/M metagenome (GOLD analysis project Ga0163144, IMG submission 123175) | Freshwater microbial mat bacterial communities from Lake Vanda, McMurdo Dry Valleys, Antarctica - Oligotrophic Lake LV.19.BULKMAT1 | ecosystem: Environmental > Aquatic > Freshwater >... | reverse complement strand
TTTTTAAAATCAATATTTCACTCCAAACCTAAGGTTAGCCCTATTTTTCGATCTCCGTTTTAAATCAGTGGACAAACATGGATTTCGGGGATTTTCGAGTAAGCAAGAGGCTAACAACAAATACTAGTCCTGATTGAATATTGATCTTTGTGGATTTATTTCTTGGAATTACCAAGAAATCTCCACGTGGCCACAGACGATGTTTGAAAAAGCAACAGGTGTTGCTTTTATTTGTTCCATTTTTTCATTTCACTAACATTAATGTTAGTGAAAAAGATAAGCGGGGTCCGGGGGTGCAACCCCCGGCGCGTGCGACTGCAACCCCCGGTGCTAAGGTGTTAAAGTACAGACTGGCAATAAGAATTACCTACAACCATGCCTGAAGTCTTTTGAATGTCTTCGGCGGACATCGGATGCCAACCTTCCGTCTTGACTTTGTTATACACTTCAATAGCTTGATCCCAAGTGATAAAAGTGCCAGGATCCATTACAAAATCCTTTCCGTCCTCAAACGATGCCGACTTGGTAAGAAACTGACCGTTAGAGGTCTTCATTCTAAACGCGACATACGCTCCGTCCCACTTCCCGATACTCATCGGATTCTTTCTCATACCAATAACTTCATCGACCGTACACGTACCGCCACCTTGCAAGTTACCCATGTTATCATTTTGTTTTGTTCTTTTAACGAGAAAAATTGAAAAAACAAATAAAACTTGTACGATTGTTGCAAAATGACAGTGACTTCATTCGTCGTCAGCAACAAGCTAAGATATTCAGTCGCGAGATTGAACGCATTCATTCAAAGATTGAACAGATTTCACGAAACTCAACCATTACATTTCTCAAAGTTGACTTCTATGACGTTGATTCAGAGATGATTGAAAAAATAATAACATACCTCAAAGAGGATAACGGATTTAAGGTTCTTTCGGAACCCAGGTGTAATTGTGTAAAGAAGCCGAATGGGATCATAGTGTGTACGTGCAATCGCAATATTATTACCATTTCGTGGTAAAGTTTCTTTTTTTACAACAAAATACGTGTTGTAAAGATCGTCGGTAATGTACACGCCGCAAGAAACATTTTATGAAAACTTTAACTCTTACAAATGACGGATTTGTTTGACGTTCTTTTCACGCGTGATCTGCGTATTACACGTGAAAAGATTGAAGAATGCTTGCGTTATGTTGCTATGACTTTTCGTCTGGATCGAGATGTCGTCTCGAAGATGATCGTCGATAGACTTAACAAATGCAATTACAAACACGTCGCACCGTCGGCGTGGTTTATGCAAAGTCCGTCAAGAAAGGAACTCGTGGCGGCATTTATTACTGATGTTGACCGTCTTATTCCACTTAATATCTTTCCTCGTAAGCGAAATGGTGCCCTGCGCGTGATGACGTATAACGTACACTATTGGACATCGCTGAGTAACAGATTGAATTTTGATGACGTAAAAACTATTGCTCGCATCATCGATCCCGACATTATGTGTCTTCAAGAAGCCGTGTTACCCGAGAGCGCGCTAAAGACTAGCTCGACCAACAACGACCTCGCGACGAGTGAAAATTTTGGCGATCACGATTTTCTCAATTTTGATTTTAACTTTCAAGATTCGTGTAAGACAACTGCATCTCATGCCGGCGACAATGCATTTTTCGGCAACGTGACCTTCAGCAAGGCTCAGTCAAGATCAACATTGTTACCTTTTGTTGCGGCTAAACAAGATCGTTGTTCAATCTTTAGTGCGATCGACGGTATTCTTATTGTCAATATTCATCTTGATGCATTTGACGAAACTGGAAAGACGCGTCGTAAACAGCTTCGGTCGGTATTGGACAATGTGCCATCTACGGGACCGGTGATCATCTTAGGCGATTTTAACGCACTTAACGTTCGCGACTACTCGTTAGAAGAAATTAAGTGGCTAAAACAGCGAAACGACATTGACTTCAAGACTATAGAGTTGATGTTTGCCGCGGGGTTCGTCGACGCCTTTGTCGGGTGCAAATATACTGTATGGTCGGGACGCAGAGTCGACTACGTTTTTACGCGTGGACTCAAGGCCGTGCCCAATGTTTACTACTCTGCACACAGTGATCACTTTCCATTGTTTGTTACCATTGACCGTTAAGATAATTATTTATAGGATGACCTATAAATGCACGCGCGTGAACGTAATCTCTCTCACACGTGCTTACGCGTGAGCTTTCTTGTAAGCACGAATTGCTGCGGCCGCTGCCTGAGACTTGTTGACAGTACGAGCCAGTTTCACAACTCTGGGTTTGGCGATCACGCTTTTCGGAGCATCGTTCGCGCAAATGTCCTTAGCCTCTTGAATAATTTCACTAATGTTAAGCGTAGATTCGGGCTCGGGCGGATTGAGCGCGGGCAGATTGAGCGCGGGCTTAGGCTTGGGCACAGGTTTCCGCGAAGGTTGACGAAGTGGACCTACGCGAGCATTGGGATTGCGAGGAGCAGGTTTGGAAAATAGATTACACGGCAACGGCGTATAGTCGCGAGCAATCGCGGCTCCGGTACTTGCAGGTCGAATTGCACCCACGCCCACAGGCCGAATTTGAGGTTGACGCTTGTTAGTAATTGAAGCTCGGGCAATTGCCGGCTTCACCGTCGTAACCTTTGACGTGACCTTTGGCGCGGTATTCTGCTGAAGCTTGAGTTTCATCATAGTCGCTCGACGTTCAAGAATCAAAGCCTCACGCTGTCTGATAATAAGTTCGCGACGAGCCTTGATCTCAATCATTCTTGCTTCAGAGCGAAGACGACAATGATTGATTTCGTCTTTTTCATCGACAGCAATAACGACTTCGTGCTTGTCCGCCTCGACTTCAACCACTGCGTCAACCTTAGGCTCGCTCACTGCGTCAACCTTAGGTTCGCTCACTGCGTCAACCTTAGGTTCGTCAACGCTCACTTCGACCTTGGGTTCGACCGCTGCGTCAACGCTCACTTCGACCTTGGGTTCGACCGCTGCGTCAACGTTCACTTCAACCTTAAGCTCATCGTCAATCACTTCTGTGCAACGCTCAACCGCCGCGTCAACGCTTGAATTGTTGTTTTCCATTACTCGTGACCAAGTTTTTCTAATATAAAAAATATGACTCAATTTTAAATGTACTTTTCTGGAGCTAGTGGGCCAGTTTCCTTCAATGCACCTCGTTATCAAAAACGAACAGCAGTAACGAATTTTCTTAGTGATGGAGGTGTTAATCCGGTAGACGATAACTTGCCTCATGAGTTTTGCAGAATCATTGGTCAACAAAAACTTGTTGTTATCGCCGATAGCTTCACGTGGATCGTACCCCTTGACAATGGTTTCAACCAACTTAACAACGGTTATCAAGGAAGTTTTGATTCGTCTTCAAATTATGCAGTAACCGGAGTTCCGGTCAATTGCACGATCGATCTTATTAATCCTCTCATTCCACCAGTGTCCGCGTGTACACTAACCTTTCTTGTTCAGACTGTTGCTCCTGACTCTAGAGACTATGAAATTACACTATCGCCATTTCCCACGGTAAAACCGACGATTACCTTGGTTGCAGGAAGTCCGGCATTGGGTGCTGACGATCTTGAAGTAAAGATCGTTACCTATCACTTCACCATTGCATGATACGTTCACTAACATTAGTGAGCCATAGTTTCACTAATGCTAGTGAAAACGTAGAAAATAATCAACGACTGCAAACAAGACCAATAAGATCGCCATTACAGCGTGTGTAGAGGTAAAGACCTAGCCACGCCAACACCGAGAAAAGCAAAGTATAAAGAAAGACCTTCTTGTTGTCTTTCACAGACTTCTTACCTTCTTGACGGTTGAGAAACCCAAAGGGTACAAAGTAAAATACGAGGAAGAGGATAAGTGGCAGAACCGTACCGACGATGAGTGTGTTAGGCACGCATGACCCACCAGTTGTTGACTCATGAGAATCAATCGCGGCTTGCATTTCTTGAACACGTCGTTCAAAGGCTTCGGATTTTGATGGCATTTTCTGAAATCCATACACATTTTTTTTCTTTGTTTAACCTACAATTAAAACTTTTGTAAAGTGTTTTGAAAAATTAATGAAAAAAATCTCAACTATCTTCAAGTTGTGAACAATTCTTTTTGCAAATGTATGACGAATACCTTCCCGTGATTATTACCGCTCTTGTGATGTTGGTCCTCGCATGCTGGAACCCTAAGGTTCTTCAAGAGCAAAAGCAGGGTCAGCCTCAGGGTCGTCCGAGCTATGTCACACTTTCTCTTCTGTCTCTTTTGGCCGGCATCTTCTCCGTCTTCCTTATGCGTCAGTGATTGTTCAACGCCATTCACTTTAAATAAAAAAAGTGAATACACGGCTCGACGTAGTTAAAGAAAATATATCGTCGTCACTTCTCATCACCTTCTTCACCTTGAGTCACCTTCGTCACCTTCTTCACCTTCTTCGGATATGACGAACAATTTTGTGCAATTTGAAGAGCTGCGAACGTCGACGATGACCATCATGGCGTACACTAACCTTACCTTTGACAGTGAAAGACTCTTTAGGAAGATCAAAGTCGGAAAGGGATCTGAGGCCGGTACGATCAAGAGCATACGCTTTCGTAATCAAGTCAAGGGTGATGACTGTATAAAATACAAGAAAAAGTGGTGCACCGTGTGTCAGCCACAAACTGTGAGAGGTGAAAAAGTCACCAAGGTCAATACGATAACCCCGTTTCTCTCAAAGAAAGAACATCAAATACGACATGTGCTGTATTATTGTTCTAATTGTGACAAGACTTATGACCCGTCAACCATCAAGAAAATCAATCACTTTCTCAATCAACTAAGCATCATTATGCATATTGGTGGAGGCCGTACGATTAACATGATGGTCTTTAGTACGTCATTCAAAATTCCTGGTTGCAAAGATCCTAGAGATGCAAGAAAGACCATTAAACTTCTCTTTGCCGAACATATTTTTAGTGTGAAGAACGGATGGAAATTTACGTCAGATGACTCGACCAAAGGACATATAGTTTTCGAAACCGTGATGCGTAATGTGGACTTCAACTTTGGTTCGAATGTTTCTCGCGCTAGACTTAATCTTTTGATGAATCGTCCAGAGTACAAGCATAATGTTCAAATGTCAAAATACGAGTCGACCAACGACACTGAAGTTAACATTAAGATGTACTCACGCAAGCCCGAGGACTTTATGTATGATTCGTTGTACTTCAAAAAGTCAAACATTTACAAGATGAAACGTAAGCAGGTGAAAGACGTAAAGTATCGAACAAAAAAGACAGTCAAGAGCAAAGAAGTAACGTTCATTGTATTTAGCTCGTCAAAATCCATTCTCTCTGGACGCTATGATAGCAACATGAAGGAGATGTATGAATTTTTCATGCAAACCGTCTTGACGAACAAGGAATTTATTGCTGAGCGTATATGTCGTCCTGACCTCACGAAGTTCAACAACGTTCTTAAGCCTATAAAAAAATAAATACCTATACACACTCGTGAAAATGTCTGAACCTATTAATTGTTTTCAATGTACGCATCGTATCGTTGACGAAGAATATCATGGACCATTGTTGAAACAGCGCAACCGTCGCGACGAATTTATTCTCATTCAGTGTCGTAGTTGTTGGAAAGTTCGCTGCGCCTCATGTGTCACACCGTCTATCACAAATTTCAACGGCAGTACTGATCGATATTATGTTTGTTCATGTGGCGCAACAATCGTTGTTTAGCACACCTTTGAAAATGCAACACCTTCAAAATGCAACACTTGTTGCATTTTCAATGTATTAACTCGATCAAAAAATAATGACCTTTACCTTGTTTGCTTTCAATAGAATTCTCATTTCTCTAGTAACTTTTGTAAATTTACAAAAGCTAAGAGTGTTAAGGTTAGTAAGATATTTCACGGACTCGTCGGTGACCTCAATATTACCAAGAACAAGAGTGTGTAATCCACCGAGTAATTTCACTGATTTGTCAGTAGCTTCAGTACCCGTAAGATCAAGCGTGTGTAATGCGGTAAGGTACTTTACCGACTTGTCGGTTACTCCAGTATCAGAAAGATTGAGTGTGTGTAAACCGCCGAGATACTTTACCGACTTGTCAGTTATGTCAGTGCAAGAGAGGTTGAGTGTATGTAACCTTCCGAGTAATTTTACCGACTCGTCGGTTATCTTTGTGTAAGCGAGATTGAGTGTATGTAATCCATCGAGCAATTTCACTGATTTGTCAGTAGCTTCAGTACCAGTAAGATCAAGTGTGTGTAATGCTGTAAGGTACTTTACCGACAAGTCAGTAACTTCAGTAGAGTTGAGATCGAGTGTGTGTAATCCACCGAGCAATTTTACCGACTTGTCAGTAACCTTAGTATCCGAAAGAACAAGCGTGTGTAATGCGGTAAGATACTTTACAGACTTGTCAGTGATTCCAGAACCCAAAAGAATAAGCGTATGTAATGCAGTAAGGTACTTTACCGATTTGTCGGTTACATTAGTTTCCACAAGATCAAGTGTGTGCAGTCCGGTAAGCAATTTCACCATAGAATGCGTGACACTTGTACCAGAAAAATTCAATGAGCGCAATCCAGTAAGCATTTTGGCAAGCTCGGTGTTCATAGTTATTCTGTCGCCGCCATAAGAGAAATCCACTGAGCGCAATTTAGTAAACTCGTTAAATGGCATGTCCGTCATGACTTTCAGATTGGGTACCCATCGAGGAATCAAATCCGCATTCTTCTTCTTACAAATCATAACTTTGTTGCCAAAAGCTCGATCGCAACCTTCTTTGAAGGCCTTGAATGAAACTCTACAATTCTTCCATGTCTTGAAGTCACACTTGTCGGCAACGAGGTAAAAAAAGTCTGAGAAAAACATATTGACGATTTGATGATTTATATACTTCTCATATCAAGTTTTCAATTTTTCATTAGATAATGAAAAAGTACCGACGTGGGGTCCGGGGCAACGCGCGTGCGACCGCGACTAGAAGTGAAGGCAGTAGTCTGTGAGCCACTCACGCACACGATTCATGTTGCGCATACCGTGATACTCAACGAGCTTTTTCCATGTCGGACTACGCGGCAACATGAAACAACCGTAAAGTGTGTGACACGTGACCTTCATCATTTCGGGTTCATAAGCGTTGGCCTCGGTAATGTCACGATCGAGAAACGCTTGAGGGCCAATGTTGACCTCTCCAGCCTTGATGTCTTCGGTCTTGACATCACCTAAAACAATTGTGTAATCGCCTTGAATGTTTCGAGTAAAGGGGATAGAACGACCGATAACTACAGTAAAATTACCAATAAGTTTGAATTGAGTCAAAGGTGCCGCTTTGTCTTCGATCTTCGGATCGAAAGTGACTTTCGGATCAGTCACCTTTGACTCAGAGACCGCCGACGCCGTCACCTTCGGCGTCGGTGTAGTCGCAACTTTTTCGTTAGGCGTTTCGTTCATCGTAGATCGTCTCGTAAATCCGTCCACAGTAAATTTATTTGATACGTTTTTAAATTAAAAGTTGTAATAAACACATTAAATGTCAACGTTTAATTGGGAAGAGGTCAAGGAGATCAAGGTCGTCTACAAGGACACTGAACGACCTGCCGAAATTTTCAGAGGCGAGGGTCTTAATGTTTTCAAGCGCATGACATCTCAACCAACGTTACGCGTGGCCTCGCCGGTATCAACGTATCATACCGGTAGTTTTTCATATCAAGAAACTGTGGGACTGTCGCCGATGGAAGCTGCGAAGAAAATGCAAAAAGAGTCTGGTCTGCGTTTTGAATAATTTCACGGTCACGATGCGTCACGACAATAATCGCATTTACTACACTTGACGTATTTTATTTCTTCCCATCTATGACCCTCTGAACATGAATACTGAGTAGTGTATGCGTTGGGATTGTGCTTGTGAAAAACACCGCTTTCGTCTATGAGATCTTGCTGTAGTGTGACTGCTAGAGCCGACGTGAATGTTGCTCGTTTTGTTTTCAGTCTGACACATCTCGCACTTCATTGTAAAAATCCTATTAATGTAGGATTTTGCTTTTAAGTAAATCAACAAACTGATTAGTTGATGACCTGGAAGGCGATGGTCGCTGGAGTGTTGAGAGAAGATCCACCACCGTTACCGACCCTAAATGTGACGGTGCCGGCGCCAACTGCGCCAACGACGATAATGGGAATGCCGGCGCCAAGATAGCCAATAACACTGGCAAAAACGATAGAAGTCTCGTTGATGTAAGAGTTGTTAAGCGTAAAGGCGGATTCGACAACACCAGCAGCGGTGGTTAGCGCAACCGTGGTGATCTTACCAGCGGCAGAGTTGCACGTGACAGCGGTAGTAATGCCAGTAAGCTGAGTAACCGAACGGTAGTTCGAATAGTTGTACTTGGGGGCGAGAGCGCCTTCAAGGGCCTTGACCGTGTTGCACACAATATCGTCTCTAACTACTGACATTGATAATAGTTACATTAGCACAATAAAATTTTTCTCAAAAATAATTTGATTATTTAAAATCGAAAATTTCTCAAAGGAGAAATGACGACCTCTCACGCGGATAAATTTGATCAACGTGTGTGGATTGGTAATATTGATGCTGCATCTGACCTACAGTGGCTAAAGTCAAAGAAGATCACTCACGTCGTAAATTGCGCGTCGCATATTGACAACTTTTTTGCAAATCACGGCGTGCACTACATCAAGCTACCCTTGCGTGACGTACCGGACATCAGCGATGATTTGCTCTCAACACTTGAACCATCTTATCAATACATCACGAAAGTTCTTGAACGTTCGCCAGAAAACAATGTTCTTATTCATTGTCATGCGGGCATTTCACGTTCTGCAAGCATTTCCATCTATTATCTAATGAGAAAATACAACATGACCTTTGACCAAGCATTATCGCATTTATCATCAAAGCGTTCTATTGTTCGTCCCAACCCATGGTACGAGAAACAATTGCGTTATGTGGAGACCGTTCTCACAAAGTAGTTAAGAAAAAGTTTTGTATTTTTAGAAATTCACACTCGCGGTTCACACTCTCGCTCGTAATGTCTGCTGATGCGTATGTGTCAAAGATCAAGACGCTTGACGAAACCATCAAACGCTACAACAAGTTACTGAAGAAACTTCGAGAGCAAAAGAAGGAGTCGCAGGGTCATCTCTATGCATATATGGTTCGTCGTAGTTTAGACGAGTACAAAGGCATAAAACTTGCAAAGATCGCGCCAAAGGAAGCGCCGATACGAAAGAAACAAAAGGATAAGAAAAATGACGCGATTCAGCTATTTAACGAAATTGGCATTCCCGATCCCGAGGGATTTTGGCATGATTTTCAAGAAACACAAAAGGTTGTGGTCGAACACGATTAATTTTACTGAAAAAATTATTGACCTCTTATAACAACTAAGATGCCGATCTATAGAGACGTTTTGTGTGATTCAGTGAAAACTACGGCGATCGATACTTTGCCTCGTGTCGACGTCACTACGCTTCCCGTTCATCCCCGAGGCTCTCTCGTGTATGATGTGCTCTCGGAGAATGTGTGGTTCTCCGATGGCGCGGATTGGATTCAAATGGCCGACATTCTCAGTGGCATCAATGATTTGGCGCTCAATGGTAACACTAGTCAAACCGCAGTCGCAGACGGACTTCACAGCCTTGCCTTAGGTCACAACACTACCGCTACGGGCACGAAGAGCATTGCCATCGGCGGCGACGTGACGACTGGCGCTACTGCTGTTGGAGACCAAAGCATTGCTATCGGTAATACCGCCGTCGCCGGTAACGCTGCTGGCGATCTCAGCGCCATTGCTATCGGTACCGAATCTTCCTCGATTGCTATCGCGTCAATTGCCATCGGCGCGAGCGCTTCAGCTACAGCAGAAGACTCCATCGCTATTGGCGATGATTCTTCCTCGACTGCTCTCGCATCAGTGGCCCTAGGTGCGAACTCTTCGGCTACAGGCCAAGACTCTATCGCTATTGGTGGCGATATCCTTCCAAACACCGGAGCGTCTGCTGTTGGTACTCAAAGCATTGCTATCGGTAACGCCGCCGTCGCCGGTAACGCTGCTGGCGATACCAGTGCCATTGCTATCGGAACCAATTCTTCCTCGATCAACGTTTTTACTGTTGCACTAGGTTCTTACAGTCGCTCTGAAGGAATTAAATCGACTGCGATTGGCGGCGGCTTAAACAATGCAGAAGCGCCTTATGCTCTAGGAGATTTCTCGATCGCAATTGGCGCGGCAGGCACCACCGGCGCGCGAGCTAGTGAAGTCGGCTCCATTGCCATCGGCGGTGGTTCATCCAACGGTGCTTCTGCAACGGGCACCGGTGGTATCGTGATCGGTCATCTCGCATCAGATGGAGGTAACGCAAACTGCATTTGCTTGGGCGCCGAAGCAATTGCAGACGCGGCCAATCAAGTCATCATAGGAACAGATACAACTGAGGATTTCGTCATCGGTACCATCGGTAATGTAGGCATTCGAGGTCCCTTTGTAAACAACAATGCTGCGAGTATAGCACTTGTTCCCGTTGGTGGCTTGTATTATACGGCCGCCGATCCTGCTATAATAGCTATAAGAACAGCCTAAGAATGAGTCGCGGTCACGCGTGCCGGGGGTGACACCCCCGGACCCTCCGTTATTTTCACTAACTATAGTGAAAAATTTACCTACAGAGGGGTCCGGGGGTAAACCCCCGGACCCTCCGTTATTTTCACTAACTATAGTGAAAAATTTACCTACAGAGGGGTCCGGGGGTAAACCCCCGGCGCTATGCGATCACATCCGCGTCTACGACGTTACAGTTGGTGAGAAACACTGTAATAACACTCTGCTGGGCAACCTTCCTTATAGCGTCTAAAACAACGCTCGGGATCGACATCGCCATAATCTTTCATACAATGAGCGTAATGATTGTCACAGATCGCGACACAATTGCTAAAGGGAATCTTCTGAACATTGCGGATAGGTCCGCCATAACCTTCGTGATCGCGCTTGGTCAAGATCATCAACAATACCGCTATAGCACATGACAACGCTACCACTTGCAAGGTCGGCACCACCACCGCCACTATCAAGAGAACGAGAAAAAGTAAAACTAAGGGACCCATTGTAGTTGACAAATACTTTCGTAGAGTTTTTTCTCTGATGGAGAAAAACTTAGTCAACTACAATAAGCCTCGAAGATGCGTAATTTGTATCGACCGCTTCACGCGTCACTTATCGACGCTAATGTTCCGCGAGGCATATCTCCACTCCATTATATTTACCCGGGACGACCTATGGAACAAGGATTTGCTCCAGACTTTAGCAACGTCCCATCAGAGAATCCCACGGGCTTGGTGAAGAGTGAAATCTCGCGTGAGAAAGAAGATGCAAAGGCCGAAGCAGGATTCGAAACACGAGCGTGGTTGGCAGGCGATCCCGACAAAAAGGTCATTGTTCATCCTGTCGTTCAACCAGAAGACCCGATCAATGACCCCGACGTCGGTCAAGTGAGCATCGTTCCCTTCGCCTCGTTTCCCGGTGTCACCGAGCGTTTCCAATTTATCACACACAAGGACAATACCGTGCCTGCGTGGTGGTTGATTTTGCTGGCGATATTCTTTCTTGTGCTCTTTGCGCTTTGCTAAATCGAATTTTTCCAACCACGTGGTTGGAAAATCAAGGTTACTTCGTTCGTAGACGATTAGCAATTAGTTAAAAGTGAAAATACTGTTTTTAGTTTTTGAAATGTCGCACGCCGATCCCAAGTATTACGACGCGAGCAAGATCGATGCCGATGGTTGTTCCATTTTACCTTCATTGATTCACAAAACCATGCCTGACAGTGGAAGCTATTATCCATGGATCGGAACAGAAAAGTTAGGGTACATTTCGGTGTCGGACATCGTTACCATGGCACGTAAGATTGAACAACTCGAAGAGGAGATTCGTATACTCAAACTTCGTACGTAAATCAATTTCATTTTCGTATACAAATACGAAAATCACGCGAACTCAACGTTCCCACGTACCTTCCTTGAGCGTCTTGTGATGAGTCATGTTCATCAGCATGGGCACGGGGATCGACGGTTCATACTCTCTAATTTCTCTCACCATTCGGTTAGTGTAGGGATAGGCTTGCATGTGATAAGAAATGCGACGACCATCCGCTGCAAACTTACTAAGATCGACATCGTACATCGTTCCAGAGGGTCGTTGAAGTTCTTGTCGAGGGTAATAGTTGGGAATGCCGGTATAGATCTTCTTGAGCGTGGTGGGACCGAGTAGCGTGCGTTCACGCGGCCACCAATTAGCTGAAGTGAACCGAGGCTCTTCTTGTGTTTGATAAGAGGTCTGAGAACCCAAACAAGTGCGACCAGGTGTGCTTTGATTGGGTAAAGTGTCGATATCGACATTCACCGCACACGATGGGTCATACGGAGGCTGAATTGGATACGCCGTATAATACGGTCCGTCACTGAGGTGTTCACGGTCTTTGCAGTCATAATGAGAACGAACGTTACGTATCATCTTTAATTACACTTATAATTACAATACACATATTTTTTCTTTCAACAATAATCTTTAAATAATTCAATGGAGCGCAACAGACATCGTAAGAATATTCCTTTTTGTGAGACTCGCGTCGCTCAAGTCGATCAATACTCATGGCCGGAGCATGACCCCAAGGAGCGTGTTTGTATGAACGGCATCACTCACCCTATCTACAGTTGCAACGGTGACATTTCCTACACATTGCCTCTTGATCAATACCCTCGTGTTAACGAGGTCCACCCTCAGATTGCGTACAGTCGTTTCCCCCATTATGGCTTTCGCGACAAGAACATGGAACACTACGCCTTAGCCATGGCCAAGGACTTTGAGTCTCGACGCTTGGAAGGCTTCTATCAATGATGCCGGGGGTAAACCCCCGGACCCCCGCTCATCTTTTTACGTCACTTATCCTTTTTCACTAATGTTAGTGAAAATACAAAACTCGGGGGGTCCGGGGGTTTACCCCCGGTGCTATGCAATCACAGACGTTGATAGAGACTGCCGGACATGGTCGAGGCGACTTCGCCAATGTGTCTTGTGCAATAATTGGGGTCGTGAGTGTGATCGACACAACCATTGATTTCGCCCATCACGTTGCGTTGTTGAAGCGACGGCGACACAGCACCGATACTGTAAACGTACTTACCACCGCGTTGCATCTGTGTCGAAGTTTGTTGATTGGCATCAATGACCAAGGGAACAAAACCACCGTCGTTATACGAGGTCTTGCTATAATATTTGCTTTGGGGACTTTCCGAACCCCAAGTGTAAAGCGAACGCCAGTGCGGAGACTGAAGAGAATCACGAAGTGTCGACATTGATTTTCACACTTTATATTTCATTTAGATTTTACTTGTCAAAAAAATCGCAAACATCATTAAGATGGACATCCCTAACACTACAGTCATTTTGATTCTTGCAGTAGTCGTGATCCTCTTTTTGGTCATTCGAGGCTGCGGTGACAAGAAGAAGCGCGACGGCTTTTCCCGAACGCCACTTACAAATTGCACAAATTGCAAATTCGTTAGAACTCCTGTTGACTTTGCCTTCAAGGACATCGATTCTCCTATTCCCAATGGATGGCGTTCTAACCCGCATTACATCGCTGAACCTACTGATAAGGCGCAGCCCTTGGGGTTCGGCCCGATCGATTTTTGGGCTGATAGCCGCAAATTGGACAACGGTACGCTTTGGGAGCAGTACGGCAACAACTACGTAGGCGGTGACAAGCAGACCTACATCGTCAACGACACCAAGACTCGTTCGATGCTTAGCGAGGTCGGCGACCTTACCATGCGCCGCATTCTTGATTCTCAACCGGCCAACAGTCCTCTCTACGATGGCCCCATCCCCAACCCCATGAGACTTCAGAAGATCATTGAGGCCAGCGAAGACCCCGAAGGCGCCGCGTCTAACCCCATGTATGGCGGCAACCGTTACCTCAAGCGACAGATCGGCACGTGAACGCAGTCACACGTGCCGGGGGTAAACCCAGTCACACGTGCCGGGGGTAAACCCAGTCACACGTGCCGGGGGTAAACCCCCGGACCCCCAGTATTTTCACTAACATTAATGTTAGTGAAAAAATTACAGTCACAGTTGTTGAAGATTACAATTAAAAACTTTCTCAGTCACACGTG
>Ga0163144_10018261_pt1 | contig 14210 bp, 11 predicted proteins | sample OliLak19BULKMAT1_FD_123175 | JGI IMG/M metagenome (GOLD analysis project Ga0163144, IMG submission 123175) | Freshwater microbial mat bacterial communities from Lake Vanda, McMurdo Dry Valleys, Antarctica - Oligotrophic Lake LV.19.BULKMAT1 | ecosystem: Environmental > Aquatic > Freshwater >... | reverse complement strand
GAGTCCCAGCTCGAAAATCATTTCGGTGAGGTTCGGTGCGCAGGTTATGAGGCGCAAGGTGGGGCTGGTTTCCTCGGCGCGGGCGAAGGATGGAAGGAAGCAGAGACTAAAGAGCAGGAAGCTGCAAAGGTTCCAGCGCCACTTTCTTGCGATCTCGATAGCTTTCATTTTCTCGGGCGCTTTCCGGGCCATCACTGCCTCGGTCTCCCTCAAAGCGGCAGCATCGCCGTGGATTCGAGCTCGATGCGCTCGAAGAATACCCGACTCGCCCCGGCCGCAACGACGTCCGTTTGCGGCGTGTTGATCGTGTTGGCGATGGCGCTGAAGGGTTCGAGACAGATGAAGTCCGATCCGGGAATGGACCAAAACTGCAGATGCCGCATTTCGGGCGATGCGGAAATGCGGAGCGTTCCGAGCTTCGGCACGTGAAATCGTGTGATGCCATGCGAGGCGGGCGGAAGTCCAAAATCGAACATGACGTCATTGCCCAGTTGAGCGGGATCAAGGGCGGTGAGGTCGCTGCGGACGTCGGATTTCGCATCGCGCGGGCAGCAGAAATAGGGATGAAATCCCGGGGAAACGGGCATGGGCTCGATGCCGAAATTTTCCACCAGGAGTTCCTGATGAAGTCCGCGCGGGAGAATGTGAAGGCGCATTTCGAGCCGCCAATCGTAGGGATAAGCCGCGTTGGTTTCAGCGGTCGGGAGGAGCTCCATGCGGATTTCAGCGGCGGATTGTTCGAGGACCGTCCACGGCATGGAACGGGCGAATCCGTGGATTTTGCCGGGGGTGTTTTTAGGAAGAAAGATTTCGTTGGCGAGCCGCCCGGCGTAGGGAAAAAGGACGGGAATGCCGCCGCGCACGCTCTTTTCAGGATCGTTGAAGGAGTCGCGATTCAAATGGAAAACTTGCGATCCGGCAACGCTGAGGCTGGTGACATGGGCGCCGCGGGCCGCGGAAACGGTGAGGGAAACGTCGCCATGTTGGAGGGTGATTTCAGGGAAAAGTGTCATGGGCGAAGTCGTCGCTGAAAAGGCGCGCGGGGGAAGGCAAAAAGAGCAACTCCGGCGTCCCGCTCGAGTCATGCTCGGAACGCCTGAGTATGACCTGACGGTGAATCAGGAGGGGCAAACGCGCGTTATGGAAAAGGCTCAGGTCTCGGATCAAGCAAAGCCTTGACCGGAATTTTCTTTTCATCTCTCTCTTGAATATCGAAAAAGTACACCTGACAGCAAAATTTCAAAGCACCGAAAAATCCAGATCTCCGCCACCGAACGATATTGAAAATAAGCCGCCGTAGGATTTTGCGACACCAATGCCCAAGCTCGATTACCCCATCATCGTACCAGAAACCATCAACGGTGTCCTAACCGTCAGTGCAGATCAGGTACGCGCCGTCCGGCTCGTGGCAGAGGTCAACTCACGGATCAAGGCGGAGGCGATCAGGAAGTTGTTCGTTCAGCAGGAGAAACGGACTGCCCGCGCCTCGTCGGACGAGTTCCAATTGAAACTCCTCAGGGCGTAGGATGACCGACAAAGCGTTCGAGACTCCCCAGACTTTGAGTTCCGCTGAGACGGTAAATCCTTCCGGAACCAACGCGCCAGAAGAGTCTGTTGGTGTTTTTTCCGGCTACGAAGTTAAAGGGCGGCTTGGTCAGGGAACTTTTGGGTATGTCTACAAAGTCAACAGATTGAGCGATAATAAGCTTTTTGCAATCAAACGACTTAAGGTAAAGCCGCTGGAAAGTGTACTGAATAGATTTCGGCAGGAGGCGATGATCCTTCAGCGATTTCCGCACTCCGCGCTGGTGGGGTTTCATGACATCTGCTTTCCTGTCGATGAGCCTCCTTATATTGTGTTGGATTATATCAGCGGGCTGAGTTCGCTTGGTCATCAGGAAGAGTCCACAAATTTAGAAAATTATCTTAAGACACATAGCTTGTCCGTAAGAGAATCGCTGCTGTTGATCGCAGAAATTGCTGCGGCTCTCGAAGCGCCCCATGCGGTGGGTGTCATTCATCGTGACATCAAGCCCGCCAACATCTTGTTAACCGATCCCCTGGCAGATAGTGAGTTGCCTTTTCACCCTGTACTTACTGACTTTGGCGTCGCCTTTTTCCCTGATAATGATGAGATTACCAAGGAGGTTCTGGCTGTCGGAACTTTTCTCTACATGGCTCCGGAGCAATTTCGGCGCAGGCGGAGTGTTCCGCCTGACGGCCTCAGTGATATCTACTCGCTAGGGTGTATCCTCTCCCTGCTTTTAACGAAGCAACACCCATTCGAGGGGGAAAGCGACGAGCGCTCCTTGTTCGCTCGCAAGACCATTGACGGGGCATCACAGCCGAGTCTCCTTGCTCCAGGACTTCCGAAGGTTGTGGACGACCTGTGCCTCAGTATGTTGGAGCCGGAGCGAATCGGCCGGCCTGACGCTGTAAAACTACAATCACGAATCGCAGAAATTCTTGAGAATGAAGTACAGACAGTGGATTATCCGAACGAAGTATCTGAATCCATTCTCAACGCAACGACGAAGGCACTTGGTGTTTTTCTACAAAACTCACGCAAGGAAAACGCGCTCTCAACCTTACGAAGTGATCTTGTTGTTGAAGTCATGATCCGGATGACCATCGCATGGGAGCAAATCGTGGGGCCCAACACGTATCTGGAAGTGGTGTTGGCCCGTTTTCGCGGAAATAAATTTGAACACTTTTCTTTCGCCATGCCGCCAACGGCGATACCCAATGATCACATGAAACTTTTCTTCGGAGCAGATACCTCCTTCGCCCGAGCCATCGAAACTCAATCACTAATTGTTGTTTCGGATTGCGAAACGGAGGCGCAGAAGTCGCCCACGGACCGTAAATTTGCACCAACACCCGGCGGGGATATTCACAACAAGGGCTCGCTGATCACCTATCCTGTTCTTTCCGCCGACGGAACTCAGGAGATTACAGATGTCGTTTCCGTCACCGTTCGAACACCCGGATTCTTTATAGCAGAATCCCGCGAATCCTACATCACGATCTTCAGGCCCTTTGCCCATCAATTGAGGCTCGCCAATATGATCCTTCGCCTGGCCGGGAAATTCAAGAACTAGTTTCCTGATCCGCGTTCCCTTCTTCGCCCTGATCCGATCCATTACCGAGTCATCCACTCGTGGAAGCCGCGGACCAAAAGCCAACCTCCCTCAGACTTCCAAGGTTGCGCTTCGCCCGGCACCGATCCGCTCACCGTCTTTGGAAGGCACGGCGCACAGCCGCCCCAAAAGCTTCGCACTTACATTGACGGCGCTGCGCGGCGCGTGCAGCGTTTTCGTATTCCTTTCGGTTCTCCCTCCCCGTGGCCCGTCCAGACCGTTCTTTTCCCACCCAGCCAATCATCCCTCCCGGTGGGGAGCGTCGCGATCCGGCCGCCACGCTTGATGAACTCATTGAGGAGTTGCTCGCGCATCCCGGCTTCGCGCCAAGCATTGCGCGCGTCCACCGCCAGCCCGCCGTGCCCGCCACATGGGGCGAGTGGCCCGCTGACCTCGCGCCGGGCCTGATCGCTGCGCTGCGACAGCGCGGCATGGAGCGGCCTTACTCGCACCAGGCGGTCGCCATCGCCCACGCCATCGCGGGCCGGCACGCGGTTACGATCACGCCGACTGCGAGCGGCAAATCCATCTGCTACAACGTGCCCGTCGTGGAGGCTTTGCTGAAGGATCGCGAGGCGCGCGCGCTTTATTTGTTTCCGACAAAGGCGCTGAGCCACGATCAATATCGTGAGCTGTACGACCTGACGCAAGCCGCCGGTGGAGACATCAAGGTCTTCACCTACGACGGCGATACGCCGCCCGCCACGCGGCGCGCGCTCCGCGAATCGGGGCACCTGATCGTGAGTAATCCGGACATGCTGCACGCGGGAATTTTGCCGCATCACACGGGCTGGATCAAGCTCTTCAGGAACCTCAAGTACGTGGTGCTGGATGAACTGCACCAGTATCGGGGCGTGTTCGGCAGCCACGTCGCCAATGTGATGCGGCGCCTGCAGCGGCTCTGCAAATTCTACGGATCATCGCCCACGTTTCTGGCCTCCAGCGCGACGATTGCCAACGCCGGCGAACTCGCTCAGGAACTCACGGGGCTGCCTTTCGAGGTCGTTGCGGAAAGCGGGGCGCCGCGCGGCCCGCGAACGATTCTCTTCTTCAATCCGCCTGTGATTAACAAGGAGCTCAACGTGCGGCGGAGCGTTCGTTTGGAAGTCCGCCGATTGGCGATTCGGTTCCTTTCGCGCAACCATCAGGTGCTCGTGTTCGGCCGCTCGCGGCTGGATGTGGAGGTCATGACGACTTACCTCAAGCGCGGCATGGCGCGGCTGCATCGCGATCCCGAACAGATCGCCGGCTACCGCAGCGGCTACCTGCCGACGGAGCGGCGCGAGATCGAAAACGGCCTTAAGCAGCGCAAGCTGCTCGGCGTCGTTTCCACCAACGCGTTGGAACTCGGCGTCGACGTCGGATCGCTCGATGTTTCAATCCTTGCAGGATGGCCCGGCACCGTGGCAAGCGCCTGGCAACAGGCCGGTCGTGCGGGCCGCAAAGGCGCGAGTTCCCTCGCGATTTACATCGCCGGAAGCACCCCGCTCGATCAGTTCCTCATGAACCACCCGGACTACTTTTTAGGCGCCTCGCCGGAGCGTGGCATTGTGAATCCGGAGAACCTCGTGATCCTCGCGTCGCACCTTAAATGTGCCGCATTCGAGCTTCCCTTCGACGAAGAAGAATCCTTCGGCCCCACCGATCCCGGGCCGATTTTGCAATACCTTGAGGACGAAAAGGTCCTGCGCCATACGGAAAAACGTTGGTACTATTCCTCCGATTCCTACCCGGCCGAGGACATTTCACTGCGCAGCGCGGCCGGTGAAAACTTCATCGTTCTTGATACGGGCCGGCAGAACAAAGTCATCGCCGAAGTGGACTTCGATTCCGCCCCGTTCCTGCTCCACGATGACGCGGTGTACATCCACAACGCGAAGACGTATCTGGTCGAAAAGCTCGACTGGGATCGGCGCACGGCCTACGTTCGGCACAAGGTGATCGACTACTACACGGACGCTGAATCGTCGTCTGAACTGCGCGTGCTGGATATCGATGAGGAGCAGCCCTCGCGGGCCTCCGCGCTCGTTGAAGCCCGCCGCTTCGGTCCGGTTTCCGTAACCACCGTCATCGCAAAATTCAAGAAGGTGAAGTTCGAAACGCAGGAGAGCATCGGGTACGGTCCGGTGAATGTCCCGCCGCTCGAAATCCAAACGGAGGCAGCCTGGCTCACACTGCAACCGAACGCGGCAGAAGTGTTCAAGGCACAAGGCCACGACCTCGGCAACGCGCTACAAGGCGCGGCGGGATTGCTGCGCCACACGGTGCCGCTGCAGGTGCTCTGTGATCGGTCGGACTTCAGCGTGTCGGCAATGCTGCGCGCGCCGTTCGATCAACGGCCGACGATCTACATGTGGGATCGCTATCCGGGCGGCATCGGATTATCGCGCCGATTTTTCGCCCTCGAACGACCGATTCTGGAGGCATGCCTGACCATCGTGCGCGAGTGTACCTGCGCAGACGGCTGTCCGTCGTGCATCGGCGCGCGCCTCGAAAAGGACGGAGCGGCGAAGCGCGCGACGACCGCTCTGCTGGAAGCGCTGCTAAAGGAGTAACCCGGGCGCTGCGCCCAAGCTATTTTTTTTGCCGCAATACCGGCAGTTTGTCGCGGCCGGGAAACGCCGGCGTTGTGCCCTTTGGCGTTGCAAGCAGTGGCGCGAAGAATCCCGCCATCACGTCGCGAAATTCACCCAGGGCAAAAGACTCGTAGTCTTCAGGATATACTGCAAGGTAATCCATGCCGCTGCGGTAAAGCCCGCGCGCGCCGGATCCATTGCCGCGCTCCCAATGGCAGACAGCCACGGCGATCTGGATCAGGCCCTTATAGTAATCGCGTAGTGGTGGCACCTCAACGGCCCAAAGGTCTTCAAGCACCTCGTGCGATTCAAAAAACTCGCCTGCATTGAAGAGGCGAAAGAACTCCAGATACTCGCGCGGAAGTTCGATGGGATCGTCGGCGTGGCTCAGATGAAGGCCCTTCTGAGGACGCGCCCGATGCCTGCAAGCAGCCCGTCCTGACGCGTTGATTCTGCGTCCTCCGGGCTGAGTGGTTGCAACTCCCAAGCCTCAGGTCCGATGAGCGAGAGCAAGCCCTGCTCAAGCATCGGACACACCAACACCCGGCGCGCGCCAATGCGGTGAAGCAGGCGCGGCGCGTCCTCCGGCAACCATCCCAGTTGTGTGGGCGAATTGCCCGGAAAGGCCTTCAGCAATGCGTCCACATCCCGCAACGCGCTGTCGGACGTGTGAGATAAATCGAGCCGAATCGCTTGCGGTTCGGCGGCGCGCGCGATGGCATTTTCGAGCGACGTGATGGCTTCCAATTCCAACACCCATTGGAAGGTTTCGCGCCGCAAATTTCCCGTCAGGAGGCAGCGCGTTCCGGCGAGTTCTGTCCCGCCAAGGTCCTTCGCAAGGGAGCCCTTCGCCATCACAAGGCACCCGCCCACATCGGCGACAATCGTCCCGGGATGCACCGGGTCGGCCTCCAGACTACTCGCAATGCCGAGCAACGTCACGCGGCGGTCGGCATCCTTGAGCACAAGGCGCGCGGCGGTCTTTACCTTCGCATCGCGCAGGAAATATTCGCGCGCGGTGCCCGGCATTTCGCGGAGCGCGAAGCCGATCACTTCCTGCTCCTGTGCGCGGCGCTTGGCGGTCTCGTCGCCACCGTTGCCCGCCGTCGCGGTGTCCTCGGTTTGCTCTGCAAACCAACTGGAGTCCTGATCGAAAAAGCCCGGAATTTCATCCGCGCCCGAAAGTCCCGGAACCAGCTTCCGAATTGCCGGGGAGGATGGGTGCATGCGGGCGATTTGCTCCAGCACGTCGGCCCGGCTATCGCCGAGCGAATCGAATGCACCCGCCTTCGCGAGCGCCACGAGCGCGCTCGCGCGGAGGCGGCTGCGGTCCGTGCGCGCGCAAAGATCCTCGATGCTCGCAAAGTGCATTTCGCGACGCTTCGCCATGATCTCCGCACCGGCCGCTGCGGTCACTCCGTGTACGACCAAAAATCCCGGTCGCAATGCGTCCTTCTCCACGGCCCAACGCCAGGTGGAATAGTTGATATCGACCTCGTTGATACGCAGTCCCTGCGTGCTCGCTTCGTCCACCAGGACCGCCGCGCGGCGCACGTCCTGCCCCGCTTGACTGAGGGCGGCGGCATAAAACGCGGCGGGGCGCTGGGCCTTCAGGGAGGCGCAAACGTGGCACAGCAGGATGGACGCAAAGTCAATTGCGCCGCGCCCTTCGCCACGCAGCAGGCGAATGAGGCTGTGCAAATCCGTCGGTTGGCCTTGGCGCAAGCGTTGGCGAATTTGCGGCGATTCGAGCGGGAGAATCCCCGCCGTCCGCCCATCACGAAACAGACCGTAGGTATCCGGATCATCGGGCGGTGTGTGTTCGGGTGCGTAGGAAGGATCGCCCTGCGCCCGGGCAAGATCTGTGGCCTCACCGATGAGGTCCAGCAGCGGCGGATGGACGAACGAAATCCGACCATGCCGGAGTTTTTCGAGTTCCGCGCTGGTCCATTCGGAAACGGGTAAACCGGGCACAGTGGAATCGGCCGTCAGGCGCGTCAGGCGCGCCGGGATGGACTGCTCCATCGGCTCCACGGTAAAGCAGTAAGTGCCTTGCTGCGGGGCAATATCGCGCAGACGCCCTTCGAGGCGCTGCGTGAACCAGCCGAGGAATTCGGCGGAAAGGAGTGGTGTCGTCGAGTCCGGCATCCACGCCGCACCGAGGGCGGAGGCTGCCTCGCGGGCGCGCTGGAATACGGCGCTGCGCGCCGTTTGTGTCGCCCATTTCGCGTCCTTGCCGAGCGCCTCCGCTGCCGCCTCCAACAGGGCGCCGGTTTTCCAAACGCGCCATTCTCCCACAGGCAAAACCTGACCCTCAAACAACTTCGCCAAAGCGCCGATTGCGAGCGGTTCCTGGCTTGCGGGAATGCTCACTTCAAGTAGCGGAAACGAACCCGCCGTCAGGCCCGGAGCGAGTTCAAAATTCAGGTCGAACTTCAAAGGATCCACCTTCGTCAACCCGAGCAGGGACGCGATCAACGAGTTGGTGAAAAGCCCTGCTCCCGGCCCGCGTTGAACCCCTTCCGCTTCAAGTTCCGCATTCAGCCGAACGAGCGAAACAACCGCGTTGGCAAGGCCTGCCTCGACGATCTCACGGAACTCCCGATTGAGTCGCTCCTTGTAGCGCGTGGGCAGGTCGCCGTAGCGCTCTGTCGCGCGGGCAAACGCCGTGTTCCAGATGTACGACTCCGCATCAACCCCGCGGTGAAAATCGTGCACGGGAAAACGGCTCTCCGGCTGCGGCAGGATGAACGCGGCACAGCGCTCCGCCAGCGCAAGCGTCGCCGCGAGCGCGTCCTCAAGTCCAGCGAAACGCGCCTCCAGCAGGTGGCGTGGCGCAAGGTACTCGCGCTCTTCCACGGGCCGGAGTAGGTCGCTCAGCAACTCCGGCGTGCCCCCGTCGGCACGGCGCTTGCCGGCCATCAACGCAAACAACGGATCCATCGCCGCGTTCGCCACGCGCACGCCCGGAACCACCACCGACGTGAGGCCAAAAAATCCCGCCACTTGGCGCAACGCGGTCGTCGCTCCGTCCGGACGGGAAAGTTCCACGAAGAGCGATTCCGGCGTGAGTTTTTTCAGCAACGTCGAGACCAGCAACTCGGCACGCTCGAAGTCTCCCGCGAGCAGTGCGCGCGTCAGCTCGCCACGCTCTCCGCCCACCAAAAAGACGAGCCCACGGGGGTCCTCAATGAGCGCCGCCAAGCTGATGAACGGCGGGCGACTGGCAGATTGCGCCCGCCGGGCGGCCGTCACCAATCGCACGGCAGTGCGCCAGCCTCGTTCGTTCTCGACGATGATCCGAACGCGAAACGTGGTCCCGCGATACTGGGTTTCGCCCACAGGAAGGACGTTCAGTTCGGCGCCAAAAATCGGACGTAGTCCACTGCGCGCGGCGGCGTGCGCAAACGCCGCCGCGCGGCCCAGTGAGCAGACATCTGTGAGCGCAAGGAAGCCCTGCTGATCTCGCGAAGCCTCCCAACAAAGATCCTCAACGCTCGCGAGCGATTCGCCGGAACTGGCATCGCTGCGCGAGCCAAGGTGCACAAATGGAAGATTGGTGACGTTCACAGGAAACCTCGCGCGGAGCCCGGTTCAGGAGTGCATTCACCTGATGGAGTGATGCGATGGGCGGCACCATGTCAAGATCGGTTGCGTGAAATCTTCGTGGGAAAAGAAGAGGGAAATCCCCACGTTGCGCGCGGGCAATCCTTCCAACAGCGTAAAACCTCAATGCTGCAAGAATGTCCTAAAAATCAACATTCCGCGGTCATTGGCGCTATCCGACTCTCTCTGGAGCCACATGCACAAGTCCCCACCGAATTGATGAAAGCGGGATTGAATGCCGAAGGTGGCAACCGTTGGTCACCGCCTTCGTCGGAAAGTGCACATGATGGCTCAGACCCCCACGGGCTTACTTCCTGCAACACCCATCCTCAGGTATTCACCCACGGTTCCGCAACAAACTCGAACCCTTTGCTGCCCAGCGATCGCACCCGCCCGATGCCGGGGAAGGGGAAGTGGTAGGCAAGGATCCGCGTCTTGTCGGCCGTGGCGGCTTCCAAGGTTTTCCGCCGGGTGGCGCTCGCCACTGCCGGGTCCAGATCGTAGCTGAAGGACCACTCCGGATGCCTCAGGAACAGGATCGGATGGTTCGCCGTGTCCGCCGTGATCAGGAGGCTTTCGCCGCCCGATTGCACGCGCACTTGGCAGTGACCCGGCGTGTGGCCAAACGCCGGGACGGCAATCAGGCCCGGAGCGATTTCGCTGCCGGGTTTGACGGTGCGAACGCGCTCGCCGGCTGCCTTGAAGTTCACCCGTGCCGTGTCGAACAAGCCCTGAATCTGCGCAATGTCGTTGGCCTTGTTGCTCCAAAATGCCAACTCCGGCTCGCTAATGACCAGTTCCGCATTCGGAAACCGGGCCACTCCGGCGGCGTCTGCGAAGCCGAACAGGTGATCGGGATGCGCGTGCGTGATGAACACATGCGTGATGTCTGCCGGAGAAAGGCCCGCCGCCGCGAGCGCGGCGATTTGGTGGCCCACTGTATCGCCCTGCGAAACGCCGCATCCGGCATCAATCAGGATGTTGTTCTTGCCGACCTTGAGGACAACCGTGTTGAGCGGTGCGCGAAAGCCATCGGTCGGTAGGAAGTCCTCCGCGAGGAGACGTTTCGCTTCCGCCTCGCCCTCGGCGGGAACGACGACCGGGCTGAGCGGCGCGAGCATCAGGCTGCCATCGCTCAGGACGAAGCCTTCGATATCACCGACCTTGAAGGGATAGTGGCCCGGGGCCTTTCGGACCTTCGCGGCGAAACCGGTCGTCTGGGCGTGCGCAATCCGCGCTCCGCCCGCCATCAGGCCCGCAATGCCCGCAAGGAATCCAGCTTTTAAGAGTGTTCTGCGATCAAGCTCAGCCATGAAGTCAACCTCAGTGCTTTGGGATGCTTGAGCGAACAAGCCAATCCAAGGCCGCCCGCAAGTGGGATTTACAAATCCAAAATCAGCAGTTAGCGTCGGATAGAATAAAACGTAAAATCATATTTGCCAGTGTTGCACAAATAATAACAGGATTCAATTGACACATAATCGTTCATTATGAAATATACGTATCATTCTGACCTAAAGAGCCGACCATGCCGCGCACCATCCTAGTCGTCGACGATGAAAAGAACACACGCGAAGGGCTTCGTTGGGCGCTCGAACCCACCAAAGCGGACATCTCGCTCGCCGCCGACGGCGAACAGGCACTCGTGCGCCTCGGGCACGGGCCGGTTGATCTGGTCATCAGCGACCTCAAAATGCCCAAGGTCGATGGCATGGAACTCCTCACCCACGTGCGCGAGGAGTTTCCCGATACGGATTTCGTTGTGCTCACCGGACACGGCACCGTGGAGACTGCCGTGACGGCGATGAAAGCGGGAGCCTTTGATTACCTCATCAAGCCCGTGAACATCGACGAATTGCAGCTTCTGGTGGAGCGCGTTTTCGAGCAGAAGGATTTGAAACAGGAGAACCAGCGGCTGCGCCGCGAGGTGAATGAAAAGTATGGCTTCGATGCGATCGTGGGTCATTCGCTCGCGATGGAAAACGTGTTCGAGAAAATACGTCAGGTTGCGCCAACCCGCGCCACGGTCCTCATCCAAGGGGAGACCGGTACTGGTAAGGAATTGATCGCAAAGGCGCTCCACTTCAACAGCCCCCGAAGCCGCAAACCCTTCGTCGCGGTGAACTGCGGTGCGCTCAGCCAAACTCTCCTCGAATCGGAACTTTTTGGCCACGAAAAGGGCGCGTTCACCGGCGCCATCAAGCAGAAGAACGGACGCTTTGAACTTGCCCACGGTGGGACGATTTTCCTCGACGAAATCGGCGAGACCACGCCGGAGCTCCAAGTCCGCCTGCTGCGCGTTTTGCAAGAACAGGAGTTCGAGCGCGTCGGCGGCACGAAGCCCGTTAAGGTGGATGTTCGCGTGGTGGCCGCCACCAATCGCGACTTGAAAAAGGAAGTCGATGCGGGGCGCTTTCGCGAGGACCTCTACTATCGCCTCAACGTGATTCGTCTGGACCTACCCCCGCTCCGCGAGCGCGTGGATGATATCCCCCTACTCGCCAGTTATTTCCTCAAGTTCTACTGTAACGAACATGGGCGCGATTTGATGTTTAATCCGAAGTCCATGGCGATGTTGCAGGGCTATCACTGGCCGGGCAACGTGCGCCAAATGCGGACGATGATTGAGAGCGCGGTGATCCTGAGTTCCGGAAAGGAGATCATGCCCAAAAACCTGCCGGACGAAGTTCGCCAGGAAGCTCCGCAAACGGGCCAAGTCCGCCTGCGCGTTGGAATGACCGTGGCCGAGGCGGAAAAGGAACTGATCCGCGCGACGCTCGCGGAGCTGAGCGGCAACAAGGCCAAAGCCGCGCGAACGCTGGGGCTCGGTCGAAAGACGCTCTACAGGAAACTCGAAGAATACGGGATGGATCCCGGGCCGTCGGAATAAAAATAGGTTTCTAAATCGCCAACCAAAGCCCAGCGCAACCGTCGGGAGCTTTACGATCCTCGGCAGCCGTTATCTTTTAATTAGGAAGCCCCTTGCGGGTGGCCCGATCCTTGATCCTGCAAACATTCGGTCCGTCCTCAAACCCGGCCGCCAATCCGTCCTGCGAGCTCCTTCCTCATGTCCGGCATGTCACCCGCCACCCCCTCCGAAAACCTTTTGGGCAATCCGGCTGTCGGGCCCACGATCTTGCAAAAGCTTGCAATGCAACTTGTTCTGGCTCACCTCGGGCGCCATCAACTTGGCGACATCCGCGTCACCATGCCGGACCAATCGCTCCTTCATTTCGGAAATCCCGGGACCGGCCCCGCCGCCGAAATCACCATTCATCGCTATCGCTTTTTCACCCGCGTCGCGGCCGCGGCCGATGTTGGGTTCGGTGAGGCCTATGTGGAGGGTGATTATGACACAAAAGACCTCACCACCCTCCTCTCCTTTTTTGTGGCAAATCAACACGAAGTGGATGAGCGAAACCTCTGGTCCACCCGGGTCGGGCAGTTCTTCAATAAAATCACCCATTGGATGCGGGAAAATACCCGAAGCGGTAGCTCCAAAAACATCTCCTTCCACTATGATCTGAGCAACGATTTCTTTAAATTGATGCTGGACCCCTCCATGCTTTACTCTTCCGCTATCTTCAATTCTCCCGGGGAGACGTTGGAACAGGGGCAATGGAACAAGGTTCACCGGCTTCTAGACCAATTGCGACTGAAGCCGACGGACCACTTACTCGAAATCGGATCCGGGTGGGGTGGACTTGCCATCGAGGCGGTAAGGCGATACGGTTGCCGGGTTACTACAATAACCTTGTCGAAGGAACAATTAAAAATTGTCGAAGAACGCGCCTCCGCGGCCGGTGTTGCTGACAGGGTCACTGCAAAAATATGCGACTATCGCGATATGACCGGCTCGTTTGACAAAATTGTTTCTGTCGAAATGCTTGAGGCTGTGGGCGAGGAATACTTTCAATCTTTTTTCGCTGCCATAGAACGATTACTAGCGAAGGATGGGCTTGCAGCTATTCAAGTTATAACCATGCCGGAGCAGCGATTCGCAACCTACCGCATAACCACCGACTGGATCCAAAAGTACATTTTCCCTGGGTGCTTGATTCCGTCCCTAACGAGCTTGAATCACGCGATGGCGAAGGGCTCCCGACTCTACATCGAGGACGTTCACAATATCGGGATTCATTATGCACGGACGCTTCGGGAATGGCGCCTTCGCCTTGCCGCCGCACAACCGGAAGTTCGGGCTCTCGGATTTGACGATCGGTTTCTCAGAAGTTGGAATTACTACCTCTGTTATTGCGAAGCGGGGTTCTCCAACCGAGTCCTGAACGATATGCAATTACTCCTGACACGCCCGGGAAACAAAAATATTTTATGATGACACCATCTTTCCTAAGAGTGCTTTGTTGGTTGGCGTTGGGATTGTTCCTCGGTTACAATGGTTACGAGATTATTGTAAACACACCTGACGGTGGGTTCGCAGCTGCGTTCACTACTTTTCTTCAGAATTTCTGGGGCCGGGTTGTCTTTTTTGATCTCTTCGTTGGGCTTGGTATCTTTGCCATTTGGATTCTTTTCAGGGAAAAGTCGCTCCCTCGGGTATTGGGATGGATTTCGCTGCTACTGGTTCTGGGAAATGGCGGTGTGCTCATTTACCTGCTAGCCGCGCTCCGTCCTATTCATTCCTCAGCCGATTGGCCCCGGTTCTTTCTCGGCGCCCGGCATTCGGAGAACCATCCATGACGCTACAATTCCTTCGAAAGTCCGCAATTTTACTGCTACTCGCAGCCTTGGCCACGCCAGCGGCCTCGCAAGAGCTCATGACCGAAGTGGCCTCCAAGAGGGATCCGCTTTGCCAGCGCAGCGTCTGCTTTCCTGCGGTCGCGAAGTTCGCTGATCGTGAGGTACCTGCCCGCGCCACCGGCCACCT
>Ga0163144_10018260_pt1 | contig 14210 bp, 8 predicted proteins | sample OliLak19BULKMAT1_FD_123175 | JGI IMG/M metagenome (GOLD analysis project Ga0163144, IMG submission 123175) | Freshwater microbial mat bacterial communities from Lake Vanda, McMurdo Dry Valleys, Antarctica - Oligotrophic Lake LV.19.BULKMAT1 | ecosystem: Environmental > Aquatic > Freshwater > Lake... | reverse complement strand
CGACGCAAGGCCTAAGCCAAGCGGCGTGGCGGCGATCACCGGTCGCCGCGAGTCCCTTGCCGATGCGCGGCGACCGGTGATCGCCGCTACATTCTCTCGTCAACTCCTTGCGGGAAACTCGTTTTTCCACCGCTCCAGCGCGGTTCGGATCTCGCCGGCCTCGCGGGTCGGGCTGAGTTCCCAGATCAGCGGGCAATCCGCCGGGAAGAATTTCAACAACGACGCATACTCGAGTGTCCCGCTGAACGGCGTGCGGTGGTCGCGTGCCGGCCACTGGACGTCATGAACGTGCCCACCTATCAGATAAGGTGAAATCTTCTCCAGCCATTCGACATGATCGAGCAACCCCAGGTTGTGCTTGAGCTGGACGTGGCCGAAGTCATGCCAATACCCGACCCACGGGTTGTCGGCGAAGTGGGATTGCAGGGCGATCATCTCGCGCTCGGTCGGCATGTCCTCGAAACGCGACCGCGACTCGACAGCCAGCTTCACCCCGACTTCCGCCGCCCGATCCGCGATTTGTGTCAGAGCCTCGATGGCCCGGTGGAAATAGAGCGGACCGACCTTTTCCCGCTTCCTAACGAACGCGAGCTTCTGCTTGATGAAGGCCGGGCTTCGCTGGGCGCCTTCGGAAACCAGTTCCGTGAGCGGACGGGTCCATTTCCTCGGACTCATCGGCACGGAACCCATGTGCAGCACAAGATAACCCGCCTTGAATTCGGCGGCCAGATCCAGCGTGCGCATCGTCATGTCCATCGCCCGCTGACGGTCGAAGGGGCGGTGTGAGGTGAATTCATACGCATCCGGCGCATCGATCATCACCTCGACCGGCGAGGGGAAATAGTTGTGGACGCCCGAGCAGGTGAATAGTCCGCGTTCGTATGCCTTCTTGATCCCCGGCAGCTTGGCGATGGTCATGCCGTGCGAGAGTTCGATGTTGGAGAACCCGAGATCGACGATTTCCTCGACCATCGATTCGCCGTCCGTGTGACGGCTGTTGTTCCAGCAGGATGAAAATGCGAGCATGAGTTAGAGTGTCGCGGAACAGTCTGGAGCATCCCGGATCAAGCGCCACAAAAAAGGCTCCCTCTTGCGAGGGAGCCTTCAGGTTGAGTCGGGCGCTTTGGGCGAACTCCGGCTGAAGGTCTTGGGACGCCCGCTCCTCCTTCATGAAGAAAAGCGGGTGTCACAAGATGCCATCAGATCCGGAATTGCCAGAGTGCCTCGGTATCAGCATCGCGCCAGGCCGGGCGGCGGGACATCGGATCCTGCAACGTCCGGATCGCCTTGCGGCCACCGGTGCTGAGGAAGGACTCACAGTCGATGGTGACGACATCGAGCCCCATGTAGTAGGTGCCGTGAAGGGTCACGACATTCTCTTCTCCGAATGCGTCCGCCAAATGTTCTTTCAGCAGGGCCGCTTCTTTCCTTCCCAGAAACAGGAAGGCAGGAGTGGCTCCGTGATCGGACTTGGAGCGAATCAGACCCGACACTGCTTCGCCGTCCCAGGCGTCCACGAAGGACAGCTCGGACGGCACGGTAGATAGGTCGGGGTAGGTGGTGTTGTTCTCTGTTATGTTCATTTTTGTTGTTTGGGTGACGAGTTCAAGGGTAGCAGCCCCCGTGCCAGAGCCTTTGGGCCGGCTTGCAATGCTTGCCGTACAAGGGTTCACGGGGATTTCTGTTATGTTTCAATAGCCCGATTCCGCAGTCATAAGACGAGTATTTCCAAGGGATCGAACTACTTTGACATGCTAAGAAATCAATGATTTTCATTCAATTGCGAGCTTGTGACTTTATTGCGACAATCCGGGTGAGAATCGGAATAGGCGGAGAAACAAACCGGCTTCCACGCCGGGGTGGCGAAACTCAGCTTCCCAAGGTCACCTTGACCGCGTGATTCTTCCCGTCGTCCTGAATCGGCCAACGCGCGGCTCCATGGTTCAAAACCACCGTTTGGCCATCCACCGACAGTGACGTGACCCGGGATGCGTTCTCTCCGGAAACCGTCACTTCGATTTGATACAGCGTCCTGCCCGAGATGGTCCGGTAGTCGATGGCAAAGCCGGGCCAGCTATCCGGAACCTTCGGAGCCAGGACCAGGGTGTCGCCATTCTCCATGGTCAATCCGAGCACGGATTCCACGGCCACGCGGAACATCCAACCGGCGGAACCCGTGTACCAAGTCCAGCCGCCGCGCCCGACATGGGGATAGGCCCCGTAGATGTCCGCAGCCACCACGTAAGGTTCCACCTGATAGATATCGATGGCTTCCTGATCCCGCGAGTGCCAGATGGGGCTCAGTCTCTTGAGCAGCGTCGCCGCTTGTTGCCGTCGGCCGGCTTCAGCCATGGCGCGGATGACCCAGCAGGCGGCGTGGGTGTATTGGCCACCGTTTTCGCGGACTCCGGCGACGTAACCCTTGATGTAGCCGGGATCGTTAGGCGTGTTTACGAACGGAGGATCGAGTAGCTTGATGAGTCCGTGTTCGGCATCGACGAGTTCGCGTTCCAGTGAATCGAGCGACAGGGTGGTGCGCTCCTCGGAAGCGGCCTTTGAAATCACGGCCCACGCCTGTGCCAGCGCGTCGATGCGGCACTCGTCGCCGGTGTGGGTGCCGAGCGGCGTGCCGTCGTCATAGTAGGCGCGTCGATACCACCTGCCGTCCCAACCGGCGTCGTTGATCGCGATGAGAAGATCGTCGAGATATGCCTGATAGATTTCCGCGCGCTTGGACTCCCCGCGTGATTTGCAAAGCGGGATCCAGCGGTCGAGGATGGCCTTGAGGAAGAATCCCATCCAGACGCTTTCGCCCCGTCCCTCACGGCCGATCCGGCTCATGCCGTCGTTCCAGTCACCGATTCCGATCAGCGGGAGTCCATGATCTCCCTTGGTTAGGGAATGATCGATGGCGAGGCAGCAATGCTCGAAAACGCTGGCGGTCCGGCTCGAAATCTCCGGCTTCATGTATTCCTCGTCCTCGTCGGGTCCGAGCAAGGGGCCATTGATGAACGGTAATGATTCCTCAAGCACGCTGTCGTCGCCGGTGACCTGAAGATAATGATCTGTCAGATAGGGGAGCCACAGCAGGTCGTCTGAGAAATTGGTCCTCATCCCGCGGTTCATGGGCTCCGGGTGCCACCAGTGGGTGACGTCTCCTTCGGGAAACTGTTGCGCCGCGTGAAGGAGGATCTGCGATCGCATCAGGTCGGGATGGAGTGCCGCCAGGGCACTGGAATCCTGGAGTTGGTCGCGGAATCCATAGGCACCGCCGGATTGATAGAACGCGCTGCGTCCCCAGATGCGGCAGGCAAGGTTTTGATAGAGAAGCCAGCCGTTGACCATCAGGTCGATCTCCGGAAGCGGCGTCGAGATCCTGACTCCGCCCAACATGCGTTCCCAATAGTCGCCGGTTTCCGTGGCAGTGCGGCCGAACGAACCCGGCTTGCGGTATTTCGCGACGATCCTCGCTTGCGCTTCCGCGGTCATGACTTCGCCGAGACCCATGACAATCTCGATCTCAGCGCCTGGTGGCAAACTGAATGAATCGAGCCTTGAAAAGCAGGCGTCGCGACCAAATCCCGGATCGTTTTCCCAACCCCCGGGGACCGCGAGCAACGAAGGGCTGGCGACACCGCCGCTGCCGAGGAAGGTGGCGGATGAATGGTTGGTTCCGCTGGACGTTGAATTGCCTCCGTGGATGGAAGTGAACGAAAATACCCGGCCTCCGGCAAAGTCACCGGCGCGCGGGTTGGAGGCATTCAAGACATCATCGGCATCGGTCCACGAAAGCACCGCATGGTGGCGGTCCGGGGAGGAACAGAGAAGAAGTTGCTGATAGCTTGCGAATGATAGATTGCGGGTTTCGGGCGAGTCGTTCCTCAAGCGGACGGATACCAGTTTCACCGTGTCCTCCGGCGGCACCATGAATTGCACGGATTGGTGAATGCCATTGACGGTGGAGATAAATCGCGAGCTTCCGAATCCATGTCTAACGATGAAGGATGACCGGGGTGCGCACGGCCCCGGCAAGGGTGACCAGACTTCAGCCGTGCCATCATCGCGGAGGTAGAATGCCTCGCCGTGAGGGTCGCGGATCGGGTCGTTCGACCAGGGAGTGAGCCGGTTCGCCTGGCTGTTGCGGCCCCAGGTGTAGCCGGCTCCACGCTCGGTCACCATGCAGCCGAAATCAGGATTTGCGAGCACGTTCACCCAAGGCATCGGTGGCAGCGTGAGGTCACCGTCCTCAAGCGGAAGTGGGATCACATACTCATTGCCGTCCGCGGAAAATCCACCATGGCCATTGAAGCATTGCAATGGCTCGTCGGGTTCTATCAGCTCAGTCGCGGGAAGACGGGCAGGGGACGTGCGGTGAATGGCGGGTATGGATTCCCGCACATTGATTTCCTCCCCGGCCACGAGTTGCGCGGATGCGAGCCACCATGCCATCTCGTCATTGGTGAAACCTGCGGGATCGGTGATTTCCACTCCATCGGGCAGCGGGTCGGAAGGCATCTTGTCCATGACAAAGAGCTTCACCTGAAGTCCGAGTGATCGCCAGTAGGGCAGGGCAGCCGTCAATTCCCTGGTGGCGTTGGCACTCATTCCCGCAGTCGCGATCACGCGCAGCTCCTCGCCTGACAGAGGGTGGCGGTGAAGGATCTTGGATCCTGATAGAGATTCTGGAACCACCCGGTCGCCCCGGCCAAAGAGCATCGTTGCCGCGAGTGCGTCGTAGCGGTCGGCGGCTTCTTGGGAAATGCCCAAGTCGTCCAATCTTGCCATTGTCGCCGCGTTTGCCTGTTCTAGCAGCCTGGCAGCAGCTTCCGGTGAACCGTATTTGTCCATCAATGAGATGGCGTCCGCTTCATCCTTGGTGGCAGCGGTGATCACCCAGATCTCCTTGGATTCCTTGGGGCCGAGAACGAGGTTTCCACGCCAGGCCATGACCGGGTCGAGGACATTTCCTGTTTCTCCGGATAGCGAACCCGGTTTTGCCATCGCCGCTGGATCGAGCGGAGTTTTGCCGCGGCCCAGGAAAGTGGCGCGGTTGGTTTCCCATGACAAGCTGTCGGCACCGCTCAGGGTCTGGGCCATCCACGGCCAGTTCTCATTCAAGCCGCGTGGCCGGCGTAGCGCGAGCAATGCAGGCGCTTTCCCGATCACCGATGTCTGCACAAACAGTTTGGAAAACGCGGGGTGACCGGCATCGGCCATCGGGTGATTCAGTGCGATCTCGGCGTAGGTGGTTAGCTCGATCTCCCGCGTGTTCGCAGTGTGGTTGGAAATGGTGATTTTCCGGACTTCCACATCCAGCTCCGGTGGAATGCCCGCCTTGATGGATACGCTCAAATCATCGTTGGCACCCAATTCATCCGCCAGTTTCCATATCTCACCTTCACGCAGGTAAAGCATCGGTCCGCAGGCGAGGGGGGCGGATTCGGCATAACGTGTCAGCGCGACCCAATCGCGAAACAGGCCTCCCTGGCCACCGGGAAAGAAATGACCGCGCAATCTGCCATTGGTGAGGATGCGGAAGCGGTTGGCGGGAGTTTTCATGGTCAGGCGACGGCGGGTGATAGGTGTATGGTAGCGGAAATAGGAAGCTTCCTGACTCCCACCGAATCACCGCCGGTGGAAATCTCAAGTGATTCTCCATCTGAATCGATGGCGCTGAGGATTCTCCGGCCCGGTGGCATCGGAGGCGCGACTGTTATGCCGCCGTAAGGAATCACGAGTCCTTTTCCGATAGAGAATTCAATCCGGCCTTCCTCCTTGGAAACCATGTGGAAATGCAAGTCCCCCCAGCCGGTCATCAGGCCACTGACGCCGAAGCCGTTCTCCGTCGTGATCCATTCCCACGAAAGGCCGGCCGCGAGCACCAGTTCGCGGGTGGCCTCGCGCTCGTTGGCCACCATCGACGAGAAGGCGATCATGAATTCCGCGGCGATCCAAGTGTGCGGCACGTCGCCGATGTGTCCGGGCGACAAGGGGTCGCGCCAGGTGATTTCCGGCCACTGGTTCCAAGCCACCGGGCGTCGGTCTGATAGAAAGAACTCGAGCAGCTCGTGTGCCTCGGCACGTTTCCCCATCCGCACAAACGCGCCGATGATCCGGATTTCATAAGCGGTGTAGTTCAGCCACGCGATCTCGCCGCGATGCTTTTTCCGGAAGCCGACGAGATAGGTCTCGAACATCTTTTCCACGGCATCCGCAGGGAGGACATCAAGGAAATCCAGTTGGGCGATCGCGTTGGAAGTCGCGGTGGGATCGAAGTCGGCCCACTCGACGGAGCCGGGGATGTAGTCGATCTTGCGGTCCTTGATCACGTGGTTGATCGACTTCAGAACGTCCTTGAGGAAGTCATTTGCTGCGGAATCATAGCGGATCGCCTCGTCGTGGTGTTCCATGCAATCCGCGATTTTTGCTGCGGCTTGCAAACCACGGATGCCCCAGAAATCATCCCAATACGAATGCACATGGTGAGCCAGATAGCCTTCGTGACTGGCGGACTCCGGCAACAGCCCATAACAGGATGAATGTTCCCCGGTCTCGTATTCCGGGGTCATGCGGGTTTCACGCAGGGTGATGAGATAGTCCGCGGCGGATTTCACATGTGACCAGAGCGGGATCAGGGCATCGCGGTCACTGCAGTTCGGATAGGCCTCGTGGACTCCCCAGATGAACTGGCCATGGCTGTCGTGCTCGACGAGCCAATCGACGCCGTCGCGGTCCACCACGCAGGGCACGAATCCATCCTCGCGCTGGAATTGCGCATACCAGGTGATGAATTCGCGCAGTACGTTAGGGAGTTCGGCACGCGCCATCGCCGCGCCCATGATCACACAATCCCGCACCCAGGAACGCGTGTAGCGGCGTGGCCCCGGTTGGATCGCCGGTCCGTCGCGATCAATCAGGATATGCGCGGCACCGGTCCGGAAGCAGGAAACCGCATCTTCCGCCATCGATGGCACGTCCCATTTCACGGGAGCAAGCACCTCCCGCCAGCGGGCTAACGCCTTGTCCTTCGCCCCCGCTTCCAGATCCTCGAAACTCTCGAAAAAGGGCACTGAAACCGTCACCTCGAAGGGTTCCCCCCCGGCCGGGACGTCCCATGCCATCGCGGCCGACGCGAGACCGTATTCGTCCCTGGCGGATTCATGCGGAGGCATGGCACCCCGTGCCAGCGATTCCAAAACCCCGTCCTCTTCGAAGGTGGATGCGCCGCGATCATCCGGAATCCGGTTGGGGATCACCCTGCGGCCCTCGACGACCATCTCCGTGGACTCACAGCGCACCTCATGGATCGGGCTGTGCCCGCCGAGGTCGCGGAAGGCCTGCCATGGCGGATTTACCTGATAGGGACGCGCCGCGATCACCAGCCGCATGGGGTGGCCGGTGGTGTTGATTGTCTGATAGATGACCCTGAGCACCAGTGAATCGGCATCGCCATCGACCCAAGGCTGGACCTTGAGCTGGACGCCTTGTCCCGTCCAGGTCACCTCAGGAAATGGCGCACCATCGTCCGGCAATGACGCTTTGATATCCACGTCATCCCAAGTCAACAGCACACCGGAAAGAATGAGGAACGGCTCCAGCGAGAAGCCCGCCTCGTCGATTTCCACCAGTCCTTCCTCGTTGATGAGACCCCGGCGACGGCCGTCCGGGCTGCCGAGCGGAGTCCAGTAGGATTGCTCATGGTGCCAGTATCTCGGGAAGTTTCCGCGCGGGAAATCCGCCGCCACCGCGTGGATGAAATCGTTCATCGTGTGGCTGAACGAATCCGGTCGCAGATCGAGGCTGCTGATCGCGGCGACCTCGGCGCTGGCGAAATTCATGCGCAGGTAGCGCGCTTCGCCACCGGGAGCCGGGACGTGGGTGTTGGCGCCCATGGCCCGTTTCGCATGATAGATCCTCCTCCAGCTTTCCCCGTCGTCGGAGATTTCGATGTCAAACTCCCGCGGTGGCAATGGCAGCGGCCAGCGGATGATCATTCCGCCAAAGCGGCTGATCCGCCCGAGATCGACCCGCCATTTTGGCGAGGGATCCTCGGGATCGGCCTTCCAGCCACCGGGCATCCCCACTTCGAAGACAGAGGCGGGCGGGTGATTCGGGAGGAAGCTGGACGCGGTGATCTCCGCCGGAACATAGATGGTCTGGTCCTCCATTGAGAAATCTGAAAACCAGACACTGCCCCGGCCGCCGGGACCCGCGACGATGACCAGCTCGATGGCGCCCACCACCTCGGGAGCGCCGCCACCTTCCGGGCCCCACGCGAACGGGAGGTCCCGTTCGTGGATGATGCAGGTTTCCCATTCCTCAGTCAGCTCGATGTTCTCGTGCAAATAACGCCACACATCCGCGCCGCCGGGATCGGAGATCTTGAACTCGAAATGGTTCGCCGGGCAGACCCCCCGCAACTGGAACTTGAACTCGAACGAATCGGGCAGCGGAAATCCCACCTCCTTGCGGGCGACCACAAAGCCACCGCCATCATGGAAATCGTAGTCGAGCCGCATGGCGACCTCGCCATCCGGTCCGTCGTCACGGTGCAGCGAGGCCTTGGAAAGTCCGGAGGAAAATACTTTCCACGAAGATGGATCGTTGAAAAAATCTGCAAAAAATTCGGCTGCCATGAATGAAGGGAAACTAAGCGGACTGATTGCCGATGCCAGCCGGGATTTGCGGAATGTTCCGCGATTTGTGATTCTTCAGGGACTCTTCATTGGGATACATTTGCATCACCGGTTTCGCCGCGCCCTGCCGGCTCACGATGTATGCCGACAAGTTGATGCAAAGCCACGGCCTCATGCAAGCCCCCGCCCGCGTGAACCGTCTGTTCAAATGACAAGCCCGGCGGAGGATCACACCTTGAAAAGCCCGCCACGTTTGCCGCCTAATACAGCGGCCCCCATGATCGCCACGGACAGGAATACCATTGCCCATACTCCTAGGGCCGCAGCGAGTTCTGTCCCATTTCCCAGAGTGCTAAGAAGCGCGTAAATCGCCTTGGTGATCGGGTAATGCTGCGCCTGTTGGGCGAGGATCAGGCTGTCGCTGACCTCAAGCATGGCGAAGGCAAACGCGAGGATCGATCCGGCTGCCAGATTGGCCCCGATGAGCGGAATGGCCACCCGCCGCAAGGCGCGGAATGGAGTGGCTCCCAAGGATTTCGCGGCCTCTTCCAGGACGGGATTGCTCTGCTGCAGTCCGGCGACGGCAGACCGGACGATGTAGGGAAGCCGGCGAAAGGCATACGCCACGACGATCAGCAAAAACGGGCTTCCACCGGCACCGACGAGGAAGTGAAACGGCTTTCCTTCCTGCGAAAGAGCGAGATATCCGAACGCCATCACCAGACCGGGCACGGCCAGCGGCAGCATGACCACGGCATCGAGAAAATTCCGGATCTTTAGGTTGGAGCGAACCACCACCCAGGCGACTGATAGGCCGATGACCAGTGCGACCAAGGTGGCGCATCCGGCATAAAGCAGGCTGTTCTTGATTGACGGCACCACCAGTTCGTTGCCAAGCGCCTCGAAATAATGGTTCATCGTTAGTTCGTCGGGAATCACCGTGCCATACCAGCGACCAGCGACGGAAAGCAGCAGCACTCCCAGATGCGGAATCGCAGCAATGAGAAACACCGCGAGGAAGAACGAGCTGCACGCCGCAGATTTCCAACCGCAGATTTTCAATGAATCCGAGCGACCTTTCGGGCGCGGCGCGGTGCCTAACGGCGAGCGACCCATGACCAATTTCGACAAGGCGAAAACTCCGGCGGCAACGACCAGCAAGATGGCGGTGAGCGCGTAGGGAATCGGATTCTTATCAAGTCCCTTCAGTCCATCGAAGATCTGCACCGGAGCGACCCGCGCGTAGTCGAACACCAGCGGCACGCCGAGCTCCGTGAAGGACCAGATGAAGACGATGGAGGCACCGGCGAAGACACCGGGCATCGCTAACGGAAGGGTGATCCGGAAAAACCGCTTCCAAGGCGGGCAGCCGAGGTTTTCCGCAGCTTGCTCCATCGCCGGATCGAGATTCGCCAGCGCGGCGGCGATGTTCATGTAGAGGATCGGATAGAGATGCAGCGCGTTCATCAGCACGATCCCGGCGAAGCGCCCGTGTGCCAGCCAGTCGTAAGGAAGATCCGCTTCCATGAAGCCGGTTTTGATGAGCAGGGCGTTGAGCGCGCCGTTCACTCCTAACATCTGCTTGACTCCCACTGCACCGACGAAGGGCGGCAGGATCATCGGGGCGAGGACCAGCACCCCGAGCGCGTTTTTCCCGAAGAAATCATAGCGATGCCCGATAAGCGCCAGAGGAAACGCGATCGCCAGCGTCGCGAGCGTGCTCACGATTCCCAAGGCGAAGGCATTCCACATCCCTTCCCGATAGATCGGATTGCGGAAGACCGCCGCGATGAAATCCATGGTGAAGAAAGTTGACCCGTCGGCACGGGTGCCCTCGAAGGCCTGCTTCACCACCATCCCGGCCGGATAGATGAAGAACACGGCGAACAGGACGCTGACAATGACAGTGATCAGGATGGCGGGTCCGCGTTTCATCTTGTGGCGTTGGCAGTTGAGAGTTTCGCACGAGCCATGGCCTCGGCCTTGCGGTAGTTCGCGCGGAACCATTCGCCAAGTTCTGCGGCGTGGTCGGCAGCCTTCAGGGCGTCCGTCCCGTCGAGGATGGGATCTCCGTGACCGGCTTTGTCATAGTTCACTCGAGAGACATCGGTGAAAACCGCGAGTGCGTCGGCCGGCATTCCCGCTTCCCGCATGGCGGTCCATGCGGATGTCATTTCCTCATGGGAATCGATGCACATGATTTTCACGAGCTGTCGCAATGTGCTGAACGCGGCTCCCGTCAGCTCGCGCTGATAGGTGAAATTTCCCGGGTCGTGATAGGGATCCGCGTTTGGCATCGTTGATTTCGTTAGATTTTCCGGCGTGTACACATCGCGGCGGATAGGGGTGCGATGGAGGGCTCGTGTTTTCGGCCCGCCCGGGGTTCCGGGCTTCCCGAACCACAAGGTTTGTCCCTCTTTTGACAGGCAGAATTCCACGAAGGCCTGCGCCACCTCCATGTGTTCCGCGCCTTTGAGAATGGCAATCGGATCTCCGCTCAACGTCGTGCCACCGGCCGGGGCGATCCACACGATGCGCGGTGAGCCATCCTTCGAGCTGAGCTCGCTGGCATAGGATCGACCGTAAAAATCGATGCACATCCCGGCAGCCGCATTTCCTTGTCCGACATCCAGCGGCACCTTGGAGGCGCTGTCGGTGAAATAACGGGCGTTTGCCGACATCCGCTGGATCAGATTGAGCCCGGAGGTCCAGCCGGTTTCCTTCGCGATCTCCGGGTCGGCCCCTGGAACGGCCATCTCACGCTGCATCGCACCCTGGACTAACAACTCGAAGGTGCGCGCCACCGAGCCGCTCTTGGTCGGATCCGCCAAGGCGATGGTGCCGGCATAGTCCGGGTTGCCGAGGTCATCCCATTTTGTCGGCGGTTCGATCTTGAGCCGACGGAGGACATCCGGATTATAACAGATTCCGAACTGCGACATGCAGGTGCCCACCCACACGTGATCGGTGGCGTAGTAGCGCTCTCCAGTGAACATTTCCGGAATCGCTCCGCCTTCGGCAAACCATTCCGGATGCGATTCGAAAACCCGCAACGGGACCAACCGGCCCTTCTTCGCCTGGCTCGCGAAATCCGGTTCGCCACCGCCGAAGAACATGTCCACGCCGATGCCATCGCGCCGGGTGTCCTCCGCCGCCTTGAATCCGGCGTCCAGCACCATGCGGATCTCCGAAGTCCCGCCGGGCGTCCGCCAATCGATGTAGATCGAGCGTCCGGTCGTGGCCTTCCAATGGGCCGCGAATGCCTCGCCGAACTCCTGCCGGATCGATTCATTGTGCGGGCTCAGGATGACCAGCGTGTCATCGGCTGATTGCGGAGGAGTGGTGGCGGTTTGGCGTCGAAGCGCCATCGGCAAAGCGACTATCAGCGCCAGCAGGCTGAAGATGATCCAGGCTTTCGTTTTCATCCGGTAAAGTCAGTTAGGGCTTCAGGACCACCACGTCATCATGACGGGAGTGAAGGGCGATGACCTTGTCACCCGGCTCAAGGATGACATGCGGATTCATCTCGACCACCTGCTGCCTGCCTGCCGGGGTTTCCACCCAATACTGGATGCATTGTCCGAGATAGCTGCGCTCCACAATCAACCCTTCGACGGAGTTCTCGTTGCCCTCGCTCTGGATCCGCCACGCTTCCGGCCGGATAGACAGCCTGACGTTTTCGCCAAGGGCAGGGGACCAGTCGGGATCCGAGATCCGTCCGACGATGGGTCCGGCAGCGGTCTTTGCCAGCGTGTAACCATCGCGCGTCTCGGCGACCGTGCCATCGATCAAATTTGTTTCACCGATGAAGTTCGCCACATAGGCGCTTGTCGGCGTGCGGTAAATTTGTTCCGGCGTCCCGATCTGGCCGATCTTGCCATACGACAACACCGCCATCCGGTCAGCCATCGCCAGCGCCTCCTCCTGGTCGTGAGTGACGTAGATTCCGGTCAGGCCGTTTTCCTTGACGATGCGGCGGATCTCGCGGCGCATCTCGACCCTGAGCTGCGCGTCCAGATTGGAGAGCGGTTCATCGAGCAAGAGGCACTTCGGCTTCACCACCAGAGCCCGTGCCAGAGAGACCCGCTGCTGCTGGCCACCCGACATCTGATCGATCGACCGGCTGCCAAATCCGGGCAACTTCACCATTTCCAGCGCCTCCTCGACCCGCTGCTTGATTTCCGGCTTGGCCACCTTCCGCTCTTCCAGCCCGAACGAGATGTTTTGTCCCACCGTCAGGTGCGGCCACAGCGCGTAGCTTTGGAAAACCATCGCCGCCTCCCGCTTGTGGGGCGGCATGTTGGTCACGTCGTTCTTCCCGAAGAAGATCGATCCACTCGTCGGAGTCTCCAGTCCGGCGATGCACCGAAGCAGCGTGGTCTTGCCACACCCCGAGGCACCCAAGAGGAAAAACAGCTCACCCGGCTCGATGTGCAGGGTGATCCCGTCAAGAGCGCGGGTGCTTCCGAAGGTTTTTACGACTGACTCTGCGCGAATGGATTCCATGAGATTGAACAGGGGCATGCTTCCCTTTGCAGCCGGTGAATCAAGCCATAAGCAGTTTGAATGCGTGACACTGATTTTTCTCGAAGATTCTCTTGCAAACCCCGGGAGGGGACTTTAACAAGTGCGCCCACCCAACCGGTAATGCTCGGATGGCGGAATTGGTAGACGCGCTAGACTAAGGATCTAGTAGGGTAACCTGTGGAGGTTCGAGTCCTCTTTCGAGCACTTTCCGTTAAAAGTCAACGAGTCCCGAAGCTGAAAAGCCTCGGGATTTTTTGTTAGCTGAAAGTCGCTGTGTCCCGTTTGTGTCCATTCCTGCGGAGCGGTTGGTTCTGGCCGCAGAGCCAAGGTAACGGTCAATCGGTGTCGCTTGACGTTTCACGAATACCGGACATGACAGCCAGCATCATCACCACCCCCCCTCGGCGAGGGGGGGCCTGGGCGCAGGAGCCAACGGGCTCGCTGCCATGTGCTTCTCGATCGCCAACTGGCTGCCAGGGATTCTTCCGCTTTTGGGCGTCTTATTTCTCCATGCCGTGATCAGGGGCTCGAAGGGACGCTGCGGACACTTGACCCAAGCGGATCATGGCGACTACCCCGCAGGCGTCCCGCCATGTTTTAGAATGACAGTGGTTATCGAGCGGTCGGCAAGCCCGGCTACCGGCCACCACTCAGCGGTGGCACAGGGGACACGGCACTTCCCTCGCACTTCCCGGTGCCTCTGTTACTGCCGGTGATGCGCCCCGAGGCATCACGCCGGGTTCCGCTGAAAGACCCCGACGGGCTGCCACTGGTCGTCTGACTGCCAGTGAGCCGCCCCGAGGCGTCGCGGTATTGAGTCCGGCTCCCGGCTCCGGTCCCTTTGCTGTTGTCGGCAGTGCCGGCCACGCGACCACTGGCGTCACGGTAGGTCGTCTTCGAGGATCCTGAGGATGACCTGCCATTCGTCGTCGCCGATCCCGTCATGCGTCCCGAGGCGTCGCGGTAGTCGGTTTTGGTGAAACTGCCGTTGGTCTGACTGGTCGCGTTCCCGATGACCCGGCCTGAGGCGTCACGGGTGACCGAGGT